>Ga0209407_1000148_pt1 | contig 100862 bp, 94 predicted proteins | sample AD_JPNHG3_MetaG_FD_184410 | JGI IMG/M metagenome (GOLD analysis project Ga0209407, IMG submission 184410) | Active sludge microbial communities of municipal wastewater-treating anaerobic digesters from Japan - AD_JPNHG3_MetaG (SPAdes) (version 2) | ecosystem: Engineered > Bioreactor > Anaerobic... | reverse complement strand
ATTTGCTGCCATGAATTTGAAAAAACTGGCGATCCACCTCAGGAAGGAACATCAGCCACCCCTGGATTATACTATATTTATCCATTTTGCGCTACATAATCTCGTTTTTGCTTGATATTACATGAAATCAGCCCCTCTGCTCTCTCAGCAAAGGGGCTTTTTCGACAGACTGGGCCGTACACTTATGTGTACGGTTTTTTCTTATTATTTAGCTTAACGGTTAGCAACTACACACAAAAAACCGAATTTTCCATTGTAAGGATTAGATAAAAATATTCTCCTCGTATTAAAAACAGTTGACACTATGCACAACAAGAGCTATAATATTATTGAGGTGATCTTATGTCGATAATTATTATTATAGCAGGTTTAATGATCTCATTCAGCGGATACTTCGTGAAAGAATCGAGGCTGACTCTCATCGAGGACGCAAAAGCCTACGGAAACGGCACCGATTACTTTGACCACGATCTCGCTCAGGCGCAGAAGATAATCAACATCTCAAACGTTCTGATAGTGGTCGGCATCATCGTTGTCATTGTGGGAATTGCTCTGACTGTCCGCAATATGCTCCACAGAAACGATCCGGCAAAGCAGGATAATTCCCCCGATAAGAAGCTTATCTGCTTCAAGTGCGGCATGGAGATTTCAAGAACTCAGCGGACTTGCCTTAAGTGCAACAACGATCTCGTTATGCAGCGCAAGCTCTATAAACGAAACCTCATCCAATGCCCTTCCTGCGGAAATCTTGTCACAGCAGGTGCAGAAAACTGTCCTTCCTGCGGCGGAGAAATGATAAAAATATAGTTTTTTCAAAAAGGACGTTTTTGCGTCCTTTTTTGTTTTGTTGCACTTTTTGCTAAATTTATCATAACCCCTTGCAATTTCAGTAAAAGTATGTTACAATGTTAACGATAGGGCTTTATCTGCCTTATACTGAAAAATATGGAGGAATCTTTTTTATGTTAGTTTCAGCTACAGAAATGCTTCAGAAAGCAAGAGCTGGCAAGTATGCAGTAGGTCAGTTCAACATCAACAACCTCGAGTGGACAAAGGCTATCCTTCTCACTGCTCAGGAACTCAATTCCCCTGTTATCCTCGGTGTTTCTGAGGGCGCAGGCAAGTATATGTGCGGCTTCGAGACAGTTGCTGCTATGGTTGCTGCTATGGACAAGTCTCTCGGCATCACTGTTCCGGTTGCTCTTCACCTCGATCACGGCTCATATGAGGGCTGCTACAAGTGCATCAAGGCTGGATTTACTTCTATCATGTTCGACGGCTCACACTTCCCGATCGACGAGAACGTTGCTAAGACTACAGAGCTCGTAAACGTTGCTCACGGTCTCGGCCTTTCTATCGAGGCAGAGGTCGGCGCTATCGGCGGTGAGGAAGACGGCGTTATCGGTAAGGGCGAGTGCGCTGATCCTCAGGAGTGCAAGCAGATCGCTGATCTCGGCGTAGACTTCCTCGCAGCAGGTATCGGTAACATCCACGGTGTATATCCTGCAAACTGGGAAGGCCTCAGCTTTGATACTCTCGAAGCAATCAACAAGACTGTAGGCGAGATGCCACTCGTTCTCCACGGCGGTACAGGTATCCCTGACGATCAGATCACAAAGGCTATCTCTCTCGGCGTTGCTAAGATCAACGTTAACACAGAGTGCCAGCTCGTATTCGCAGAGGCTACAAGAGGCTATATTGAAGCAGGCAAGGATCAGCAGGGTAAGGGCTTCGATCCAAGAAAGCTTCTTGCTCCGGGCGTTGAGGCAATCAAGGCTAAGGTCAAGGAGAAGATGGAACTCTTCGGAAGCGTTAACAAGGCTTGATCGGCTGATACTTACAATCTCATATAACTGTATGGGCCTTATGGTCCGCAACAAAGATTTTTCTGAAAGACGTTTCTGCCACCACGGCGGAAACGTCTTTTTTTCGCCTTTACTGATACGTTTTCACTCTTATTTTTCATATGCATTTATGTTGACAAAATACGGAGCTTATGCTAAAATGACCTTAACACAGAGTTACAAAGGAGGTTTATTATGCGGCTCAGACCATTTATATTATCCGCAGATTTCGATTACATAAAAAACTGGATAACCGATGAGAGAACTCACGCAATGTGGAGTGCAAATCACGCTCCTTACCCCCTTGAAAAGACGGCTTTCGCCGATTTTCTCGACTTTATATACCCGAAATACGGCGACTGTCCATTCGTGGCAGCTGCCGACGACGGAACAATAGTCGGCTTTATATGCTGTTCCATAAATCCCGAAAGCAACGAGGCTATGCTCGCATTCGTTATGATAGATCCTGCACAGCGAGGCAAGGGATACGGAAGGGAAATGGTAAGGCTTGCCGCTGAATACTGCTTCAGTATGCTGAAAGCCGACGCTGTACAGCTCAATGTATTCACCTCAAACGAAAGAGCAAGAAAGTGCTATGAAAGTGCAGGCTTCACCGAAAGGCATACAACTCCCGAAGCATTTCCCTTCGGCGATGAAAAGTGGGGCAGATGCAACATGATAATGAAAAAACAGGACTTTTACGGAGGCAGACCATGAATATAAAAAAATTGACCGCATGTGCTTCTGCGGTACTGACACTCCTCGGCAGCATGAGCCTGAATGCGCTTTGTGCCGTTGATATGGACTACTCAGGCGACGGTATAGTCAGCACCTTCGACATGATCGGCGCAAGGAACTCAGGAGACGAAAAAGCAATGAAAAAACTGGAGGACTTTCTGTTCTGCCGTCCCTCCGACGGAAACGGCTACACCCTTAAGTGGAGCGACGAATTCGACGGAGATTCGCTGGATATGTCCAAGTGGTCCTACGAGCTTGGCAACTGGAAGCTCGATGCCGCAGGAAACTACATAACAGGCGGCTGGGGCAACAACGAACAGGAATTCTACACTGACTGCAATACCACCGTAAAGGACGGCGTCCTAACTATCGCCGCACGTCACGAGAACTGGTCCGATCCCGTTCAGGGAAACTACGAATACACCTCGGGACGTCTTAGCACTCAGAACAAGTTCTCTGTATGCGGCGGACGTATAGAAGTCAGGGCAAAGTGCGACTCGGGCAAGTCCCTCTGGCCTGCGATATGGATGCTTCCCGAGGACAGCGTTTACGGTACATGGGCGGCTTCTGGCGAGATAGATATTATGGAGGGCTGGGGAAGCACTCCCGACAAGGTCTGCGGCACTATCCATTTCGGCGACGTATGGCCAAATAACACATACCTCACCAACGATTACATCTTCCCCGAAGGGGATTCCACCGAAAACTGGCACACCTACTCCATAGAATGGGACAGCAGTGAGATGCGTTGGTATGTGGATGATACTCTCTACAGTACACAGTCCGACTGGTATTCCGTAAACAGGAAGTACCCTGCCCCATTCGACCAGAATTTCTATATCATCCTCAATCTTGCGGTAGGAGGTCACTTCGACGGCATTGACGGCATTTACGGTGATCCTGCTACATTCGCAGACGGCGAGCGCTGTTTCGATATCGATTACGTCCGCGTCTACAGCAAGGACGGTTCGGACTTTGCACCTACAGTTCAGACCTCACGCTCGCTTGAGCTCTACACCGAAGGTTCGGATGCAGGGCTCACCAACAAGGACGGCTGTTCAGTTGTAAGCATCGGCAATGTGGGAAGCCTTGAATACGGCGTTATGGGACTTATCCGCGTTCAGGATGTCCACGCAGGCGAAACATGGAACCTCAGCTTCCGTGCATCTTCTACCGCAGAACGTGACATGATAGTTACCGTTGAGGACAGCGCCTACACCCGTTACCTTGACGAAAAAGTAAGCGTCAGCGCCGCTGACACCGCATACAGCTATGATATCACTTTCACGGGAGATATGTCCGCCGATATCAAGTTCCAGCTTGGAAATATCGGAAATGCCGCAGCTGTCGGCGCTCACGACGTTACCATTTCGGATATCAGCTGGACTAAAAAACAATAATATTTCGCCTGAAAACGGAACAATTGCACATTGTTAACAATATATGCGTAGATTAATTAAATGTAATGTGATACAATCAAGGTATGATAGCGGTTTATTTGCATTACTGCTATGTTAGGAGGAAAAATATGAAAAGGAAACATACGGCAGCTGCTCTTTTACTTGCTGTCTGCATGTCATTCGGTGCATATATGCCTGCATCGGCATCTGCTGCCGATATTAACTACGGCGATGTGAACCTCGACGGCAAGGTCGATTCTTCGGATGCCACAGAGGTGCTTATCACCTACTCCCGCCTTTCAACAGGTTCGCACTCCCTGCTTTCCGCAGCTCAGGAAACTGCGGGTGACCTGACGGGCGATGGTAAACTGGACGCTTCCGATGCTACCATGATACTGCAATATTACTCCTATCTTGCTACAGGCGGTCAAAACGGCTATACAGGCTTCATCGGAGGAACGGAGAACGAAAAGTTAAACAGTGGCACGGAGAATGTTAAGTTCAACGGCAAGTGGGAAGGCGAAAAGGCTGTTATCAGCGGACTTGCCACAATAAGAAGCTACAAGGGCAAGCCTATGTATGAACTGTTTGCACTGGAAATAAACGGCGATGATATAAAGCTTCATTCAAAATATAATGATCCCAATGGTAAAACCCTTAAAATGGATTCCGAGTTTGTCGGCGATTCGCTGAAAATATCTGCCAACAGCTACACTGCGCTCCTGACGCTTGAAAACGGCATGATAAAAATGGAAGGCGATTATTCGGACTATGCAGTGACCGTATACATGAAAAAGGTGGACAGCTTCACCGCAGATTTCCAATAAGAATAATTGGTGCTTACCTTCAAAGAGTTGACTATGCATCAATTAAGTGATATAATAAACTAAAGGATGCACCGCATCCGACCATAAAGGAGGAATTAACATGAAATTCAAGAAAATCATCGCTCTGGCAGCAGCTTTACAGCTCGCTGCAGCAGGAAGTGCATTCGCAGTAAGCGCATTGACTGCAAACGCTGCATCAGTAGACGCTTTATCCGTATCTTCAGTTAAAACAGCAGATGCTGCATTAAAGATACGCCTCGATAAGACTGTCAGCGGCAAGAACGTAACTATAAATGCTGTTGTTGACAGCGAAGGAACATTCGATGTATCAGGCTTCCAGTTCGTTATCAATTCACCTGATGCTCTCAAGTACGTTTCTTCATCACTTGGCAGCGGCTTTACAGGCGAATTCCACTGTAACGACAAGGAAGTAGCCTTCGCAAATCAGGCAGGCGATACAAAGAGCGTAAAGAAGGGCGATATCCTCGCTACTATTAATTACGAGGCTGAAAAGGAATATAAGTCATACGATGTTAACATCATGAACGTTTACGTAACAGGTGCTGACGGCAAAACTCTGGCTGACTCTTCAGCAGACACTTCAAAGCCGGGTATTACATTCACACAGGCTGTCAATTCCGACGGAAAAACTGTCATAAACGTTACAGCAGGTCCTCTCAACGGAAAGTCACTTTCTATGGCAGGCTACCAGTTCAATATAAGCAAGGATGTCAAGGTAGTATCTGCCTCTGAAGGTCTCGGCTGGACAAATCCTCAGACTTTTGTCGGAAATACAAAAACAAATGAATTTGCATGGGCTGTAACTTCAGGAACAGAAAGCTATACAGAAGGTTTCCAGATCGCAACCATTACACTTGACAAGGCATATCCCGACGGAACATGGAAGCCAACTGATATTATGATAGTCAATGACAAGGGCGAGAACATAACCGATTCTATAAACTATGTTTTCTCAGATGAAGCCAAGGGTTCAGTCGATGATGACTTCATGCTTGGCGACGTTACCCTCGATAAGAAGGTAGACGCATCAGATGCTACAGAGATACTTGCTGCATATTCAAGGATCTCAACAGGTGAGCCTATAGGTCTCAACGACAAGCAGAAGAAGGCTGCCGAGGTCATCAAGGACGGAAAGATAGACGCAAGTGACGCAACAGCTGTCCTTCAGTACTATTCATTCCTCTCAACAGGCGGAACAGGAAGCCTTGAGAAGTATCTCGGACTCTGATAACTGTATCATATAATAAAACTACAGCCATAAAGAAGCACTGCACTTCTTTATGGCTGTTTCCTTGCATTATTTCTTGGATTTTTTCTTCTTTTTGGGTTCTTCGGACTTTTCTTCCTTTACTTCATCCTTTTTTTCAAGGTCCGCTTTCAGTATCTCCCTGCACTCGTCAAGCTTTGCCTTCTCCTCATCGGGAAGCTCGGGGTACTGCGGATCACTTGCCTTAAGAGCATCGATAAGTATCTCGGTTATGAGATAGCGTGTATACCAGCGCTGATCTCCCGGAAGCACATACCACGGACTCTGCTTGGTGGAGGTCTTGTTTATAACCTCGTTGAAGCAGTCAAGATACGCATCGAACTTGTCCCTGACCTTAAGATCGTCGGAACGGAACTTCCAGTTCTTCTCGGGTAGCTCGATACGCTCCAGAAGCTGTTCTGTCTGCTCCTCCTTGGTTATATGCAGGAATATCTTTACAACACGATAGCTGTTCTCATAGAGGTACTGCTCGAAGTTGTTAACCTGTTCATAGCGCTTCTCGAAGAACTTCTTGTCCGATTCGCCGATAACTCTCTCGGACATATGGTAATGGGGCTTTATATTCTCGACCTGCACCGTAATAAGGTCCTCATAGTGGCTGCGGTTGAAAACGACTATCTCGCCGCGTCTCGGGATGTTCTGGTGGATACGCCAGAGGTAATCATGTGCAAGCTCCTCGGAAGTCGGAGCCTTATAGGAATGTATCCTGACGCCCTGGGGATTTATGCCGCTGAACACATTCTTTATCGCAGAGTCCTTGCCTGAAGCGTCAAGAGCCTGGAACACCACGATAAGTCCCTCATGGGCATCAGCGTAGTATTTATCCTGAAGCTCGGCTAAAATGCGCTTGTTTTCTTCGTATTTCTGTAATATCTCTTCCTTGTCCGCCTTATCAGCCTTGCTGTCGGTAGGGAGTTTTCTTATATCGATCTTTTTACTGCCGTTTACGGCGTACTTATCCGCCTTCATCAAAACACGTCCTTTCGGAAAATAGTGGGAGCTGAGCTCCGTCCCTCTTATTATATCACATAATTTATCAAGAGTAAAGAAAAATTTTGTAAAAATCCACGTAAAGTTTAAAGGCATGAGGAATCATCCTCATGCCTTTCGTCATATTCATTAAGTTTCTGCACTGCCGCTGCCAATGACCGGTTATACTGATACAGTCTTCCGCCCTTGCAGCGATCGCAGCTTCCGTGGTTGCAGCACTGCGAATCGTAGGCTTTAACGCCCTTATACTGCTTACGGTGCTCTTTTCCGTGAATTATAGCTTTGTTAAGGGACATTTTCCACAGCTCCTTTCATCATCGGACAGCAATGCGTTTTCAAAAAGGGCGGATAAATCATCCGCCCCTTGAAAATTACTCTTTGTATGGAAGTGAACTTATCTGCTTAGCATCAAGCATCTGTATAGCAAGAGCGTCCTTGCCTGTGATGCCGTCTCCGGGATTATAGCAGTCAGCGTTCTTTGCTGCCGCTTCATTAAGAGGATACTTTCTTGCGTTTGCAATGTTCTGGAGTATCAGAAGTGCATCCGAAAGATTGACATTACCGTCGAGAGTAGCATCTCCGTAAACAACAGCTGAATTTGGTACATCAGCATTTGTCGGATCAACAGACTTTTCTGCTGTAGTAACAGGAACAGTAGTTACAGCCTTTGTTGTTGTATTGACAGCCGCTGTAGTTACGGGAGCAGTAGTTGCAGGCTTTGTTGCGTCTGCAATGATAGGTGTTCCGTTTCCTGCCTTGCCGCCGTCGAGGTTGCTCTTGTCTCCCGATGAATAGAACTGGTTAAGTGAAACACCGTTCTGTCCGAGTGCAGTCTGGTGATCGAGACCGATGTACTTGCCGCCTGATGTCTGCCAGAGAGACTCCTCAAACAGTCCATACTTATCAGCATCCCAGTTCATGAATGTGGAATCGAGAAGTCCGCCTGTATCGCCTGAGTTAGGATTGATACACCAGAATGTATGGTTGATGTGATGAGATATCATGTAGTCACGGAGGAGCTCCATCCACTTCTGATTCTTGCCTGCGTCCATGTGACCGCCCCACTCACCGATAAGAAGCGGAGCTATATCGTCTTCGTTGATATATGCCCATGTCTCGCGCCAGTAGTCATCAAGAAGCGTATTGGTATCAAAGTTCTTGTCGAACCACGACTGTGCATATACTGACGGACCGTAATCGTGCGGTGAATAAACTATCTGTCCCGAATCGGGAAGTACAGGAAGGTCCTTTACGCCGCGGAGGTTTCCGCCCCACCATGCGCCGTACCATCTTTCCTCGCCCTTTGCAGGCTGGAATTTATCGGGATCGTTCCATGTTATGCCCTTGCCGATCATAGGTGACTGCTCGATACCTTCAACGAGGATAAGTGCGTGAGGATTTACTGCAAGGATAGACTTTGCACACTCTTCAGCCGAGTATTTCCAGTTGTTCTTATCAGTTGAATCGTCCCATTTAGCCATATTTGCAGGGCAAGTAGTTCCGCTGTAGCCGCGCTTGCCGTGGGGCTCGTTTTTAAGGTCGTAAGCAAGGATAGTATCATCGTTTGCATACTGTTCTGCAAGCCATGTGATAGAGTCCTTCCAGTCATCCCATGTTATCTCCTTCTTGGAGAAGTGTCCTGTAGCCATGCCGTCGCAGTCATCAGCAGTCGGCTCGTAGTACCACAGGTTGTAGTTATGTCCCGAGTTGTGTGATGCAGGGCTGTGAACGTCGATAAGAGCCTTAACGCCGTACTTTTTGCACTTCTGCATTATTACCTTGAATATCTCATAGCTGTCCTTGAGTGTCTTGCCGTCAGCCTCGCAGAATTCACGGTTAATGTTGCCGTATTTACCTGCGGGAGTTATGGTTCCGTCCTCGCCTACCTCATCCTGGGGAGGATTATAGCTTGCCTGTACAGAAGCTACAGGAAGCGGAGAGCCGTCCATCCATGAGAGCAGAAGCTCTGTTGAAATAGGGAAACGGATGATGTTGATACCGTGGTCGGCAATAGTCGAGAGCATGTCATCAACGTCTCTCGCATAGAGTCCGTGAGGAACGTTCTCCGTACAGTTCATACCGAACCAGTTAGCGCCTGTGAGCCAGACCTCGTTGCCTGCCGAGTCGTAGAGACGGCTTCCTACTGCGTGGAGCCAGTCGTCATTTCCGTCATCAACAGCGACAGCTGTGCTGAGTTCTGCTGCGGACATCGGCAGTGATGCAGCTGAACCTGTCAGCGCAAGTACTGCTGATGCAAGAAATGCAGCAGCTTTTCTTGTTTTCTTCATAATAGATTACCCCTCTCATTATGCACGCTTTTATGCATGCTTACTACTTTTATTCTATCATTTATTTGCCTGATTGTCAATATATATCCGCTTATCCGATGCGGCAAAAGATTTCGTATGTTAACATAAAATAGCACTTGCAATTGTTATTCCGATGTGATATAATATAAGTTGCAGAACTTTCTGATATTGCGGCAGCGCAAAGCGGCGGAAATACCGCAGATATTTGCTGCAATAACTTTAAACTGAGGTACAATATGAAAAAAATCACCATTATCACAGGTCACTACGGAAGCGGAAAGACCAATTTCTCGGTTAACCTTGCTGTCAAAGCAGCCGCAGAAGGCAAATCCGCCGCTATCGTTGACCTCGATCTTGTAAACCCCTATTTCCGTACAGCCGATTTTAAGCAGCTGTTTGAGGAAAAAGGTATAAAAATGATAGCTCCCGATTTCGCAAACAGCAATCTGGATGTTCCCTCAATTCAGTTTGACGTGGAACAGCTTGCCGTAAGCGAGGATTGTCTTATCATAGACGTTGGCGGAGATGATGCAGGTGCTGTCGCTCTCGGACGCTATGCCGAAGCTCTTTCTGCTTTCAGCAGCGATATCGATATGCTCTATGTCGTTAATCAGCGCAGAACTCTCACCGCTTCCGTTGAGGATACGGTTCAGCTCATGTACGAGATAGAAACTGCTGCACGTATGAAGCATACCGCCCTCATAAACAACACAAACCTCGGATGCGAGACTACAGCGGATATCATAAACGCTTCTGCGGATTTCGCCGCAGGCATATCCGAAAAAACAGGCGTTCCACTTGCTTTTACCACCTGTCCCGAAGGTCTTGAGGACAGCATAAAGGCAGATAACGTTTTTCCCGTAAAGATCTACGTAAAGCCCATCTGGGAGCTTTGAACCTATGTTTATCAGCCGTTAACCTTTAGCGATCAGCTTATCGCGTAGGTCAGTTTGCGCTGCGCCGCAGGCTGACAGCTAAAAGCTAACGGCTCATATATACCGCGCTTTTTGCGTCGGAAAATCATTCTCATCTGAAAGGAGCGGAATTGTATGGCTAAAATGACGGTTATTACCGAACGCTGCAAGGGCTGCGCTCTCTGTACGACTGCCTGTCCGAAGGGAATCGTTGCTCTGCAGAAGGAAAAGCGTAACAAAAAGGGATATTTCTATGCTGTCTGCACTGATGATTCAGCATGTATAGGATGCGCAATGTGCGCTATGATGTGTCCCGACTGCGCTATCAAAGTAGAGAAGTAAACGATCAATATTTGAAAGGAGCTGTTAAGCTTTGGAAAGAAATCTTATGAAGGGCAACGAGGCTCTTGCAGAGGCTGCTATCAGAGCAGGCTGTAAATGCTTCTTCGGTTACCCGATAACTCCACAGACAGAGCTTGCCGCTTATATGGCAAAGCGTATGCATAAGGCAGGCGGCGTATTCCTTCAGGCTGAGTCTGAAGTTGCTGCTATAAATATGGTTCTCGGCGCTGCATCAACAGGCGTAAGAGCTATGACTTCATCTTCATCACCCGGAATCTCTCTTAAGAGCGAAGGTGTATCCTATATCGCAGGTTCAGATCTTCCTGCTGTTATCATAAACGTACAGAGAGGCGGCCCGGGACTCGGCGGTATCCAGCCTTCACAGGCTGACTACTGGCAGGCTACAAAGGCACTCGGCCACGGCGACTTCCAGCTTCTCGTATACGCTCCTGCTTCAGTTCAGGAAATGGTAGACTACGTTGTAAAGGCTTTCGACCGCGCTGATAAGTACCGTATGCCTGCAATGATCCTCGCAGACGGCCTTCTCGGTCAGATGATGGAGCCTGTTTCATTCCCTGAGATCAATCCAGATGCTTACGATAAGAGCGGCTGGGCTGCAAACGGTCACAAGAATGCAAGAGAGCACCACATCATCAACTCACTCTACCTTAAGCCTGATGAGCTTGAGCACTCTATCGTAGAGCGCTACAAGAGATACGATATAATCAAGGAGACCGAGACAGAGGCTGAGCTTTACCTCACTGAGGACTGCGATATCCTCCTCTGCGCATTCGGCGCTACTGCAAGAGTTGTAAAGTCTGCTGTAAATTCAGCAAGAGAGCTCGGCATAAAGGCTGGTCTCTTCCGTCCTAAGACTCTATGGCCTTTCCCTGTAAAGGAGATAAACGAGGCTACAAAGAACGCAAAGAAGCTTCTCAGCGTAGAAATGTCAATGGGACAGATGGTAGAGGACATAAAGCTCGCTATCAACTGCTCAAAGCCTGTTGAGTTCTATGGAAGAACAGGCGGCGTTATCCCGACACCTACAGAGGTGCTTGAGGAGATCAAGAGGATAGGAGGTACACTTTAATGGCTGTTGTTTTTGAAAGACCTAAGTCCCTCATCGACGTACCTACACATTACTGTCCTGGCTGTACACACGGTATAGTTCACAGGATTCTCTGTGAGGTTATCGACGAAATGGGTATCGAAGGCGATACTATCGGAGTATGTCCTGTTGGATGCTCCGTTATGGCATACGACTACTTCAACTGCGATATGATCGAGGCTGCTCACGGACGTGCTCCTGCTGTTGCAACAGGTGTAAAGCGTACAAACCCCGATAAGTTCGTATTTACATATCAGGGCGACGGCGACCTTGCTGCTATCGGTACTGCCGAGACAGTTCACGTTGCTACAAGAGGCGAGAACATCGTTGTTATCTTTATCAACAATACAATTTACGGTATGACAGGCGGACAGATGGCTCCTACAACTCTCCCCGGTCAGGTAACTCAGACAACTCCTTTCGGAAGAAGCCCACAGCTTGCAGGCTTCCCTGTTAAGGTATGCGAGATGCTCTCACAGCTCACAGGTACCGCTTACGCTGAGCGTGTTGCTGTAGACAGCGTTCCTCACATCAGAAACGCTAAAAAGGCTATCCGCAAGGCTTTCGAGAACCAGAAGGCTGGTAAGGGCTTCTCTATCGTAGAGGTTCTCTCAACTTGTCCTACTAACTGGGGCCTTACTCCTATAGAGGCTATAAAGAGACTCCAGGACGAAATGATCCCATACTATCCTCTCGGCGTTTACAAGGACGTTGAGGAAGGCGTATTCCCCGCAGAAGGAGGTAATGAATAATGGCTACTACTGAGATCCTCCTTGCAGGCTTCGGCGGACAGGGTATCCTCTTCGCAGGTAAGATACTCGCTTACTGCGGTCTTATGGACAATAAGGAGCTTTCATGGCTTCCTTCATACGGTCCTGAGATGCGCGGAGGTACATGTAACTGTTCCGTTTGTATTTCAGACGAGCCTATCGGTTCACCTCTCGTACTTACTCCCGACCTTCTTATCGCTATGAACCAGCCTTCATTCGATAAGTTCGTTAAGGACGTTAGACCTGGCGGAAAGGTGTTCTTCGACAGCACTCTCATCGAGCCCGAGACAGACAGAACTGATATCCAGCTTTTCGGCATCCCTTCACAGCAGCTTGCTGATGATAACGAGCTGAAGGGTGGTTCAAATATCATCCTCCTCGGAAAACTCCTTAAGGAGACTAATATCTGCTCACTCGAAACAATGCAGAAGGCTATCGAGAAGGTAGTTCCTCCTAAAAAGGCTGCCCTTATCCCGAATAACTTCAAGGCTATCGAGATAGGTATGAATGCATAATAAAACAGGTAACTGATCTATCAGATACCTGTATAAAAGAAGTGCCCCGAAGTTCACCTCTTCGGGGCATTAGTTTTTTATACAGTTGCTAAGCTAAATTCTGATCTAAGCCGTTAGCCCATAGCCATTAGCCGTTAGCCTGATGTAGGGGCGGCGTTCCGCCGCCCGATAATAAAGCGGCGAAGCCGCTTCCTAATGGCTAAAAGCTAAAGGCTAAGGGCTTCGGAATTTAACACCTTCGGTGTTAAATTCCGATTTATGTTAGTAACAATTATAGCACAGCCTCTCTGAACTGTCAACAAAAAGAAACACCTTCACAAGAAGATGTCTCTCCGATAAATATTGACTTTACTTTTCTGAAAAATATGATATAATTAATATAGTGTTCTGTACATCAATAGCCGCGGCTGCTGTCACTGTTGCTGCGGTATTTTGCACGGGTACGGGCTATGCTCTCTTCGCTTCGCTTGATGAGATTGAGCAGTGATGATGAATACTGTGCATAGTCCTTCTGAAGTGTTGAAGTAGTAACATAAAGTGTATCGAAATTATCAACGCAGTCGTTTCCGTCGAGTGGGATTCCGCTTGAAGCAGCCTTGATATCGGCTTCGCTCATGGATATGATAGCATTTGCGCTGTCATTTGCTATAACCTTCGGAATGCGGAAAAGCTTCTGATCGTTATGGGGATTAGCGTTGTATACTATACGGAAAAGCTTATATACAGAAAGCATAAGGTAGGAAGAAACCTCTTTGATAAGAGTTATACTGTTTGCCTTCTGAGCAAGACTGAAAAGCAGACTTATCGAGTTGTTGATAATACGTCTGTTGAAGTTGATTATCTCAGGTGAAGGCATTTTCAGTGTGTTGTTTCCGTCATCGTCAGGGATGTCCTCTATAGTGATAGTTTTTCCTTCAGGTTCGGGAGTACGTCCGAGAAGGTAGTCACATGATACGTTATAATAGTCAGCTATCTTTACAAGGAAGTTAAGACCGCATTCACGGATGCCTTTCTCATAGTGGGAAAGCAGAGCCTGTGATATACCAAGGTCTGCGGCAGCCTGCTTCTGGCTGATATGACGTTCTTTTCTCTGAAGAGTGATTATACGGGCGAAATCCGAATTCATTTCTTTTTCCTCCTTTAATTTACGGGAACGATCCCCGTTCAATGTTTCCTTACAAGTTAAAATACATATAGTAATCTTAATACACCATTGCTTGCTACAAAAAGAATACATTTATATTATAATACAAATTGTATAATAAGTAAATATCGAAAACCATTAAACATCAAAGTGATTTTTTGTGTTTTTTTGTCAAAAACGTCAAGATATCAAAATTATCTGTATAATATTATGGAAATTGCACAATCAGCAAAGAAAAAAGCAAAGAGAAGGTGAATATATGAAAGGTTACAGAATAAGTGTTATACGCCACGGTATGACCGAGGCTAACGAAAAAGGCATATACATCGGAACTACCGATATGCCGCTTACGGATAAAGGTGCAGGCGAACTTGCCGCAAAAATGGACGAGTTCGATTACCCTTCGGTCCACAGAGTTTATACCTCTCCCCTGAGAAGATGTACCGAGACCGCAGAGATACTCTTCCCCGAAACAGAAATGCTTCTGGTGGACGACCTGCGTGAGCTTAACCTCGGAGTCTTTGAAAACAAGCGCTTCGATGAGCTTATGGGGCGTGAGGACTACAAAGCGTGGCTGAAAGGCGGAAAGGATACACGTCCGCCAAAGGGCGAAAGCCTCGAGGAAATGACTGCCCGGACCTATAAAGCGCTCCACGAGATAATCATGGATATGATGAACAACGGTCTAACCCACAGTGCTATAATAACTCACGGCGGCATCATCTCTAATATGCTCGCCTGCTTCGGTCTTCCGAAATACGATCCGAAGTACCTTAACGCTTCACCCGGTGAAGGCTTCGATATACTCGTTACCGCACAGATGTGGCTGAATTCTCAGGCTTTCGAGATACTGGGATATTGTCCCTATGAGCGAATCCCCGATGCGGACGAGGAAAACTGGCGCTTTGAATAATCGGCGTTCTCTGCCATATACTACCTCTGTAAAGATCGGAGGTAAGTACATTGAAACTAAGAGAACTCATCCGCTATTCACGCAGTATAGTCCGTCAGGGCAGACTGCACATACTTATAATATGTCTCATGCCGCTGTTTACCGAACTGTTCTTCCGCCTTGCCGAAGCATCGGTTTGCAGTTTACTTCTGTATTTCAGCGACATGTCCCCTGCGGAACTGTTTACAGGCGAAAACGAGCCGCAGTTCGTATTCTCGCTAACCTGCATGGTGCTGAGGGTGCTGACCGTACCTCCCCTTACCTGTGCCGCCGCATTCAGGCTTACTGAGCTTTGCTGCGGCGATGAGGGCGTAACTCCGCTGTGGGAGGTGCTTACGGATATGCGCTTTCTGCGGCGCTCTGTAGTATCAGGCTTACTTTGCAGGATCATCGGCACTTTATTCTTCATGCCTATGCTTTTCTCGGGAGAAGCTCTTGCAGCGCTTCTGAAAAAAGGCGGCGGAGAAAATGAACTGTTTGCCGCAGTTCAGGCTGCTGCGCTTACAGCAGTATCTCTGCTTCTGTGGGTTATGGTAAGGCTAACTCTTTCGGCTGTACCATTCCTGCTTGTCAGACGTACAGATAAGAGTGCAGTCGGAACTGTATTCTGCAGCTTTCGCTTCATGAGCGGAAGAAGAGGGCATTTCCTTCGCCTTATAGGTATTTATGCACTGCCTGCGCTGTCCCTGATAGGGCTGCCGCTTGCTCTGCCCGACCTTATGACTGCTTTCGCAGTAAGTATATCAGTATTTGCTCAGGAGGACGACTATCACAAACGCACACTGCCCTCAGAGCTGAAAGGAGAATTGATTTGAAAGAGATCATTCTTACCGTAACCGAAGAACAGCCAATGGAGCTTCAGCGCTTCCTGACTTCACGGTGCGGTGTCTCAAAAAGGCTCCTTACAAAACTGAAGCGCACCGAAAACGGCATAACAAGGGACGGCAAGCTCATACGCAGTATCGATACCGTATCAAAAGGCGATATCATTGTCCTTAAGTCAGAGGACAGCAGCTTCCTTGAACCGAATCCGCAGCTCAGTGTTCACATTGCATACGAGGATGAAAGCGTTGCGGTGTTCAATAAAACGGGAGGTATGCCCGTTCATCCCTCAATAAAGCATCAGGGGGATACCCTCGGCAATTTCTTCGCCAGCAAGTACCCCGAGCTCACTTTTCGTCCCGTGAACCGTCTGGACCGTGACACCTCGGGACTCTGTCTTGTGGCTAAGGACGCACACGCAGCAAATCTACTGCATGGCAGCTGCAATAAAGTCTACTATGCAGCAGTTCACGGCAAAACAGACAAAGAGGGGACTATAAACGCTCCCATTGCCCGCGAAAGGGAAAGCATAATCCTGCGCTGTGTCCGTGAGGACGGTCAGAGCGCTGTAACACATTACAAACGCCTTGCTTTTTCAGGTGAGTATTCCCTTCTGGAGATACACCTTGAAACAGGCAGGACTCATCAGATAAGAGTCCATTTCGCCCACATCGGCCATCCTCTTGCTGGTGACGATATGTACGGCGGGCTAAGGACGCATATAGACCGTCAGGCACTGCACTGCGGTCAGCTCACATTCATATCGCCTGATACAGGCAAAGAAACAACAGTTACATCAGAGCTCCCCGACGATATAAGGGGACTATTCAATGACACGGAGGTATAAACATGGAAAAAATCGCAAGCTTTCAGGTAGACCACACTAAATTCGGCGTTGGTATGTACATATCACGTATAGACGGCGATGCTGTTACCTATGACGTTCGTATGGTAAAGCCGAATGGCGGTGTATATGTATCCAACCCTTCACTCCACACTATAGAGCACCTTTTTGCTACCTATGCACGTAATTCCGAGTTCAGCGACAAGATAATCTACGTTGGACCTATGGGCTGCCGTACAGGTTTTTACCTTATCACAAGGGACACTATGTCGGGAGAGGACGCAATAAAGCTCGTAAGGGACTCTTACCGCTTCATATCGGAATATCATGACGAGATCCCCGGCTGTACTGCCGTAGAGTGCGGAAACTACCTTGAACACGACCTTGAATCTGCAAGGAAGGATGTTCTCCCTCTGCTTGAAAAGCTTGAGAATTACACTGTTGAAATGCTTGACTATTCTTGGCATATGAACCGAAATTAACCTGCATTTTTTGTGCAATTCTACAAAATCTGGCATTAAATTACAAAAAAAGATAGATTTTCGTTGTATTATCACAGGAATTTGTTATAATACAATATGTCATGCTCGTTTTGCCATTAATATTGCTCCCCCAACTAACTCCTGAATTTTCTTGCTTGTCCTGACAGCGAAATACTGCGTCAGAAAGTCTTGAAATGCGACAGCATTCCTGCGGCTTTCTTCCTTGCCTTTCTCTGCCAGTCCGTCGCAATATTTCTTCAAGAGTTAATTGGTGGAGCAATAGCAAAACAATGCCATTTTAGTTGTTTAGCTTGACATTAATGTGTGCCGCATTTAACTGTTTTGTTCCCGGCACACCGATCATTATTTATTTGTCTCTATTGAAAAATGTTCAATGTACATTTTGCAGGCTGCATAGCAGCCACAAAGCCGCTCTGCGGCTTTGAAGATACAATATAAACGGAGCGTTCACGGCGCAATGCGCCGTCCGCCGTCATAGTCGGCGGATTGCAAAATATCATAATTGATATTTTGCAATAGCGCAGAGTATAAAGGAGCTGCTGTTTTGAATTTATTTAATAAAAACGGGAGTATTTGGGATATTTTTACAAGGGCAGGCATAGTAACCGTAAAGTTCATTGCCGCCATTCTTCTGGCCGTCGTCAAGATACTGGAATTTATCGGTTCTGAGATACTCGACCTTCTGAAAAGCTGCCTTAAACTTGTTCGCTGGCTGCTTAACGAGGTAACGGATTCTTTCAGAAAACGTGTCCAGGTATCAAACGAGCTTTCAAGACAGGTCAGAAAAGCCAAAAAGGAAGGCAAAAAAGAACATACACTTGCTGTGATAAAGCTTATCGGCTCGTTCTTCTGCGGAGAGGGCGGAGTTTTCTATACCGCTTTCAACTACACCCTGCCGATAATCTGCGCCGCATTCCTCATAGGAGTCGTAAGATACGGCTCGGGACTTGAATACGGTATAGCCGTTGAGTATAACGGCAAGGAAATAGGTATCATCTCTGCCGAGGCGGACTTCGAGAACGCCGACCGTGAAGTTCAGCAGAGAATATCATACTCTGAAAACGACGAAGCTGTGGACCTTTCAGCAAAGTTCTCGCTCCGCATAATCAACGAGGACGACCGCTACGTTTCCGCAGGTCAGCTTGCCGACGAAATGCTCGCCGCATCCGATGAGGACCTCACCGATGCATGGGGCGTTTACGTGGACGGCAATTTCATAGGCGCTGTTAGAGACCGCGATAAGGTACAGGAAGCACTTATGGACAACCTCCTCAATTACGAGGTTGACGGTATCGTCAAGGACCTCGCTTACGTTAACAAAGTCGAATACACACAGGGTATCTACCTCGTTAACAGTGTAATGAGCGACGACGATATGATAAAGCTCCTTACATCCAAAAAGGAGAAAAAGTCGGTATACATCGTACAGCCGAACGATACTATCGTTTCGGTATGCCAGAAGCACGGTATGTCACTGGACAGACTCGAAGAACTCAACCCCGACGCCGTCGGTAAATTCGCTGCAGGACAGATACTTACAGTCATTGAGACTCAGAGTTATCTGCCGATACAGTACACAAGAGAAATGGAAAATACTTCATTCCTCGACTATGAAACTATCGAAGTTGAAACAAGTTCACTCAACGTCGGAATACGTTCCACACTGATAAAGGGTGAACGAGGCGAAAAGAAGAGCAAGATAGAAGTAACATACGTTGACGGCATAGAGCGTTCACGCACTACACTGAGCAGCAAGATCACAAAACAGCCTGTTGTGGAGCAGATAGGTATAGGAACCTACACCGCTCAGCCTGATTATCCCGAAACAGTTTACTTCGGCGCACCTCTTGCAGGTACAGGTGAATTCGGATGGCCTGTTGACGGCGGATGGATAAGCGATACATTCATCAGTGACCGTAACCATAAGGGACTTGATATAGCTGCCGATCAGGGCAAGAGCATCTTCGCCGCTGAAGAGGGTATGGTCGTTTCCGCAGGCTGGAACTCTGGCGGATACGGAAACGTTGTAATGATCGACCACATGAACGGATATCAGACGGTTTACGCTCATATGTTATATGTTGAAGCCGTAGAAGGTCAGTGGGTAACCAAGGGACAGCTCATCGGCTATATCGGAAGCACAGGAGACTCAACAGGTCCGCACTGCCACTTTGAAGTACGTTACGAAGGCGTATGCTACGATCCTACACTGTATCTCAACACTCAGGTCGCTAATAAGCCCAAGGAAAAGGACAGCGATAAAAAGGATAAGGAAAGCTGATGCTTATACGTTAATTATTGAGGGGAACTCTTTGAGTAAGGGTTTCCCTTAATCATTTTCAGAGCCTTTACTTTAAATTTTAAGCCTTGTATGGCACTCTTGTAAAACTACTGTTTTAGTAATACTATGAGTAAGTGCCATACAAGGCTTAAAATATGGGGCAAAAAGTCTTTGGAAAGGGGTTCGGGGTGACTCCCCGCAGTGCGGGGTAACTCCCTACAGTGTAGGGAGATGTCAGCAAAGCTGACAGAGGGTCATCGCTCCTGTTAGGAGATGCCGAACAACGTGAGGCAGAGGGGGACCGCCTCCGTAAGAGGAACCCTTTCCTCAGAAAGGTTTTCCCCCGAAAAAAATGCTGCACCGAAGTGCAGCATTTCATTTTATTAATCGCTATTTATTACTTATTGAGGTTAGCCTCAATCATATCGAGCTCGTCATAGAGAGCCTGTGGGATGTTACCACCCTTAGCCTTGATGTCCTCATCATAGTATCTTCTCATCTCAGCGATCTCCTTCTTCCACTCGTCCTTATTTACTGTAAGGAGGAGCTTGAGAGCGTCAGCTGAAACCTCGTCCTCAATGCCCTTGAGGTTGATGTCCTCAGGCTTAGGAAGATATCCGATAGGAGTCTCAACAGCGTCTACCTCGTTCTCAACTCTCTTGATGATCCAGTCGATAACTCTCATGTTATCGCTGAAACCTGGCCAGAGGAAGTTACCCTCGTCGTCTGTTCTGAACCAGTTAACGTTGAAGATCTTAGGAGCCTTGCTGCCGAGTCTTGCGCCCATTTCGAGCCAGTGTGCCCAGTAGTCGCCTACGTTGTAGCCGATGAATGGCTTCATAGCCATAGGATCGTGACGGAGTACACCTACCGCACCTGTTGCAGCAGCAGTTGTCTCTGAAGAAACAGCTGATCCGATGTATGTACCGTGTGTCCAGTCGAATGACTGATATACGAGAGGAGCTGTTGTAGCACGTCTTCCGCCGAAGATGATAGCTGATACAGGAACACCCTCAGGATTGTTGAACTCAGGTGAGATGCATGGGCAGTTCTGTGCAGGAGCTGTAAATCTTGAGTTTGGATGAGCAAGCTTGTTGCCTGCAGCTGTATAAGCCTCACCGTCTACCTTCTCACCCTTCCACTCTGTAGCATCCTTAGGAGGATTCTCTGTGAGCTTCTCCCACCAAGGAGTATTGTCGCTGTTATCAAGAGCAACGTTTGTGAAGATAGCGCCATTCTTTGTGCAAGCGAGAGCGTTGTAGTTTGACTTCTCGTTTGTTCCGGGAGCAACGCCGAAGAAACCGTTCTCAGGGTTGATAGCATAGAGTCTGCCGTCCTTGCCGGGCTTCATCCAAGCGATATCGTCGCCGACTGTGAATACTTCATAGCCTTCCTTCTTGTATCCCTCTGGTGGGATGAGCATTGCGAGGTTTGTCTTTCCGCAAGCTGATGGGAATGCAGCTGTGATATACTTAACATCGCCGTTTGGCTTCTTAACGCCGAGGATGAGCATGTGCTCAGCCATCCAAGCCTCGTTCTTACCCTGGAATGAAGCGATACGGAGTGCGAAGCACTTCTTGCCGAGGAGAACGTTTCCGCCGTAAGCAGAGTTGATTGACCAGATCGTATTTTCCTCAGGGAACTGAACGATGTATCTCTTCTCAGGATCAACGTCAGCCTTTGAGTGGAGACCTCTTACGAAATCGTCGGAAGTATCACCGAGGTTCTCGAAAGCCTGCTTGCCCATACGAGTCATGATGTTCATGTTGAGTACAACGTAGATAGAGTCTGTAACCTCTACGCCGACCTTAGCAAGAGGTGAACCGATCGGGCCCATTGAATAAGGGATAACATACATAGTTCTTCCCTTCATAACGCCGTCATACATAGGAGTAAGGAGAGCCTTCATCTCGTCGGGAGCCATCCAGTTGTTTGTAGGACCTGCGCCTGACTTTTCCTTAGAGCAGATGAATGTTCTGTCCTCAACACGAGCAACGTCGTTAGCGCGTGTTCTGTGGTAGAGACAGTTAGGGTACTTCTCAGGGTTGAGCTTGTACATTTTGTCCCAGCTGTCATCAGGAAGTGAAGTTACCTCCTCGATGAGTGAATCAATCTGCTCCTTTGAGCCGTCGATCCATACAACGTTATCGGGCTTACAGAGAGCAACCATCTCGTCTACCCACTTTAATACATTAGGGTTTTTTGTCAGTGACATTGTATAATACCTCCTAAAAAATTGATCTTATCAGGTGCGGCAGGCACGAAAAATGAATGCCGCAGCAAGGGCGACTGAAAAAATCCAATCGTACCTCATTTACTATTATATACAATTTCTGTCAAGCTGTCAATAGCAAGAATGATATTTTTTTGTCATAATGATATTCCTGCGTATTTCCCTCCAAAAATAATGATAATTCCCGACGTTTCTGCTGTACTTCAGTTTTAAAAGGCGAAATGCACAATTCTTTCAACAACAGGTTGTTTAAAACATAGAAATTATCTTAAACTCCGTATTTTTGACCTTCATCACCTTGAAAAAATAGTAAAACGTGGTATAATAAAATATAGAAAAAGTCATAATATTATATTTTTATCTTCCACGTAACCAAGGTTAACAGTGGAACTTAATCTACTATCATCGGAAAAGGGGTAATATTACAATGAAAAAACAGATCATCACTATCGAGCGTCAGTACGGAAGCGGAGGAAGCGCTATCGGTAAACTTACAGCTGAAAAGCTCGGAGTGAATTGCTATAACAGACAGATACTCGAAATGACAGCAGAACGCTGCGGAATCTCGGCAGAATACCTTGAATCCGCAGAGGAAAGCGTACCTACAAGCTTCCTGTATTCCCTTCTGCTATCAGCAAACCCTGCAAGAACTATGGAGGATAATCTTCCTCTTTCGGATAAAGTGTTCCTTATGGAGAGCCGTATAATCAATGAAATAGCTGAAAAAGAGCAGAGCTTCGTCCTTGTGGGACGCTGCGGAAGCTATATCCTCGAGGATAAAGGCTGTTTCAGCGTATACATCTACGCTTCACATGAGGACCGTATAAAGCGTGCAATTGAAGATTACAAGATCCCCGAAAACAAAGCTGAAAACATGCTGAAAAAGGCTGATAAGCGCCGTGAGACCTTCTTCAACGTCAATACAGGCAAAAGCTGGCAGGATAAGGATATATATTCACTGTGCCTGAATAGTGCAGAACTCGGCGACGAGTTATGTGCGGAAATAATAGTAAAGGCTTATCAGGAATACAACAAGCGCTTTTCTGAATAAGATATCACAATGAGATGGTGGAAGATAAGCTATAGGCAGCGATCTTTCATCGCTCATTCCAATTATACCTCTTTTAAGAAACTCCCCGTTCTTTTACGGGGAGTTTCTGCTGTCTATGAACTGTGTAACAATACGCCCGATATATTGATTTTTATACGTTGATATGGTATAATTAATCATCCTTTGTTCTGCCGCAAAGATAACGAAGCTGCGGCACTTTAATTTTTTTGAAGGGAATGGTTTTATGGAGAATATCGTCAGCTTAAAAGACATAATCGTAGAGTTTGAAGAAGGCGAACGCATTCTGAAAAATATCAGCCTTGACATAAAAGATAAGGAGTTCGTCACCTTTCTCGGACCTTCGGGATGCGGAAAAACTACTACTCTCCGCATAATCGCAGGCTTCCTTGAACCTACCAGCGGAGATGTTTTCTTCGACGGACAGCGCATCAACGGAGTTCCTCCCCACAAGAGAAACGTGAATACCGTGTTCCAGAGATACGCTCTCTTCCCCCACCTTAATGTATATGAGAATATCGCATTCGGACTCCGCGTAAAGAACGTTCCCGAAAAAGAGATAGTAAAGCGCGTCGGCGAGATGCTTGAAATGGTCAACCTCATGGGCTTTGAGAAGCGCTCGGTGAACCGTCTTTCAGGCGGACAGCAGCAGCGTGTAGCTATCGCTCGTGCACTGGTAAACCACCCGAAGGTGCTTCTTCTGGACGAGCCTCTCGGTGCTCTGGACCTTAAACTCCGCAAGGAGATGCAGATAGAGCTCAGAAAGATACAGCAGGAGCTTGAACTTACCTTCGTGTACGTTACCCACGACCAGGAAGAAGCTTTGACCATGAGCGACAGCATCGTTGTTATGAACAACGGCTATATCCAGCAGATAGGCTCTCCCACAGATATATACAACGAACCTGTTAACGCCTTCGTTGCGGACTTCATCGGCGAAAGTAACATTGTCAACGGCTCTATGCCCGAGGACTGCGTAGTCGAGTTCACGGGACGCCGTTTCGAGTGCGTCGATAAGGGATTTGCTCCCAACGAGACTGTTGACGTTGTTATCCGTCCCGAGGACGTAAAGGTGATACCTGCGGATAAGGCTAAGCTGACAGGTATAGTTGAATCCGTTGTATTCAAGGGCGTTCACTACGAGATGATAGTGGACGGTGTTGACCACAAATGGGTGATACACTCCACAAAGGCTGAACCTGTCGGCTCTATGATAGGTATGACCTTCGATCCCTTCGATATCCACATAATGAAAAAGACAGAGGAGGAATAATATGAAACTGAAATACTTCTCTGCACCTTACCTCGTCTGGATGGTAGTATTCATACTCGTCCCCCTGCTGATGATCGCATACTTCGCTTTCACCAACGATGAGGGCGGTCTTACCATAAAATACATATCCGATGTGGGACAGTATGCCAATATATTCGTCCGCTCGATCTGGCTTGCACTCATCGCAACAGTGATCTGCCTTGTGGTAGCCTATCCCGTTGCTTTCATCCTCTCACGTATGGACAAGCACCGTCAGGGCACTATGCTCATGATAGTTATGCTCCCTATGTGGATGAACTTCCTGCTCCGTACCTATGCTTGGATGACTCTTCTCGGCAATAACGGTATAATCAATCACCTTTTCGGACTTATCGGGCTCGGTCCCTTCAAGCTGATAAATACCTCGGGAGCAGTTGTACTGGGCATGGTCTACAACTACCTGCCGTTCATGATACTTCCGCTTTATTCCGTTATGGAGAAGATAGACGGAAGCCTGTTTGAAGCCGCTTCCGACTTAGGATGCAGTTCCGGCAAGACTCTCTGGCGTGTGGTAGTTCCTCTCAGTATGCCCGGTATCACCTCGGGAGTTACTATGGTATTCGTACCAGCTATCTCGACCTTCATTATTTCCCGTATGCTTGGCGGCGGCTCGAACCTCCTCATCGGCGACCTCATCGAGATGCAGTTCCTCGGAAATGCCTATAATCCACACCTTGGCGCAGCCATTTCCCTCGTACTTATGGTGATAATCCTTGTTATCATGACCGTTATGAATCAGTTCGATCCCGACGATCAGGTGCTTATGTAAGGAGGCGGTACTATGAAAAAACTCGGAAAATTCTATATGCTTCTGGTACTGCTTTTCCTGTATGTACCCATATTCGTGCTGATAGTGTTCTCTTTCAACGAGACAAAAAGCAGAAGCGTTTTCAGCGGATTCACCCTTGACTGGTACAAGAGACTTTTCCACAACAGGATAATCATATCCTCACTTATGAATACAATAATCATCGCTGTTGCGGCAAGTATCATATCTACCGTACTCGGTACATTTGCGGCTATAGGTATAAACAGTATGCGTAAAGTCCCTAAATCGGTGGTAATGAACATAACCAATATGCCTATCATCAACCCCGAGATAGTTACAGGTGTATCCCTCATGCTTCTGTTCGTGTTCTTCGCCGCAAGAATGAACCTCGAATTCGGCTTTGTAACACTGCTTATAGCTCACATAACCTTTGATGTCCCCTACGTTATCCTTAACGTGATGCCGAAGTTCAATCAGATGGATCCGCATATCTACGAGGCGGCTCAGGATCTGGGATGCAGTCCTTTCAGAGCCTTCCGCAAGGTCGTTCTCCCCGAGATAATGCCTGGCGTTGTAAGCGGATTTCTCATGTCCTTCACTTACTCGCTTGACGACTTCGTTGTAAGCTACTTCACAACAGGTTCGACCTCACAGACACTTCCTATAACTATTTACTCCATGACAAGGCGAAAGGTCTCGCCTGAGATAAACGCTCTTTCAACGCTGATATTCATTGCGGTGGTCATCGTCCTGATAGTCAAGAACGCAATAGAGAAAAAAGCGGCAAAGAAAAGCGGTATGTACAAGGGGGACATGGCATGAAAAAACTGATAGCTCTTTTAGGTACGGCTCTGGTCGGCATGTCACTTCTCAGCGGATGTGCTTCGGAAGTTCCCGAAGAAGCAGACGAGGAGGAGGAAGTCTCCGAGGCTCAGACTCTTACTGTCTCGGATCCCGATTACTACACCCGTTTCAAGGGACAGAACCTCTCCATAAACGTCTATAACTGGGGCGAATACATCTCCACAGGTGCAGACGAGGGAACTCTCGATGTAAACGGGGAATTCGAGAAGCTCACAGGCATCAAGGTCAACTACACAAACTATGCCACAAACGAGGAGCTTTATGCAAAGCTCAAGGGCGGCGGTGCGGCTTACGATGTTATAATCCCTTCGGACTACATGATAAGCAAGATGATAAAGGAGAACCTCGTTCAGCCACTGGACTTCGATAACATTCCAAACTTCTCCTACATCATGGATAACTTCCGCAATATGGCTTACGATCCCGAAAACGCCTATACCGTTCCCTACACTTGGGGCACTGTTGGCATCATATACGATACCACAATGATAGATCTGGACGAGGAGGATATCGACTGGGATCTCCTCTGGAACGAGGACTACGCCGACCAGATACTCATGTTCGATAATCCCCGTGACGCCTTCGCAATTGCAGAGCTTATGGAAGGTTTCTCGCTCAACACCGAGGATCCGAAGGAACTGGAACAAGCGGCTTTCAGGCTTCGTCAGCAGAAACGCATAGTTCAGGGATACGTCATAGATGAGGTCTTCGACAAAATGGGCGCAGGCGACGCTCTTATCGCTCCCTATTACGCCGGTGACGCTCTCACTATCCTCGAGGACAACGAGGACCTTAATTTCGTCGTACCGAAAAGCGGTACAAACCTCTTTATCGATGCTATGTGCATCCCTTCCTCATCACGTCAGAAGGAAGCGGCTGAAATGTACATAAACTTCATGTGCGAACCCGATATAGCCTACGCAAATATCGACTACATCTGCTACTCAACTCCGCATCAGGCGGCTTACGATATGCTTGACGAGGAAGTGAGGGAGAGTCCCGTTTCCTACCCCGACAGCGATTTCATAGCGGATAAGACTACTGTTTTCGTAAACCTCTCCGATGAGGCAAATCTGAAAATGCAGAGCCTATGGACCGAAATGAAGTCCGCTGAGGACGAGAATACGAACAAGTGGATAGCTCCCGTATTCCTTGTGGCTTGTGTGCTTATAATGGTATTCGTACTTATAAGACGCCACATCAAAAACAAAAAGGATATATTCTGAAAGGCAATGACTGTTAATGTTTCTTGAAAATCTGAGATTCAGCCTGAATGCGACCGTCCCCGTTTTCCTCATGATGGTATTCGGGTGGTTCTGCCGTAAAATAGGTCTGCTGGATGACCATACCACGGCTAAGCTCAACAAATTCACGTTCAGGACTACTCTCCCTGCGCTCCTGTTTATGGACCTGTCAAAAGCGGATTTCCGTGCAGTCTGGGATACACGATTCGTACTCTTCTGCGTTATAGTAACTCTCCTCAGTGTGGGAGTTGCGTCCCTTTACTCGCTCCTTCACAAGGACAAGGCTGAAAGGGGCGAGATAATACAGGCTGCTTACCGAAGCAGTGCCGCTGTACTTGGAATAGCCTTCGTCAAGAATATCTACGGCGAAGCGGCTATGGCGGCACTTATGATAGTAGGCACCGTACCGATATACAACATCATCGCAGTTACCGTGCTTTCGCTGACTTCTCCCGACACATCGGGTAAAAAGAGCGGCAGGGAGCTGTTCCTGAACACGCTGAAGGGCATAATCACCAACCCAATCATCCTCGGCATAATAGTTGGAATGATATGGTCCGTTGCAGGCATACCTCAGCCCGTTATACTTGAAAAATCCGTATCCTATCTGGGAAATATGGCAACTCCGCTCTCACTTATAGCACTTGGTGCTTCATTCAGAACAAGCGACGCCAAGGGTAAAACTGCTGTAACTGCCGGCATAGTTTTCATAAAACTGGTGCTTTTCTGCTGTATATTCCTGCCCCTTGCGGTACACATGGGATTCCGCGGCGAAAAGCTCATAGCTATACTGGTGATGCTCGGAAGCGCCACAACGGGAAGCTGCTTCGTAATGGCAAAGAACTTCGGACACAAGGGTACTATTACCGCCTATGCGGTAATGCTTGCGACCATGTTCAGCGCCTTGACTCTTACGGCGTGGCTGTTTCTGCTGAGAACTATGAAATACGTGTAATGGGACGCTTTCAAGCGCCCCATTTTAATTAAATGAAAAAAATATCTTATTTCTGTCACACTCTCGTTCCAGACTCCGATTAGATATTACAGAGCGGACAAATGCATTTGAAAACTTAATTATCTTTCAGAAAGGAGGAGTACTATGACCGACACCGAATATAAATCACGCATGAAGGACGAACCTTCCTTATGTCAGAGAGAGCTTTTCGATGAATACTATAACTACGTTTACTCGATTGTATTCAATAAACTGCGAAGCTGCGGAAGCCGTGAAGACGTAGACGAATGTGTCAGCGACGTGTTTTCGGACGTCTTTATAAGTCTTGATTCCGATAAGGTCCATGGCGGCGACATCAAGGGACTAATTGCAACGATCGCAAGACGCAGGGCAGTTGATATGTTCAGGAAGCTCTCATCAAAAGGGAAAACAGATATTTCTATAGATGATGAAGGGGTCAGAGAGATAGCCTCCGATGAAAGAGTTGATCAGTTGACCGAAGCAGCAGAAACTGCAAACGCACTCCTTAACGCTGTAAAGTCTCTCGGACAGCCTGATTCCACTATAATCATACAGAAGTATTATTATAATAAAAGCTCAGGCGAGATAGCAGGCGCCGTAAGCATGAAGCCTGCCGCTGTAAGGCAGCGGATAAGCCGTACCCTTAAACGCCTGAATGAGATACTTGCAGCCGCAGGAGAAGGAAGGTGACTTTATGAAAAGGATCAATAATATGGACTTACTTGAAAATACTGATCAGAATATCATTGACCGCATCGCCGAGGAATATCCTCCTTCGGATGAAGACGAAAAAGAAAAGATATTCAGAATGACAATGGAAAAATACAACAGTAAAAAATCAGCCGACGGATATGAAGATACAGAAGTTACCGTCAGCGGAGTAGAGCACTACAGAAAGTTTTCATGGGTGAGAATAACAAGTGCGGCTGCGGCTTGTCTCGCCATAATAGCAGGTACAGCAGCAACGCTGCACATGAACCTTGCAGACAAGGGCGAACCTGATATACCTCAGCCTCATCAGGTAGCTACAGCCGTTACAAACACACTTACTACCGAACCTGCAAGCAGCGGAAATACAGACTCAGAGAACGCAGTTTCGGCCGCATACGAAGTACCTTTCGGCAAAATGACAGACTATGAATACACTGTAAGCAGCGGAGACCTGCCAAGGGAAAAAGAGCATACAGAAGATCCCCATTTAATGATCTATAGCACCAGCGGAGAAACCGCCTTCATGTTCTGGGATATGGATAATAAGTTATCCGTTGATAAACGTGCTTCGCTTGATGCGTTATTCAGTCAGCAGCAGTGGGAAGAACTTCCTTCAGACAAAATGGTATCAGACGATACAGACGACAATCATATCCTTTACAGATTCACAGCCAGAACAGACAACACGCTGCGTATCATATGGATCCGTGACGATAACTCGCTTTTCTTCAACGAAATAGCGCTTACAGAAAAAGACGGAAAACTCTTCACAGATGCCGACTTTAACAAAGGAAAGAACTACAAAATAGATTCAGCAAAATACAAGGCAGCTATAGACGCAATATTAAAGGGCGAAAGCGTTCCTGCACCTACAGAAGCAAATACCGAACCCACAACAGAACCCGCTTCATCCGCCGCAGCTGATACAACAGAAGCTCCCGAACCTCAGTCTGCTGATACAGAGCATACCGTCACTGTTGATACGTACAGTTGGCAGACACACGCTCCATTCGGCAACTTCAAGGATTGCGATTACCGCTTTGCTTCCGCAAAAGAGGACAGTCCTATCGCCAATGCCGCAAACACTCTGACAGAACCCGACCATGATACACGCATAGTGCTTGAACTCGGAGATTCAACAGAATATCGTGAATTTGCGTGGGATACGCCTCTCAGCGACGAACAGAAGAAAACAATATCGGATATCTTCAACAACTATACATGGAACACCACCACTCAGCCAAATATGGAAACTGTCACAGATGATACCGATTCTTTCTCAATGATGTATATGGAAGACTCATTCATATACGAAATAACCTTCATAGAAAATAACATTATGCGTTATGATCTCTATGTAACACACGGTATTGTCGGAAATGATGATTATCTCGCTCGGAAAGTGTCAACATACTATTACAGCATTGATTACGCTTATTTCAGGGATGCGATCGCTCAGGCAGTTGTATCGCCATACCGGTTCCATGAGCAGAATGTTTACTTTACACTGAATTCGGACGGTACCAACCGCTCATATGATATCGTATGCGTATATAACCGCGGAGATAAGGTCAGCGAAGAACGCGCTGAACCGTTCATTGCCTTTGAAGGTGTCACCGCAAACTACGGTATCGGAATTGAATTTGTAAAGAATATACCCGATGTACAGACAGCTCAGCTATGCATAATCAACAAGAGCACTCAAATCAGGGCGGTAATGGGCGAATATACCTACGATCCGAACACCGATTCTGTAACAACAGTATTTGAGGATCCCCAGGCAGCTTATTCTGCCGTTCAATAATCTCCATACAATGAACTTATCCTTTATTTTGGCGGACTTTTTCAGTCCGCCGATTTTTTTATCTCACAATGTGGGTAATAGTGCATTAGTATCTCCCTCCAGCTGCTGCCCTGTGCCGCCATTGCATCTGCTCCGTACTGACTCATCCCTACACCGTGACCAAATCCCCGTGTTGTGAATACCGCTTCGTTTTCACGGTATTCCACCGCAAAACACGCAGACCTCAGTCCCAGTGCGATGCGGATATCGTTGCCAGTTGTCTCTGTATTTCCAACATGTGCCGATATCACAGTACCCGAATCCGAGACACTGTCCACTGTTACCCACTGACGCATATCTCCGCCGAGTTCCGCAGAGGGGAACGATGCTTTCAGACGTTCTTCAAGCTCCTGACGTGTAAATGAAGCGCTGTCAAGGTACTTCGGTGCAGATATATCCGCAGAGCTGTCCACAGGCACAAGGTAATCCACCTTTGTGCCCCATACATTCTCGGCGCTTTCCGTCCTGCCTGACGAAAGAGAGTGGAATGCCGCTATAACAGGCTCGTCCCTGTAGGTTATAAGGTAGGGAAGGACCTCGTCCACAGCGGAGCTTATCCTGCCGTAGCTTTCCTCGAAACTGCCGCCGAAGCGCTCACGTATCTGTTCGGGAGTGAAATATCCCTGATACTTCGAGGTATCGTTGGAGAAATCCGCACCTTTAAGGGAAGGATTGGGGGAGTCTTTCTCCTGCAAGCGGCGGCGTTCTGCGTAAGTATGGGCGGCTACAGCCTGAGCTTTCAGGGCTTCCTCTCCGAAGGGTGCAGGCATCTCGGCACAGACCGCTCCTATAACGTACTCCCTGACGGGTACACTGTAAACCTCTCCCGTGGATACATCCAGAACCTTATAGACCTGTGCATCCTCAGACTCGTCCACGAATATATATTCGTGGAGCTCCACTCCGCTTTCGGATGCTGTTCCTCTGCCTGTAAGTCCGAACGAAGACGTTACGGCAAGGGGCAGAAATACTGCCGATACTGAAAAAACTGCGGCTGATATAAGGTATCTTTTCATATTGCTTCTCCTTTGTTGATATATAGTTTTAACCTCCCCTTTTGCAGAGAGACGAAAGGCTCCGCCTGTGCTTTGTGATTTCTTATGGGCAATCGCTTATAAATATTTGACACAAGCGAAAAAAAGGTGTATAATGAATAGTGAATAATTTTTAGGAGAGTGATCTTATGCCCGCTTTTATCTCAGGTGCCAATATTACAGGTCTATGCAAGGAACTTGCAGATAATTCCGCTATCAACAGCAGTCTTTATGAAAAATATCACGTCAAGAGAGGTCTCAGGAACAGTGACGGCACAGGAGTTGTGGCAGGCATCACCAATATATGCAACGTTCACGGCTATCTGATGAACGAGGGCGAGGTCGAGCCTATCCCCGGTCAGCTCATTTACCGCGGATACAATATCAACGATATCGTCAACAATGTTGAGGCTGAGGACTGCTACGGCTACGAGGAAACTTCCTTCCTCCTCCTTTTCGGACACCTCCCCAACAAGAAGGAACTGAAAAACTTCACTACATACATCTCCCTCAAGCGTGACCTTCCTACAGGCTTTGTTGAGGACATGATACTGAAAGCTCCTTCAAAGAACATCATGAACAAGCTCGCACGTTCCGTACTTGCTCTCTATTCCTACGATGACGAGTGCGAGAACAAGGGCATCGAGAGCGAGATGCGTACAGCTATAAGCCTTATCGCAAAGCTCCCTGTCATCATGGCGAACGCTTATCAGGTAAAGAAGCGTGTTTTCGACAACGCAAGCATGATAATGCACCCGATAAACTATGAGGAAAATACCGCACAGTGCATACTCTCACTGCTGCGTCCCGACAGACAGTACACTAAGGATGAGGCTCAGATGCTGGACCGTCTCCTTATGCTTCAGGCTGAACACGGCGGCGGAAACAACTCCACATTTACATGCCGTGTGCTCACATCATCAGGCACAGATCCATATTCCGCTTATTCCTCGGCTATATGCTCACTGAAGGGACCTCGTCACGGCGGCGCTAATCTTCAGGTCATCAACATGCTGGATAACTTCAAGGCAAATATCAAGCACTGGGACAACGAAGGCGAAGTTGCAGACTATATGCGCCGTACCATCCGCAAGGAGACAAATGACGGCTCGGGACTCATCTACGGTATGGGCCACGCTGTTTACACTATATCCGATCCCCGTGCAGTTATCCTCAAAAAGAAGGCATTCGAGCTTGCAAAGGGCAAGGATATAGAAGCTGAATTCAAGCTTCTCGAGACCATAGAGCGCCTTACTCCCGAGATATTCAAGGAGATGAAGGGCAGCGACAAGACCATGTGTGCAAATGTCGATATGTATTCGGGACTCGTTTACCGTATGCTCGGCATCCCTGACGAACTCTTTACTCCGCTCTTTGCTATCGCAAGAATGTCAGGCTGGGCTGCTCACCGTATGGAGGAGATTCTCACAGGCGGAAGAATAATCCGTCCCGCTTACAAGGCTATCGCAAAGGCTCATGAATACATAAAGCTCGAAGAAAGAGAATAATGCGGCTTCATTCCGCTAACATAAAGATATGAAGAAAATACGTATCATTCTTTCGCTTCTGCTGTTCGCAGTCCTTACAGGCTGTTCGTTCGGTGCAAGTATAGATACACTTATGGCGCCGCCGAAGCTGAGCGTTGAACAGGAGCAGATATTCGCTGCCCTCACCAAGGCAGAAGGCTCTGCCATAAGTCTTAAATACCCCAAATCAGGAAAATATCTTTCCGCCTTCATTATCGAGGACCTCGACGGCGACGGCGGCAACGAAGCTGTTGTCTTCTATGAGCGCAACAGCATTACAATGGACGAGAACCAGCTTCGCATTAATATTCTCGATGAAGAAAACGGCGAGTGGAGCTCTGTATACGATACCTCCGCGGAAGGTCCCGAAATAGAGAAGGTAATGATATCGAAGCTCGGCGATAATCAGCGTATAAACCTGATAATCGGATGCAGCTCCATAAACCGTTCCGAAAAGAACGTTTCAATATATACCTATACAGACGGCATACTGGTAAGAGACTTCGCAAGCGCCTATTCTTTCATTGACGTTACGGATATGGACAGCAACGGCACTGACGATTTCCTGCTTATATCGGGCGCAGGTTCGGGAACTCCCGCGACCGCATCCGCCTATATGCTTGACGCCGATGCAAGCTACCATGAGCTGTTCAAGTGCGAACTGAACGGAACTCCCACAGAATTCGATGTTGTGGGCTACGGTGATGTTGGCAACGGCAGAAAAGGTCTGTATATCGACACCGCTTCAGGTTCGGGAAACATACAGACGGATATCATCTATATCGACTCAAAGGGACACAACAAGGTTTTTGCTACGCCCGAGGAAGCTCAGATAACTTCACGTCCCGCAGGCTTCAGCTCGTTCGATATCGACAGCGACGGAGTTATAGAGATACCTGTACAGTCCGACGCTCCCGGATACGAGGAAGCTTCGGAAAGCGAGAAAATGAAGCTCACCAACTGGATGTACATCGGCAATAACGGCAGAATTGCAAGAAAATACACCTCATACTACAGTATAGGTGACGGATATATCTTCATTTTCCCTGAAAAATGGCGAAATAAGGTCACGGTCAAGCGTGATGCGATAAATGACGAGATAGTTTTCTGCGCCTATGCCGACGGCAAGGAAGGACGCGAACTTCTCCACATTTTCTGCGCCGAAGACGCTGCTTCCCGTGAGGACCACATCTCATCAGGCTATATGCTGCTCCACACAAAGGGAGAATCGGCATATCTTGCCTATATACCACAGTCCGACAGCAACAGCGACGGCCTCTCTATCAGCGAAGGCGATGCAGCAGTCGGATTCAGATTCAGAGAATAACATACCCGTAACTATTACCTTTAACATAAATCTATTTTAAGGAGCTGAACTAAATGAAACGCATACTTATCTGCGAGGACGAGGATACTATCCGCGAATTCGTCGTTATAAACCTTAAACGTGCAGGCTATGACGTAGTTGACGTAAACTGCGGCGAGGCTGCCCTGAAAACTTTTGAGGCTGAACACGGCAACTTCGATATCGTACTTCTTGATATAATGATGCCCGGTATCGACGGTTTCACAGTCTGCAAGAAGATACGTGAAAAAAGCTCTACCATAGGCATAATAATGCTTACCGCAAGAACTCAGGAAATGGATAAGGTAAGCGGTCTTATGATAGGCGCTGATGACTATATAACAAAACCCTTCTCACCATCCGAGCTCAATGCGAGAGTTGACGCTATCTACCGCAGAGTTTGTATGAGCTTCATCAAGAACGAGAAGCAGTCGGTAATAGAATCAGGTCCCTTCGTACTCAACCTGAAAAGCCGTACAGTCACCAAAAACGGCACTCCTATCGAGCTTACACAGGTTGAATATCAGATACTCGAATTCTTCATGAACAACAAGAATACCGCTCTCGACCGTGCAAGCATCCTCAACCATATCTGGGGCGAGAGCTACTACGGCGATGATAAGATAGTCGACGTTAATATCCGCCGCATCCGCATGAAGATAGAGGAAGAACCCTCTAACCCCAAATACATCATAACTATATGGGGCTATGGATACAAATGGAATGACAATCAGTAATGGCTAAAAAAAGCATAACCAAACGCTGGATAGTAAATAACCTGGGCGTAGTTGTACTGGCGCTCCTTGTTATAGAGATGATAGTTATTTATGCTGTTCAGAATTACTTCTATAATTCCGCGAAACAGTATATGATATCAAAGATAAACGCTGTTACCAGTGTTCTGAGCACACACTCTCAGGACAGCTCAACAAACTTCTCCGCAGAAATACGAAATACCCTTGAAAATTTCAACGAGAAGGACAAAATAGAGCTTATGGCTATAAACTCAAAGGGCAGGGTAGTCCTCACTTCATCGGGATTCTCTCCCGACGAGGATATGGTAATGCCCGACTATGAGGAAGCTATGACAAAGGGCGAGGGTTCGTGGACAGGAAGACTTTCGGGCGGCGAGAAGATACTCGCAGTATCAGTTCCTATCAACTCCTTCAACAGCGAATACAACTCGGTAAGGATGGTAACCTCCCTGACCGAGATAGACAGCACCATAAAAGGCTATATACTGGCGGTAACTATAGTTTGTACCGTTATCATACTCATCATCATAACCACAGGTCTTTACTTTGCAGGCTCTATCGTAAAGCCTATACGCCAGATAAGCAATATCGCAAGGAAATTCGCCCTCGGCGATTTCTCTGTGCGTATACAGAACGACAGCGATGACGAGATCGGAGATCTCTGTACCGCCATAAACCACATGGCTGACGAACTTTCAACTGCCGAAGCCATGAAGAACGAGTTCATCTCATCGGTATCACACGAGCTGAGAACTCCTCTCACCGCTATCAAGGGCTGGGCTGAAACGCTTATGGTGGACGGCGGCGAGGATCCCGAGACTATGAAAAAGGGCGTCGGGGTTATCGTAAACGAGACAGAACGTCTCTCACAGATGGTCGAGGAGCTTCTGGACTTCTCCCGTATGCAGAACGGCCACTTCACCCTGCAAAGCGCAAATATGGATATACTTGCCGAGCTTGGCGACGCCGTACTCATATACAGCGACAAGGCAAGGCGTGACAATATCACCATAATATACGACGAACCTGAGATGCTCCCATTCGTTTTCGGCGATAAGAACCGCATCCGTCAGGTATTCATAAACATAATAGACAATGCAGTAAAATACTCATCCGCAGGAGATACCGTTACCATAAAGGCTATGGAGAAGGATGACAACGTTATCGTCTCTGTTGCCGATACGGGATGCGGTATCAAGGAATCAGACCTTGCAAAGGTAAAGACAAAGTTCTACAAGGCGAACCACACCCGCAGAGGTTCGGGAATCGGTCTTGCTGTTGCTGACGAGATCATATCGATGCACGGCGGTTCTATGGACATAACAAGTAAAGGCGAGGGTATGGGCACTACCGTTACGATAACCCTGCCCGCAAAATCAGATTCATAACAGTTAGGAGATATCAATGGCTGATAAAAACAATGCACCTTCCGCAGAAAAGTTCAAATCCAAGATAGGCGGACAGGCGCTCATCGAAGGCATAATGATGCTTGGTCCGAATACGGGAGCTATGGCATGCAGACTGCCCGACGGAACTATTGACCTTGAAACATGGGAAGAAAACAACGGAAAGAACGCTCCGTGGTACAAGAAAACTCCACTGGTGAGGGGATGCGTAAGCTTCGTTACCTCACTGACAAAAGGCTACAAATACATGATGAAGTCCGCTGAAAAGCAGATGGACGAGGAAGAGCTTGCGGAATACCACAAACAGAAGGAGGGTACTTCTTCGGAAAGCGGTACCGCTTCGGAAACTGCCGAAGCAAAGCCTGCTGAGAAAAAAGAGGAGGGCAATGCCTTCTTTAATGCAGTTATGACTATCGGTTCGATCCTTGGAGTCGTTATCGCTGTGGGACTTTTTGTATTCCTGCCCAAATTCATTGTGGGACTCGTTCCTGCTTTCACTGCAAACAACTTTGTGCGCTCACTTCTTGAGGGCATAGTAAAGATAGTTATTTTCGTGGCATATATGGCTCTGGTAAGCCTTATGAAGGATATCCGCAGACAGTATATGTACCACGGCGCAGAGCATAAGACAATCGCCTGCCATGAAGCTGAGCTTCCGCTTACTGTGGAGAACGTCCGCAAGCAGACACGCTTCCATAAGCGCTGCGGTACGAGCTTCATCTTCATCGTACTTATTATCAGCATACTCGTTATGTGCTTTGTTCCCTTCAGGGTAACATGGCAGAGAATAATAGCTTCACTCGTGCTTCTTCCGCTGGTTGTCGGCATTTCTTACGAGTGCATACGCCTTGCAGGAAACAAGGATAACCTCTTTACAAGGATACTCTCCGCTCCGGGACTCGCTATGCAGCGCATAACTACCCGTGAACCCGATGACAGCATGATAGAGATAGCTATTGCCGCTCTCAAACCCTGCATCCCCGAGGACAAATCGGAGGACAAATGGTAAGCAGGTCCGCACTTTACAAGGAGTGCTCCGAACTGATGAAGAACTGCGGAACAGACGACGCCGAATACGATGCGATGTGCATTTTTCAGGACGTTCTGGGCGAAAAGAATCCCCTGTTCCGTCCACTTGAAGCAGTTGAGGAACGTGACGAACAGCTCATCCGCATCATGACAAAGCGCAGATGCAGCGGCGAACCGCTTCAGTACATACTGGGCGAATGGGAGTTCTACGGCTATCCATTCAAAGTGGGAAAGGGAGTCCTTATCCCCCGTCCCGATACCGAGACACTTATAGAACAGGTACTTGATATATGCCGCAGCGAACACCTTGAAGCTCCGCGAATAGCAGACCTCTGTGCAGGAAGCGGCTGTATTGCGGTAACGCTGAAAAAGCAGCTTCCCAATGCGGAAGTTACTGCTGTTGAGCTTTCAGATGCCGCTATGGATTACCTGAAACAGAACGTTTCTCTCAATTCAGCGGACATAAGGATAATAAAGGGCGATGTTCTTTCACCTGAAACCGCCGCTCTTTTCGGAGATATGGACATCATCGTAAGCAATCCCCCATACCTCACTCAGGAGGATATGGATACACTGCAGGAGGAAGTCACTCACGAACCCTCATCCGCTCTTTTCGGCGGCGGGGACGGTCTTGATTTTTACCGCAGAATGACTCCGCTGTGGAAAACCACACTTAAAAACAACGGCTGGCTGTGCTATGAATTTGGCATGGGACAGCATGATGACGTAAAGAATATACTCGCCGGAAACGGCTTTAAAAATATCACTCTGCGCCGCGATCTCGGAGGCATAATCCGTACCGCTGCCGCACAGATACAGGAGGATAAGTAATGGCAAAGAAGGAACTTGCAAAAAAAGCTGCCGTTGTTAAGGTAACAACGAAGGAAGACAAGCAGACTGCCCTTAACGGCGCTCTGAAACAGATAGAGAAAAAATACGGCGCAGGTGCTGTAATGCGTCTCGGACAGACAAAGACTCTCAACGTTGACGCTATCCCGACAGGCTCCATGATGCTTGATATGGCGCTTGGTATAGGCGGTGTTCCGAGAGGACGTATCGTAGAGATATATGGTCCCGAAAGCTCGGGTAAAACTACCGTTGCCCTTTCAATAATCGCTCAGGCTCAGAAGCTTGACGGTGAAGTCGCTTTCATCGATGTTGAACACGCTCTCGATCCTACCTATGCAAAGGCTCTCGGCGTAAATATCGATAACCTTCTCGTATCACAGCCTGACAGCGGTGAACAGGCCCTCGAGATCGCCGAAGCTCTCATCCGTTCGGGCGCTATCGACGTTATCGTTCTCGACTCTATTGCTGCTATGACTACCCGTGCCGAGATAGACGGCGAAATGGGCGACCTTCACGTAGGTCAGCTTGCAAGACTCATGTCTCAGGCTATGAGAAAGCTCACCGCAGCTATATCAAAGTCGAACTGCGTTGCTATATTCATCAATCAGGTGCGTGAAAAGATAGGCGTTATGTACGGAAACCCCGAGACTACTCCCGGAGGAAGAGCTCTTAAGTTCTATTCATCCGTCCGTATCGAGGTCCGCAAGGGCGAGGCTATCAAGGACGGCGCTAACATCGTCGGCGCAAGCACACGCTGCAAGGTAGTTAAAAACAAGGTAGCTCCGCCGTTCAAGGAGGCTACTTTCGATATGATGTACGGCGAGGGAATCTCACGTACAGGCGAAGTACTCGACCTTGCTGTTGAACTCGATATCATCAAGAAGGGCGGCTCGTGGTTCAGCTATAATGACCAGAAGCTCGGTCAGGGACGTGATAACGTCAAGGAACTGCTGAAAAACGATCCCGTACTCATGAAGGAAATAGAGGATAAGATACTCGCCCGCAAGGACGAACTGTTCGATGCAGTTACTCCGAACGGCAAAAAGTCCGCAGCAAAGCCTGCCGAGAAATCAGCCGACACTTCAGATGCAGATAGCGCTCCTTCAAATGAAGAGGATATCCTTGTTGATATCGATGAGGACTTCGAGGAGTTCACTCCTGCTGAGGAATAATGGAAGTCACTTCTGTAAAAAAATACAAGGGTTCTACCTATGAGGTGGAACTCGACGACGGTCGGAAGATATACCTGCATATCGATATAATAGCCGACTATGGCTTAAGAAGCGGTATGCAGCTTGAACGCGATGAGCTGAGAAAGATAATCTATTCCTCAAACTTCCGCCGTGCATATCAATATGCGCTGTATTGCCTCGATCACAGGGACTACTCCGCAAAGGAAATGACCAAAAAGCTCATCGGAACATATAAAAACGAAAGGCTCTGCACCGATGTGGTGAAGAAGCTTACAGACAATACGCTCATCGACGACGAACGCTATGCAGAAAAGCTGGCGCGAAGAATGGTCGAGATAAAAAAATACGGATTCAGAAGGGCTCTGCGTGAGATAACGCTCAAAGGCATAGATAAATTCACCGCCGAGGACGCTCTTGCTCCTTACAGCGGGACATATGCAGAAAATCTCATGCACCTTCTGAATACAAAACACTACAGATATCTCACAGACATAGAGGACAGAAAGTCTGTGGAAAAAGTAAAAAGCGCTCTTGTCCGCTATGGATACGGATTTGACGAAATAAACCGTGCAGTTAAAGAGTATTTCGAGAACGCTGAATTATCGGAGGAATGATCATGCCTATCAAGGTCGGAATGGTATCACTGGGCTGCTCAAAGAATCTTGTGGATTCCGAGAGGATGCTCTATAAACTGAGAAAAAGCGGCTATGAACTGGTGACTGAACCCGGACTTGCCGATGTTGCGGTAGTCAATACCTGCGGATTCATACAGTCCGCAAAGGAAGAAGCTGTCGAGACTATACTCGAGCTTGGAAAGCTGAAAGAGGACGGCACCCTGAAGAAAATTATTGTCACAGGATGTCTCGTTGAAAGATATAAGGAAGAGATAGCCGAACAGTTTCCCGAGGCGGACGCTGTTATCGGTATCGGCAACAATAAGGATATCGTCGATGTTCTCGACCACGTCCTTGCTGATGAGAGATATATAAACTTCGCTCCGAAGCTGGATGCTGAACTTACAGGTGAACGTATCATATCTACGCTTCCCTTCTTCTCATACCTTAAGGTCGCTGAGGGATGTTCCAATTGCTGTACATACTGCGCTATACCTCAGATACGCGGAAAGTTCCGCAGCGTTCCAATGGAGAACGTTCTGAAAGAGGCTCGGTGGCTTGCTGACAACGGCGTTACAGAGCTCGTGGTAATAGCTCAGGATACATCACAGTACGGCTTCGACCTCTACGGCGAGTCAAAGCTCCCCGAGCTTCTCCGTGAGCTTTGTAAGATAGAAAAGCTCCGCTGGATACGCACTCTCTACTGCTACCCCGAGCGCATTACAGATGAGCTCCTTGAAACTATAGCTTCCGAGGAAAAACTGGTCAAGTACCTTGAAATACCGATTCAGCACTCGGAGGGCGATATACTCAACCGTATGCACCGCTGGGGCGATGCAGAACAGCTTGAAGCACTTTTCGCTCATATCCGCGAAAAGATCCCCGGAGTTATCCTGAGAACTACTCTTATCACCGGCTTCCCGGGCGAAACAAAGGAGCAGTTCAACTCACTTGCAGAGTTCGTACAGCGTGTAAGGTTCGACCGTCTCGGCTGCTTCGCTTATTCCTGCGAGGACGGCACTCAAGCTGCTAAATTCCCCGATCAGATCGAACCTGAGGAAGCTGCTCACCGTGCAGATATAATCATGGAACAGCAGCTGCTCATAAGCAGCGAAAACAATGCCCAACTTATGGATAAAGAGTTCACCGCTGTAGTCGAAGGCTTCGACCGCTTCGGCGAATGTTGGTTCGGAAGAACTGAAATGGACGCTCCCGACATCGACGGAAAAGTTTTCTTCACTTCTGAAAAACCGCTTTCAGTCGGTCAGTACGTCAAAATAAGGATCACCGATACACTTGATTATGACCTTATCGGAGAGGTGATAAACGAATGAATCTGCCAAATAAACTGACTCTTTTAAGAGTATGCCTTATCCCCTTTTTCCTGCTGTTTTTCTATATCGATATACCGTTCCACTACCTTATATCACTGGTGGTATTCGCAGGAGCTTCCATTACAGACGCTCTCGACGGAAATATAGCAAGAAAAAGAAACCTTGTTACCAATTTCGGTAAATTCCTTGATCCCCTTGCAGATAAAGTCCTCGTACTTTCTGCACTTGCAGTATTCGTGGAAGTACCCGAGATACGCGTTGGCGCTATCCCGCTTATTATCATAAGTGCCCGTGAATTCATGGTATCGGGACTTCGCCTTCTTGCTGCCGACAGCGGTATCGTAGTTGCAGCAGGAATATGGGGCAAGCTCAAAACTGCATTCACTATGACAGCTATCGTGGCTTCACTTGCATGGCTGTCACTGCGCTTTGATATAGGCGCAGGACTGCCCGAGACTCTCTGCTCGGCAGTTGACAACGCGGTAATACCCGCACTTATCTGGATATCCACTATCCTGACCGTAATATCAGGAGCTATCTACCTTAAAGGCTACTGGTACCTTATCGATTCGGATAAATAAAACAGGAGGTAAATATGAAACACTGTGCAGGACAGATCAAATACCTTATCGCAATAAAAGAGCTTACAGATTCGGATGAATACGTAAAATGCGTAAGCATATCCCGTCATCTCGGGGTATCTCGTCCAAGCGTAAGTAAAATGCTGCGCTGCCTTGCCAATTCGGGACTTGTCTATGAGGACTACTGCAACAGCGTTGTCCTCACTCCCGAGGGTGAAAAAACTGTAGAGGAGATTTTCGCAAACTTCAACGAAGTTTACACATTCTTCCATAAGTTCCTTAAGCTCCCCGCAGAAGAAGCGCACACACAATCAATACTATTCATCACAGAATTCCCTAAAGACACCTGCGAAAGACTTAAAAGCATAGTAAAACGCACAATCAAAAAAAGAACATCTTAAATGCAGACAGCCGTAAAGAAGGATAACTTCTTCACGGCTGTTTTCTTTTATCTGCGCTTGTACGGACGTTTTTCATTGGTAAGTCCGAGGATATAATCCGTACTTGTTCCATAGAGCTTTGCAAGCTTGATGACTACGTTAACGGGTACTTCACGGAGTCTCCGCTCGTATTTGGAATACAGTGACTGGTCACAGAAAAGATATTCCGAGATCTCACGCTGAGTTCTGTCGCTGTCTTCTCTGAGGTCTTTTATACGGGTATACATGTCCTCACCACCTGTTAAATAGTTTAATCAAATATCAATAGTTTCGTAACTATTTCAATAGTTTTAAAACCATCGGTTTTCTCTGATTACATTATAAAACATTGCGGTGGGGTATATACGAAAATAGGACTAATAGTCCTTGACTATACGTCCTATAAAAATATCATAAAAATATTAAATTAAATATATTTACATATATAGTTGCCTATTTTACGCTAAAAAGTGCTTGACAAACGGTCGAATAGATGCTATAATCATCTTAGGACGGATAGTCCTGATAATATTATTGAAAGGTCGTGTTTTTATGTTTTATGGACTGAAGTTGGTTGATATTAATCAACCTTTCAATGGGTATTTAGCTGCTGATTTTTTTGTACATCAGCAATATAGTATAAATAAAATAAATAAAATCAAACCAAGCGAATACAGTTCAACCGTAAAAGACTTTGTCACCCATTTCACTAAACTTTTAATGGGATGTTCAGCAAAGGAAACTTTCAATGATTGTTTAATTGGATCAAGCATTCGAGACCTGTGCTTTAACATAAACAAAACCGATTTAACAGAAGAATGTATAAATAATATAAACGGATTAAACGAGGAATCTATTAATTTAGCTTATCTATTGTTTAAAAACGTTTCTGCTTATTATAATATGTTAAAATGTATTTTTTTTAGTAAACAGAGGGCAATACTATTGAGTCAAATGTCTTCTCCAGATACGAACACGCATAGCAACAGTAAATCAATTATTCAATCATCATTTCTTTCTACTGATGAAATAGAAAAAATCCGATTATTAGTAAACCGAAACGTCAAATTTTTTAAAAGTCATTCTAACAATATAATTACCAATTTATCATTTGAACCTGAAAATTATACGGATGAGGAAAAAAACTATTTCATAAACGGCATTTCAAACCAATTCGGCGGCTATACTCAAAAACAGAATAATCAGTCCGAATTTCAGCAAGAAATGAATTTTATTCGCAATCTTCCTTCATACCAACGATTAGAAAAAGAAAATGCCGTAAATCCAATTTTTACAAGCTACTCAAATAGTATCAGATTTAATACAGACGACTTACTCATTTCCAAAAACTGCATGTGGCTCCTAACATATTATACTGCTAAAACTATAGGAGCAAAATCCGGGTTCAATGATTATCTGGCCTTAAAAATGTTAGTATACTGGATAATGGGACAAAAATCCGGTAAAGAAATATATAAAAACATCACATCAATAGGATGCTATAATCCAATTTTGGACGAATCCTATTCTTTGCCTATAACAATAATATCAGAAGAAACAATAAAAAGGGTTGAAAAAGAAGTAATAGGATACGAGGAGGCCTAACTATGTTCGACGATAACGATCCTTTCAATAATATCGATCCATTCAAGGAGGATATCGGCGTCTGTCCACTCTGCGGCATACCGTTGGATGCGATATATTCTATGGGCGGATTCTGTATTGCCTGCGCTCAGGACGAATTATGCGGTGAGAACGATTATCCTGATGAACTGTATGAAACTCCGCCTAAGAAGATACCGCCGCCTCAGGAAAAAGCTCCCGATAAAAATACGGAGAACGTCAATTATCTTCCCGTATACATACTGCTTGGCGTGATATGTCTTGCGGTTCTGATAATATGCATTATGTACGATACTTGAATAAATATGCTCCTAAAAAAACTGCGGACGGCTTATCGGTCGTCCGCAGTTTTTTATTAACTATTCAAAAACCCCCTGAAACAGCCGACCCCCCTATTGGGGGACCGGTGGCAATTATTTATAGGGGGATTGAATCAGCCGAGTGATTTAACAGGAAGTGCTGAAGCACTTATCTGCTTTGAATCAACATACTGGATAGCAAGAGCATCCATAGCTGTGATTCCGTCTGTACCGTCAAATGTATCTGCATTTGCCAGTGCCTGATCTTCCAGGTCATACTTTTTAGAATTTGCTATATACTGAAGTATAGCAAGTGCATCTGCGAGAGTAACATTGCCGTCGAGGTTTGTATCGCCGACTACTGTTGGCTCTAAAGCAGGAGTTGTTATAGGCTGAAGAGCATCTGTAGGAGCCTGTGTTGGTTCCTCTGTAGCAGGCTGTGTAGGAGCTTCTGTAGGAGCCTCTGTAGGTGCCTCAGTTGCAGGCTCTGTAGGAGCCTCTGTAGGCTGCTCAGCAACTGCTGCAATTTCTCTATAGCCCTTGATGTCTACCTTATCGAAGTTGCTCCAGATCTGGAACTCGCCCTGTTCAACTGTAGCAGGAACTTCTTCAAGAGGAATTGTAACTGTGAGCTTACCATCAGCATCAGTCTTGCTCTTCCACTCGATCTGAGTCCAGTCGTCACCCTTCATGAAGCCTAAGCAGCCGTTGAGTGATGTATTCGGCTCGCCTTCGATAGTAACTTCGAGGCCGTTAGCTCTGTCCATACCAGCGAACTTGATCTTAGCGATCTTAGCAGTTGCCTCTGGCTCAGGGATATCTCCCTCAGGAGCTTCGAGGATGTTTATAGACTCAACTGTTGTGAGCTTAGGTGTCTTAGCCTGCATATGTGCGATAGTTGTAGGATCATCGCCCCATGCATCCGGAACCTTTGCCATGTTGTAGTAAGCGATTCCGTTTTCCTTATCTATATCGTATGGCTTTACCTCTGTCCATCCGCCGTATTTAGCATCTGAGAAGCAGAGTAAAGGTGTAGATCCTGTGAATTTGATAGCAACTTCCTTGCCTTCGAGCTGTGACCACTCAACTTCGCCGTCACCGCCGGGAGTTGTATTCTTGTATTCCTTTTCAAGGGAAGCATCCAGTTCGTAAGGTCCTGCGAGGAATTCAGTACCCTCTTCGTAAGCCTGATGCTGAACAGTTGGGATGTGTCTCTCGCTTGCCCACTGGATAGACTCATCGTCCATGATCTCCATCATCTTGTTGATGATAGGAAGGCTTGCTTCGTGCCATTCGCCTGTTTCACGGTTTATATAGCCGTGGCACTCGCCAGGATCCCTTGGATTTGTAACAGTGTTGTTATCCCACAGACAGCAAGGAATACCATACTTCTTAGCTGTTGTGAAATACTGTGTTGTCCAGGCTACACGAGCCTCAGTGTTATTGAAGTTAGATGTACCCATCTCACCGATAACAACAGGGATATCTCTATCGAGGAAAGTATCACGCATACCCTGGAGGATATTTGCAAGGTTAGCAGAGTAAGCACTTGTGAATACCGAGTGATCCTTTACAGCTGTATTCATTGTGAAGTCGTAAGGAGTGTAAGCGTGTATAGAAACAGCTACATATGGATCATTAGGAACATCGATAGCTTCAAGGAACTGTGTTTCAGCGCTTGCACAGTAGCCTGGGAGCATCAGGAGACGAGTTTTAGCGTAAGGACCGTCACCGCTTCTGATGAGGTCTACGAAATCATGCTCGAGCTTGTTGATAACATCACACTCGGGAACTGCTTCTGCAGCCCACCACTCGTGAGGCTGACCAGCAGCACGGGGCTCGTTCATGCACTCGAAAATGAGGTGCTGGTCATAGTCCTTGAACTCTTCAGCGACCTGAGTCCAGATCTTCATGAGTCTTGGCTTGATCTCATCATATGCATCAACTAAATCGCCTCTGTTTATCCAGTTCTCATGGTGAACGTTAAGGATGATGTACATATCGTTCTTGATACCGTAATCAACGATCTCCTTAACACGAGCAAGCCACTCGGGATCGATGTTGTCATTTTCATCAAGATGCTGGAACCATGTTGTAGGGATACGAACTGTGTTGAATCCCTTTGCCTTAAGAGCATCAAACAGAGTCTGATTAGCCTTCGGGCATCCCCATGCAGTTTCTGATTCAACACCTGCATGAGCAGAAAGAACAGACTTCTTAGGATTCTCAGGATCAGGTTCTGAAACTGTAGCATCCATAGTGTTACCGAGGTTCCAGCCTATCTTCATATTCTCAGTGATCTCGAACGCAGTCATAGTATCAGCTGCGTCTGCAATGAAGTAATCTGCAGGAACGATATTAAGCGAAGCCAGCATACAAACAGCAGCTGCTGAGAAGCTGACAAAGCGCTTTACATTATTGTTCATATGAAAACCCTCCCATTTTAATTGTAAAAAAATTCATGTTTTTGGAGTCCAGTGCAGTAAACTCCGACAATATCTGGTCAGTCATGCTTATCAATAGCAATACCTGACTGATTACATTTTCATTTTACCATAGGTTTTTGCAAAAGTCAACGTATTAAACTGTAGAATTCTGCAAAATCATTTTAGTCAGACTGCACAATAAAACGTGATAATTTTTGTTGGTTAAGCACACAATAATTAATTCTAAATGAATAAGTAATATAATATAATTTAGGTTCAAAAAGCCGAATATGCGTATTTACAGGGATTTTTGGTAATTATGTACGATATAAATATTGGTAATAAAATGTAATTTGATGTTTTCGGACTCTCTCAAAGCAGAACAGCCGCAGAGAGTTATTCCACCTCCCTACGGCTGTCATTAACATATTATTTTTCACTGTCCGCATCGCGTCAGCATTGCAAGAGTCAGTGATATATTTTCGTTATGGATCTTTACTCCATGAGGCACATTAAGGTGTACAGGCGCAAAATTCAGGATATATCTGATACCTGCATCCGTCATGACAGTGCAGACCTCCTGAGCAGCGCTTTCGGGCACGGTTATGATACCGATGTTTACCTTTTCACGCTGACAGAATCCTGCAAGCTCGCTTATATGGAGTATACAGTGTCCGCCTATCTCCGTTCCGACTATGCCCTCATCGCAGTCGAAACCGCCGAGAATATCGAATCCATAAGCCTCAAAGCCCTTGTACTCCAGCATAGCCCTGCCGAAATTTCCCATACCTGCAACTACAACTCCGTCACGGTTGCCAAAGCCAAGAAAGCTTCCTATATCGCTTATAAGTTCCTCGGTGGAATAGCCTATCTTAGGTCTTCCGCCGCTGCTTACCGATGCAAGATCCTTTCTGACCTGTACATCGTTCAGTCCCAGTGCATCCGCAATAGCGGTGGCGGAGATATGTCCAGACCTGCGCTTCTCTGAGAGGGACATAAGGTAATTAAGGTATAATGGCAGGCGCTGAAGCGTCTGAGAGGTTATATTCTTATCGTTAACCATAAGCTTTATTTATTCTGCATATACTCATCCATTGCAGCAGCAGCTTTCTTTCCTGCACCCATTGCAAGTATAACTGTAGCTGCACCTGTTACGGCATCGCCGCCTGCGTAAACGCCGTCCTTAGAGGTCTTACCCGCCTCATCAGCAACGATTCCGCCCCATTTCTGAGTATCAAGGCCTGAAGTAGTGGACTTGATGAGTGGGTTAGGTGAAGTACCAATAGACATGATAACGCAGTCTGCATCTATCTCGATGAATGCGCCCTCTATCGGAACAGGCTTTGCTCTGCCTGAAGCATCAGGCTCTGAAAGCTCCATCTGCTGACATACAACGCTCTTTACCCAGCCGTCCTCAGTGGACTTTATCTCAACAGGGTTTGTAAGGAACTTGAAGATTATGCCTTCTTCCTTAGCATGCTCAACTTCCTCAGCTCTTGCAGGAAGCTCAGTCTCTGTACGTCTGTAAACAATGTAGACCTCTGCGCCGAGTCTCTTAGCGCAACGAGCAGCGTCCATAGCAACGTTACCGCCGCCGACGATTACTGCCTTTGTGCCTGCCTTGATAGGTGTAGAGCTGTCAGGCTTGTAAGCCTTCATAAGGTTTATACGTGTAAGGAACTCGTTTGCGGAGTAAACTCCGTTAAGGTTCTCACCGGGGATATTCATGAATCTCGGAAGTCCTGCACCTGAGCCGATGAATACGCTCTCGAAGCCTTCCTCCTTCATAAGCTCGTCCACTGAGATAGTCTTGCCCACAACAGTATTTGTCTCTACCTTTACGCCGAGAGCCTTAAGTCCCTCTATCTCCTTCTGAACGATAGACTTAGGAAGACGGAACTCTGGGATACCATAGGAAAGAACTCCTCCTGCAACGTGGAGAGCCTCGAATACAGTAACATCATAGCCCTTCTTTGCAAGGTCGCTTGCACATGCAAGGCCTGAAGGACCTGAACCGATAACTGCTGCCTTATGACCGTTTGAAGCAGGCTTATTTACAGCAGTCTCAGGCTGAGCATTGTGCCAGTCTGCAACGAAGCGCTCAAGACGTCCGATAGCAACAGGCTCACCCTTTATTCCGCGGACACACTTGCCCTCGCACTGATTCTCCTGTGGACATACTCTTCCACAGACAGCAGGAAGTGAGCTTGAACGTGCGATAACTTCGTAAGCACCTGCGAAGTCGCCCTCTGCGACCTTTGCGATAAATGCAGGTATATCTATCTGTACGGGACATCCTGTAGTACATGGCTTGTTCTTGCAGTTAAGGCAGCGCTTTGCTTCATCAATAGCCTGTTCCTCGGTATATCCGAGAGCAACTTCCTTAAAGTTCTTGTTTCTTACATCAGGCTCCTGTACGGGCATCTCGTTTTTCTTCAAAGACATATTAGCCATTTCACTTTACCTCCTTGAACAGATTGCAGGCTTCTTCATAGGCATGACGCTCGAAGGGCTTATACATAGCACCTCTTGCCATAGCCTCGTCGAAGTCGATAAGGTGTCCGTCGAACTCGGGACCGTCAACACATGCGAACTTAGTCTCTCCGCCAACAGTCAGACGGCAGCCTCCGCACATGCCTGTACCGTCGATCATTATCGGGTTCATGGAAGCAACAGTCGGTATCTCGTACTCCTTAGTGAGACGACAGACGAATTTCATCATTATAAGAGGACCGATAGTGATAACTCTGTCATACTTCTCGCCGCTTTCGATGAGTTTCTTGAGAGCGTCTGTAACGAGTCCCTTTTCACCTGCTGTACCGTCATCGGACATAAGTACGAACTTGGATGAAGCAGCTCTGAACTCGTCCTCGAGTATAACGAGGTCCTTATTTCTGAAGCCGACTATAGAATGGACCTCAACACCGAGGTCATGGAGCTTCTTTGCAACGGGATAAGCAATAGCGCATCCCACACCGCCGCCTACAACAGCTACCTTTTTGAGGCCTTCTGTCTCTGTAGCACGTCCGAGAGGGCCAACAAAGTCCTGAAGGCAGTCGCCTTCGTTAAGGTGATTGAGCTTTTCTGTAGTAGCGCCAACTATCTGGAATATAATTGTAACAGTACCTGCATTACGGTCGAAATCCGCAATAGTCAGGGGTATACGTTCACCCTCGCTGTCAGTACGAAGAATGATGAACTGTCCCGGCTCTGCCTTCTTGGCAACACGGGGAGCGTTTATCTTCATAAGAGTAACAGTGGGGTTTAGGCTTCTTTTTTCGAGAATTTCAAACATTGTCCTGAACCTTCCTTAGCATATATTTCGCCGTCGCCGTTGACGACGATAACGTAATCATATTATAACATAGTAGTTATGCCGATTCAAATATATCTTCCGAATATCGATATTCGGTTATCGATATCACATGTTTCTATCTGAACTTCCATAAAGCGGTAAAAAACCGAAAAAAACAATAGCGTCTGCCGAATTACCGCCATAGAGGGCGATTCGGCAAACGCTTCATATTATCATTTTGATTATACTATCCAGGAATAACATCATTCCGTTTTTAATATATCATATATATTCCCTGAAAGCAGCTTCATTTCTCACTTCATACAGCTTGTTTACCAGCGCAAGCTCACTCGGAGAGAGCTTTCTGCCGCTGGAATAGATCAGCATATCCTTGAAGTTATTATCGGGGAACTCGCATTTTCTCTGCACCAGTCCGTACTTGCCGCAAAGGCTGTCAGGAACGGGAGAATCCAGCATAAAGGACTGCGGAACTGTAAGAAGGAAGTCCAGAGCGCTTCCGCGGTCGAACATATAAACTCGTCTTACCTTTGTGCCCTCGGGACGGTTAGCCTCAAAGAGCTTATCCACCGCTCCTGCTATGTAGGGAACGGCATCATCGCCCTGTGCAAGCTCGGCATAATGAGCCGAAAGCTCACCGTAGGTCAGGTTCTCCTTTTCAGCGGCAGGATGCTCCGCGGACATTACCGCAAGCTGCTGATACTCCCACAAAAGCTGACTTTCAAGGTTCTTTTCCGCAAGGAAGTCCATGAAGTACTTCTCGTGAGCGGCATTGAACCTGATTATACCGAAGTTATAGCCGTTTTCACGTACATTCTCGATAGTTCTCAGGGAATTGGTCTCACAGAAATAGACCTCCATATCGTCCGAAGTATCGGAAGCAGCAATAAACTCGGAAAGCGCCTTCGAGATATATCCCGCACGGGGAACGGATATACGCATTTTCCTGTCCCTCGGCTTATTCGGGGAGCTTATAGCCTCCATATTGTCTATCTGTATGAGTATCTGCTTTGCACACGCAAGAAACTTCATACCCTGATCCGTCGGTATAACGCCCTTTGAAGTTCTTCGGAATATAGTTATACCAAGCGAATTTTCCAGTTCTTTTATAGCCTTACTGAGATTCGGCTGAGCCATATACAGATTTTCTGCAGCTTGTGTTATAGATCTTGTTTTTTCGATTTCTACGGCATATCTGAAATGCAGTGTGTTCATGGTCCAGTCCCTCCTTTTTGCTGAACTGTATTAAGGTATGTATTCGCCTGAAAGGCTGCTTCCGCATTCTATGAATACGGCTGCCCAGTACCACCTTCCGTTTACATTGGGATCAGGTCTAAGACCTATTCCGACATGAGTGGACTCTCTTCGTATCATAGCGTTATGGTGACTCGGAGAATCTACCCAAAGCTTGAAAGCGGTATCAACGTTTTTATCGCACATGGCAATATTTTCGGCAGCATACATAAATGGAGCCTTTCTTTCGTCTATCATATCAAAGACCTGCGTTCCGTTTGGACGGGTATGGCTGAAGCCCTTGTAAAGCTCGCCTGCACGGATATCAGCTATATCGCAGAGATAGGGCAGCACCTTAAGAGGCGGCGCACCGAAAGTGTTGCGCTCCTTGTTGAACTGTCTTACCATTTCATCTATGCTTGCTGCTCGGTACTGGCTTTCCGATACGCCCGACCTGCTGTTCATGCTGAAGTATTCAAGGCTTCCGCTCTTACCTGTCGAAAGATAGGCATAATACTGCATAACCAGCGAAGAATCAGAGGCATCTATCCTGCCGTTCTTATCCGCATCCGCAGCCTTTTTCTGTGCTGCCGAAAGTGTAGAGCTGCCCTTAACGGAAAGTGCGGAATACTCCATAAGTATCTTCGTAGCATCGGACGAATCCACCATACCGTCGCCGTTGACATCGCCGAGTGCGTTATCCGCAGCCGATGCGGAAAATCCGCCTGTAAATGCAGCAGAAAGTACTATACACGAAAGAACTGCCGCAAGTTTCAGTTTCATTTAAGCTCACCCTTATCTGCATCAGTCAGCTGTTTAATTACCTTGCAGGGATTTCCTGCTGCAACTGTGCCGGAAGGGATATCGGAAGTTACTACGCTTCCAGCGGCGATAACTACATTATCTCCGATAGTAACGCCCGGAAGTATGCATACGTTTCCGCCTATCCAGACATCGTTGCCTATATTTATGGGCTTAGCACATTCAAGACCTTGTCTTCTTGTTTCTGCGTCGAGTGGATGCTCGGCAGTGTATATTCCGCAGTTCGGACCGATAAACACATTATCGCCGATAGCTACCTCAGCGCAGTCGAGGATAACACAGTTATGGTTTATATAAAGATCGTTGCCTGAGAATATATTATAGCCGTAATCGCAGAAGAAATCGGGTTCTATCCACGTATTCTCGCCCTTGAAGGGAAGAAGTCTGTCGAGTATCCTGTCTTTTTTCAGATAGTCATTGTAAGTTGCTGAGTTGAATTCCATGCAGAGCTTTTTCGCAGCTGCTCTTTCAGCGAGCAGTTCTCTGTCGTTAGCGTTATAAAGCTCTCCTGCCTGTAGTTTTTCCTTTTCTGTCATTGTCTTGACCTCCTTATTCGGGAACTATGCCCATGATTATTTTATTTCACTGCCGTAAAAGCAGTTATATGCGTTTCTGATACCTTAATTAGCGCTTGCTGCCCTTGCTGCCGAAGCTTCCGCCCATTGAAAGGATATTGGTATCGAATGTGTAGTTTATCTTCTGGGACTGTCTGTGGCGCTTAAGTGCAAGCTGTATCATTCTTTCAAGAAGCTGAGGATACTTCACGCCCTTTGGCTCCCAGAGATAGAATGCCAGTGAACCCGGGATAGTATTTATCTCGTTGATATAAACCTTATCCGTAGCCATATCTATCATGAAGTCGATACGTGTAACGCCGTTGCAGCCGAGATAACGGAATGCATCAACAGCGGTCTTTCTGATGAATTCGTCCTGTTCGGGAGTTATATCTGCAGGTATCTTTCTCTTAAGTGTAGCCATACCCTTGCTTCCGCCCGACTTACCGCCGCCTACGTACTTCTGCTCGTAGCTGAGGATATCGTCATCGCTTGCCTGTACAGGCTCTTCGCATACAGAAGCTTCTGCTTCCTCGCTGTCGCCGACTACAGAGCAGTTTATCTCCTTGAGCTGAACTACAGCAGGCTCGATGAGGATACGGTCCGCAAACTGGAAAGCCTCTTCAACTGAACGGATAAGGCCGTCCCTGTCGCTTGCCTTTGAGATACCAACGCTCGAACCGAGGTTGATAGGCTTTACGATAACAGGATAGGGGAACTTGCCCTCTACCTTTGAAACGATGCTGTCCATTTCGTCTATCTCATAGGATGAGAAACGGCAGCAGTCCAGAACAGGAAATCCTGCTTCCTTAAGGAGTATCTTCATTACGTATTTATCCATACCTACAGCAGAAGCAAGAACATCGCATCCTACGTATGGCAGGTCGAGAGTCTGAAGATAACCCTGAAGAGCGCCGTCCTCAACGTTAGTACCGTGAACGATAGGGAATGCTATATCAACGTCAGAGATAACGTTTGAACCGAACTTCTTCAGCTTCTGACGGATGAGCTGTACCTTTCCTTCGGATGAGCGAACAAATACGCACTCTGTAGCCTCTGCAAGAAGTGCAGGGATATCCTTGAAGCTGTTTATATCGAACATTTTCTCGCTTGTATAGAACTCGCTCTTCTTTGTCATATAAACAGGGATTATGTTATACTTCTCCTTATCCATGCTTGCCATTGCCTGCACAGCAGAAATGACTGAAACCTCATGCTCGACGCTTCTTCCGCCGAAAAGAACTGCAAGATTGATCTTCATTGTAATTACTCCTTTTATTTGAGCCGTTAGCCATTAGCCGTTAGCTATCAGCTGTCAGCTTAAGATTTTCAAATATTATTGCAAAGCAATACCATAAGCTAAAGGCTAAAAGCTAATAGCTAAGGGATTTATTAATAATTGTCGGGCAGGTCGTTCTCTAAAAGGACTACCTTCTTCTTATCGGTCTGATAGGACTGCGCCTTTGCAAGGGCGTCGTTGAGTCCGTCAGCCACATATACCTTATCCATATCATAGCCTGCATCCTTGATGCCGTTGTATATGGGTTTAGTCTGTTCCTTGCCTACGAGAATGATATAGTCGCAGGACTTTGCTGCCTCCTGACCGAACTCGAAGTTCAGTTCCTCCTGCTTTGCGCCAAGCTCGACCATACCGGGAGTTACCAGTATGCGGCAGGCATCAAAGAGTCCCAGAACAGCAAGTGCCGCACGGCATCCGCTGGGGTTGGAGTTGTAGGCATCGTCGATATAGGTAAGACCGTTACCCTTGTCAAGGAGCTGTAAACGGTGCGGTACAGCGGCGATGCGCTTAACAGGAAGCACCAGTTTTTCGAGTGCTATGCCTGTACCGTGAGCGTAGGCTATAGCTCCGAGGACGTTCTGTACATTATGCTCGCCCAGAAGCTTCATAGAGAAGCGGCAGGTCTCGCCTGAAGGCGTGGTAACTGTAAACTCGGTACCTCTGTCCGATACGCTGACATCGGTAGCACGGTAGCTGTTGCCCTCCTGAAGTCCGTAAAGCACAGCGCCCGGATACTCGGGAGCCTTTTTGCGGATGAGCTCGTTGTCGCCGTTGAGGTATATCTTACCGCCATTTGCCTTGACGCAGTCCGCAAGCTCGAACTTTGTGTTTACTACATTTTCGATAGAACCGAAGGTCTCAAGGTGCTGAGGGCCTACGGAAGTGATGATACCGTCATGAGGCTCGGCGATATCGCAGAGCTCCTTTATCTCGTGAACTCGTCTTGCACCCATTTCGCAGATGAAATACTCGTGAGTCGGTTTAAGGTCACGGCGGACGGTTATGGTAACACCCATCGGAGTATTGAAGCTCTCGGGAGTCTTAAGTGTCTCGTACTTTGAGCTGAGAAGTTCGCTGAGATAGAACTTCATGCTGGTCTTGCCGTAGCTTCCTGTGATGCCGACCTTGTGCAGTGAGGGCATATCTGCAAGCTTCTTCTTGGCATCGTTGATGTACCACTTGTTTATTGCAGTTTCTATCGGCTTGTTGATGATATTTGAAAGGGGAACAAGTATCGGAGTCAGACAAACAGCCAGTGCAGAAAGCACATACGGCTTTGTGTTCTTGAACCAAATTTTTTCGGTGATCTCAGCCGTTGTATTCAGGCCGCTGTCAACAACGCCATCGATCGATGTCATATAAGTTACACTATTCTGTGCAGATGCTATTGCTGCAACGATGAAAAGTGCGATAAGAATGAAGAAAGTTGTCATCATTCTCTTGACTCTTGCTGTATATACCAGAGGCTTCTTGAACTTCTTGCCCGGCTTGTTTGCAATTATAAGTCCGATATTGAAAACGGTCAGTACGCCGAGACAAATGAAGAACAGCGGAGCCACAAAAGGTACGTATCTCGGTTCGCCCATGACCTCACCTTTTGACTGAACAGGATCAAGAGTCGGCATATAAGGATGAAGGAACAGCATGAAGACCGAAACAAGTATCATCAGTACATTGGGGATATAGCGCTTTTTATTCTTCTTCATCCACCATGAATGTTCGGGAGTCTTATATCCGTTCAGCTGAAGCATATGGAACTCTCTCAGTCCCATAAACACGATCGCAGCAAGTGCGATAGCCGTAAATATTAACCATAAAACGATATTCATTAAAAAGTCTGCTCCTTAATCATCTAATTTCATAAACGAGGACATTACCCTGTTGAATGTGAACTGCTGATCTAAAAAGGAATAATGTCCCGCAGGCTCAAGCTTTACAAGTCCCGCATCGGGGATAAGCTTCTCCATTTTTTCGCCGTCCGAAAGGGGAGTTGCAGTATCGTTCACACCCCATACGAGCAGTGTCGGGCACTTTATATTTGGCAGATAGGGCTCTAAGTCCTCATTGACTACCTTGACCATTACCTGTCTCATCATCGGAGAAGCGGCAGCGTAGTCCGCACTTCCCATTTTCTTGCGGAAGTTCTCCAGTGCATCGGGGAATATCTTCTTTACTATGCCCCATGAAAGGACGGTCCTTCCAAGCTTGTAATAGCGTGTTCTCCAGCTCTTTTTGTTGGACTTCGGCGGCATTATACCTGCGCTGTCCACGAGTATGACCTTTGTGACCTTGAAAGGCAAGTCATTGCGGCTGTGCATCTTTATTATGACACGTCCGCCGAAGCTGTGTCCCAGAAGCATTACTTCCTTTGTATCATAGTCCTTAAGGAAATCAATGACGAACTGCACATATGAGCTTACGTCCCAGACTTCCTTCGGCTCGTCGCTCTTGCCGAATCCGGGCATATCCATTGCAACGACCTTATACTTCTTTGAAAGAAGCTCGATCATATTGGCAAACAGAGTTATATTGCTTCCCCAGCCGTGCAGAAGCACGATAAGGTCGCCCTCGCCTTTTTCCTCATAGTTGATATTCAGACCGTTTACTGTTTTTATCAATTCTATTATCTCCGATTCATTATTTATTTAAGGCATCACCGCACAAAGCTTGTGCTGAAGATGCGCCGACAGATTTTTCGTCAGATTGTATAGAAATTCCGAAGGCATACTGACGTATGTCAGGGGATTTATGTGCAAGATGACGAAAAACATGTAAGCAGAATCAGTGCAAAGCCGTCAGGCAGGCTTTGTGCGGTGTTGCCTTAAGATAAGTATATGCATATCAGGTCTGTAAACGACCGCATATACACATTAATTATATCATGATGCGGTGTTAATGTCAATTCTTTTGAGGCAAGTTTTCAACATTTAAGGCATTTGTACAGAAGTTTATGTGTGTCTTACGCCATAAAAAACTTTGAGGAAGGCCCCTTTGAAAGGAACCTTCCTCATTAAAGCATGTATTATCTTTTTACATTTCCCTTTTGGTCAGGGAAAACTATCATGCAGCCTTTTTCTTTGCCTCTCTTGCCTTAAGCCATGACCATGTTACAGGTGCAACGAAAAGCGATGAGTAAGTACCTGAGATAAGACCGAATACCAGCGGTACAGAGAAGCTGAGGAGCGAATTGTATCCGCTTATCATAACTACGATAGTAACGATCAGCATTGTACCGATAGTTGTAACAGAAGTTCTTATTGAACGTGTGAGAGACTGTGTGCATCCTAAGTTGATAAGCTCGTTAAGGCTTGCCTTCGGATAGAGTGCTCTGTTCTCTCTGATTCTGTCGTAGATAACGATAGTGTTGTTTATCGAATAACCAAGTATAGTGAGTATAACTGCAACTATATTTGAGTTGAACTCGAAACCGAATAGGATAGAAGAAGCAAGTGCAACAAGAAGGTCTGTACAAAGTGCGAATACAGCACAGAGACCTGCTGACCAGCCGCCTATCTTTCTGAATCTGATAGCTATGTAGATGATGATAACGATAGCAGCAAATACGATAGCTATGAGACACTTAAGCAGGAACTCACGTCCTGATGAAGGACTTACGTCGTTTGAATCCGAAAGCTCGATAACGTTTGATGAGAACTGCTGCTGAAGAGCTTCAGTAAGCTCATGTTGTCTGTCAGCATTGAGGCCTTCCTCTGATGTAAAGGAAACTGTAAGCTGCTTTCCGCCTGTATCAAGAGCCTCACCTGAACGTACAGTAACAGGAACGTTTACGATGTTCTTGACTGCGGACTGTACATCATTTGTATTGATATCGCCTGAGTAGTTATATGTAAGCATTGTACCGCCCTTGAACTCGATAGCAAAGTTGACGCCTCTTACGAGTATACCAACTATCAGGGCAATAACGATACCGATGAATATGCCGAGTATCATTTTCTTCTTTGAACAGAAGTTATATACCTTTATGTCGGGCTTTTTCTGAGCAGCTGTCTTTTTGTTGTTCTTACTCATTTAACGTCACCTCCATAAAGCCTTCTGTTCTGGAGTCCTTTGAACTTGGAAAGTGCAGTTACCATAAGTCTTGCAAAGAACACGCCGAAGATGAAGTTGCATACAACACCTGCAAGGAGTGTGAAACCGAATGAGTAAACAACGCCTTCTGTAGTAGCGCCGAACATTCTGAATATTGTGCTGTTGAGTATCTTCGAGAAGAAGCTTGAAGGTACACCGAAAGCACCCATAAGGATTATAGCGATGATAACATTTGTAACGTTACCGTCGAGGATAGCAGAGAATGCTCTCTTGTAAGCAACTCTGATAGCTGAATCAAGGTTCTTTCCTGAGCGAAGCTCTTCCTTGATACACTCGCCTGTGATGATATTGGCGTCAACACCCATACCAACAGAGAGGATGATACCTGCGATACCCGGTATAGTAAGAGTTGAACCGGGCATGAATCCGAACCAGCCTGTGATAGCTGCGATAGAACCTGCAATCTGTCCGCAGAGAGCGATAACAGCTACGAATCCCGGAACCCTGTAAAGCACTATCATGTATAAAGCAATGAATGCAAATGCGATAGCTGCTGCGAGGAGGATAGCATCCAGTGAACCTTCACCCATAGTAGGTGAAATGGTCTTGAAGCTCTTAGTTTCCATTTTGAATGGAAGAGCACCTGAGTTTATCTGGTCTGCAAGCTTCTTTGAAGACTCTGCATCAAAGTTGCCTGTGATGATAGCGTTTCCGTCTGTGATAGCGCTGTTGACTGAAGGAGCAGATATCATATTGTTATCCATCCAGATAGAGATAGGTGTGCTTGAACCTGCGAGCTCGCCTGTAGCTGTTGCGAACTTCTCTTTACCTGAAGGATTGAGCTTGAGTGATACTACCCACTGATAGTCACCGTAGTCATTCGGCTGCTGACCATAGCCTGCTTCAGCTATATCAGTACCGTTGAGGACTATCTCTCCTGTAGGGGTAACATTGCCCTCTTCGTCCGTATCCGAATCTGTACCCTTGCGGAAGGTGAGCTCTGCCATTTCGCCGAGCTCCTTGACAGCAGCTTCAGGATCGAAATCGCTCTCGCCTGCCTGCCATGGGAAGCGGACGATTATTCTGTCGCTTTTTGCGTCGCTGTAAACTTCGTTATCGTTGATACCAAGAGAAGAAAGTCTTGTTTTCATTGTCTCGGTAGCTGCATCGAGCTGAGAATCCGTAGCGTCGAAATCTCCCGAAGGAGCGAACGTAACGTCAACGCCGCCCTTGATATCAATACCGAGACGAATATCGTCAACGCCCTTGATAACAGTGGTAGCATTATCGCCGAAGTAGTAATCGAGACCGATAACTGCTGATGCGGCGAACAGCGCAATGAGCACAACAACGATAAAGAAAGTGGATTTGCCGATCTTTTTCACGTTTCTGTGCCTCCTAAATGTTTTTATGGATCAAAGGATCCTAAAGTCTTACGACAATTACAATTATTGTACTATATTTTCCTAAAAAAGTCAAGTAAATAGATAATAAATGTTCATATTTCAAGAATATGCACAATTAGAGAAGTTGATTTTTGGAATTATCAACATACAAAACCGTACTGTTAAAATGCAGGGGCGGATGAGTACATCCGCCCTCTGTTATGTTATATCACTTGAAGTGCTTCTGTGATATCTTAAGGCGGTTCATTGCACGGTTAAGGGCAGCCTGAGTCTGGTAATACTCAAATATGCTCTGCTTCTGACGGAGCTTTTCCTCTGCTCTCTGCCTTGCTTCCTCCGCACGCTTGATATCTATCTCCTCGGGAAGCTCGCATGAATCCGCAAGTATTACGGATTTTTCGGGCATTACCTGTATGAAGCCTTCGGATATGGCAGCGTATTTCCATTCGCCGTTCACCATATATTTCAGTTCGCCTGTAGGCAGACAGGTTACAAGAGGCTCATGACCTGCCATGATGCCGAGAAGTCCGTCTATAGCGGTTATTACAAGATGCTCGCATTCTCCCTTGAAGAATACGCGGTCTGTTGCGATTATTTCAAGCTGAAAGGTCCTTGCCACAGCGGTCAGCCTCCCTTACTCGTTATCCTCTATCTGCTTAGCCTTCATGAGAACGTCATCGATAGTACCAGCCATAAGGAACGCAGCCTCGGGGTATTTATCCATATCACCCTCGATGATAGCCTTGAATCCCTCGATAGTGTCCTTGATAGGCACGTATTTGCCTTTGAGTCCTGTAAAGTTCTCTGCAACATTGAAAGGCTGAGAGAGGAACTTCTGTATTTTTCTTGCACGGTATACCGCAAGCTTATCCTCTTCATCCAGTTCCTCCATACCGAGTATGGCGATGATATCCTGAAGCTCCTTATACTTCTGGAGAAGCTCCTGAGTACGTCTTGCAACGTAGTAATGCTCCTCGCCGACTATCTCGGGTTCGAGGATACGTGAATTGGACTCCAGCGGATCAACTGCGGGGTAGATGCCCTGTTCAACTATCTTACGCGAAAGAACGGTAGTTGCGTCCAGATGTGCGAAAGTGATAGCAGGTGCAGGGTCCGTAAGGTCATCGGCAGGTACGTATACCGCCTGAACGGAAGTGATAGAACCGTTCTTTGTGGATGTGATACGTTCCTGAAGTTCGCCCACTTCGGTAGCCAGTGTAGGCTGATAACCAACGGCAGAAGGCATACGTCCGAGAAGTGCTGATACCTCCGAACCTGCCTGTACGTAACGGAATATATTATCGATGAACAGAAGAACGTCCTTGTGCTCACGGTCACGGAAGTACTCAGCCATTGTAAGACCTGTCTGTGCAACACGCATACGTGATCCGGGAGGCTCGTTCATCTGGCCGAAAACCAGCGCTGTCTTGCTGATAACGCCGCTTTCCTGCATTTCGTTCCAGAGGTCATTACCCTCACGGGAACGCTCTCCGACGCCTGTAAATATCGAGTATCCGCCGTGCTCGGTAGCGATATTGCGAATAAGCTCCTGGATAAGTACGGTCTTACCAACGCCTGCGCCTCCGAAAAGACCTATCTTACCGCCCTTTGCGTAAGGTGCGATAAGGTCGATTACCTTGATGCCTGTTTCAAGAACCTCAACAACAGGGCTCTGATCCTGGAATGTAGGAGCCTTGCGGTGTATCTCCCATTTTTCCTCTGTTTCGACTTCGCCCTGCTTATCGATAGGCTCGCCGAGAACGTTGAACATACGTCCGAGAGTTTTTTCGCCGACAGGCACCTTTATGCAGGAACCTGTAGCTGTAACCTCCATATTCTTGCTGAGTCCCTCACTGGTAGCAAGCATGATGCAGCGTACTATGTGGTTGCCCATATGCTGAGCGACTTCCATTACACGCTGTCTGCCGTCCACCTGAACGGTGAGAGCGTCCCTTATCATGGGGAGCTTTCCCGAGGGGAACTCAACGTCTATAACAGGTCCGATGACCTGTGTGATTCTTCCTTTTTCCATAGGCTTCTCCTTTCAGGAAGAAGCAGTTTTCAGAAATCAGAAAGCAGAAAGCAGTTATTCTCCCTTCAGATTTCTGATCAACGAAGTGATCATTTTTCCAATCTCACTGCAAAGCTCAAAAGCTCTGGCTGCTTGTTCTTCCTTAATAAATCCCAATCTGATACATATTAGTATCTGTGTTTCAAGTTCATATCTTGAACCTCTTGCTATAACAAGGAAATGAGTAAAATCATTATTTGTTTTTCTTCCTGCGCCTTCGGCTATATTGGACGGTATAGAGACAGCGGCTCTTCGCATCTGATCTGAAAGAGCATATGTTTCTTCTTTTGGAAGACAACTTGTTAATCTGTAGGTTTCTTCTACCAGTTCCATAGCTTTTTGCCAGACTATCAGATTCTGATAAATAGCATGGTCATCATTTTTTAACATGAGCAATCACTGCTTTCTGATCTCTGATCTCTGCTTTCCGGCCAACGGCCTAATCTTCATCTTCTTCAAGACTTTTAGCGCCGCCGCAGACCTCGGTTATCTCCTGAGTGATAGCCGCCTGTCTTGCACGGTTATACATCAGCGAAAGCTCACGTATCATATCCTTTGCACTGGTAGTAGCTGCGTCCATAGCCGTCATTCTCGACTGCTGCTCGCAGCAGAAAGCCTCTACCATAGCACCGTAGATGATACCCTTGGCGTACTGCGGTATAAGGTACTCCATAACCTTCTCAGGCGACGGTATGAACGAAGCCTTGGGGAGCTTCTTCATCTTTCCGTCTGGAGCCTTACCGAAATGTCGTCTGCTGAAGGGCAGAAGCTGCAGTGTTCGTGTTTCCTGAAGGCTTGAATTCACCATATCCGTATACAGCAGATATACCTCGTCCAGCTCGCCCTTTTCAAACTTTGCAAGCACCAGATCAGCGATCTCCTGAGCGCGGTAAAGTGTGGGGTTCTGAGTGGTATACAGGAACTCTCCGTCCAGTGAACCCTTCTTCTCCGAGCGGATACGCCTCTGGAAGTACATACGTCCCACCTGTCCCATAACGAACAGGTAGCAGTTTTCGGGATCGGCAGCTTCTTCTATCTTGCTGTCGGTATATTTAAGGATATTGTGGTTATAGCTTCCGCAGAGTCCCTTATCGGCAGTGATGACTATATAGCCTTTTTTACGCTTTTCCTCGGGGATATCGCTTCGTCTGTCGAAATACTCCTGACGTGTATGGGGAGTATGCTCCAGTACGCTTTCGATAGTTTCCTGAAGTGTGTAAAAGTAAGGCTCTGTGGAATCCAGTGCATTTCTCGCCTTTTTCAGCTTTGATGAGGACATAAGGTACATAGCGTTTGTGATCTTTAGTATCTGCTGTATGCTTGATACACGATCACGTATCTCTCTCATATTGGGCATACCCTCACCCCTTATTCCCCAAATGCAGTTATGATCCTTTCGATGCGCTCTGCAAGGTCATCAGTCATAACTTTGTTTTCATCTATCTCATTGATGATATCCTGTCCGTAGGTATTGATATAGCTCATAAGCTCCTGACGGTATTCACGGAGCTCCTTAAGCGGTATGCCGTCGAACAGACCATGCTGTGCTGCATGGAGTGTTATAACCTGTTCCGCATGTGGAAGAGGATTATAAAGTGGCTGTTTCAGAAGCTCGGTAAGCATATGACCGTGATTCAGAAGGTCGGTGGTGGACTGGTCGAGCTCTGAGGAGAACTGTGTGAAGATCTCCATTTCCTTGAACTGTGCAAGGTCGATACGGAGATTTCCCGCAGCCTTTTTCATTGCCTTTGTCTGTGCGGCACCGCCGACACGGGATACGGAAAGTCCGTAGTTGACCGCAGGACGCAGACCGCTGTTGAAAAGCTCGCTTTCGAGGAATATCTGACCGTCGGTAATGGAAATTACGTTAGTCGGGATATAAGCCGAGATATCGCCTGCGAGAGTCTCTATGATAGGCAGTGCGGTAAGCGAACCGCCGCCGTGTTCGTCATCAAGACGGCTGGAACGTTCAAGGAGTCTTGAATGTAGATAGAATACGTCACCAGGGTAAGCTTCACGTCCCGGCGGACGGTGGAGCAGAAGCGACATTGCACGATATGCAACGGCATGCTTCGAGAGATCATCGTATACTATCAGGACATCCTTGCCCTTGGACATGAAATACTCAGCGATAGCAGTACCCGAATACGGAGCAATATACTGGAAAGGTGCAGGATCGCTTGCAGAAGCGCATACTACTACCGAGTAATCCATAGCGCCGTATTTTTTAAGTGTATTTACTACCTGAGCAACCGTAGAGGACTTCTGACCTATGGCAACATAGATACAGATAACGTCCTGTGATTTCTGGTTGATAATGGTATCAAGAGCGATAGAGGTCTTACCTGTCTGACGGTCGCCGATGATGAGCTCACGCTGACCTCGTCCGATCGGGAACATCGAGTCTATGGCAAGTATACCTGTCTGGAGCGGTACATTTACCGATTTACGCTCGATAACTCTGGGAGCCTCACGCTCGATAGGGAAGTAATCATCAGCCTTTATGGGACCTGCTCCGTCGATAGGCGCACCAAGAGCGTCCACAACTCTGCCAAGGAGCTCGTCGCTTACACCGATACCGGCTCTCTTGCCTGTGCGGACTGCCGATGAACCTTCTGTAAGTCCGTGGTCGTCTCCGAGGAGAACTACGCCTACGGTCTTTTCTTCAAGGCTCTGAACGATGCCTCTGACACCTGTTTCAAACTCTACAAGCTCGCCGTACATAACGCTGTTCATACCGCGAACTCTTGCGATACCGTCACCGAGACGGGTAATGAATCCTGTCTCTGTAGCACCTGATTTAAGCTTGAAATCCCTTACTTCTGTTTTAAGTACGGATATGATATCGCTTTCTTGGTACTCTCCGTCCTCGTCAGCAACCTCAGCAGCCTTTGACTGAAGAGTATCCTTCATTGCACGAAGGGCTGTACGATAGCTCTTATCGTACTCCTCATCACCTGCATTGAGGATGAAACCGCCGAGGATATCGGGATCGTATCTATACTCTATAGCAACGTCCTCTTTGACGAATTTATCCATGATAAACTGCTTGAGGTCTGCCTGCTGGGAATCTGTAAGGGGAGTTACATAGCGGACTACAGCTCTTATGCTTCCCTGTCTGTCGATGAGGATATCGGTATACTCCTCGAGTATCTCACTTATCCTTCCAATAGCGCCTTCTTTTATTACAGTCATCAGGAATCTTTCCATGCTCTGAGGGAAAAGACGCTTGATTATGCCGTGTTTCTCATCCTGAGTGACAAGGGGATTAGCCAGTGTTTCAGCAACATCGGGACAAGCAGTAAAAACGCCCTTTGCGGTCTCGTTATCCTCCTGGGAGATATCAAGACGGACCAGCTCTTTCAGAAGCTCCTTATCTGTGTCCTTCATTACTTTTCACCCTCCTCTTCGGAAAGGAATTCATCAACAAGGCGGCGGTTCTTCTCGTCATCGAGATTAGCTCCCACAACCTTTGAAGCAGCTGCGATAGCAAGGTCGGCGATCTGTGACTGAGCCTGCTGTATGATGCGCTTGCGCTCATTTTCGGCAGCCTTGCCTGCTGCTGTAACTATTTCTTCAGCCTCTTCCTGAGACTTCTTCATTATCATAGCCTTATCAGCCTCAGCGTCCTCGTGGGCCTTCATGATTATCTTGTTAGCCTCTTCCTTGGCGCTGCTGATAGAATCATCGTACTGCTGTCTGAGTGCTTCGGCTTCTTCTTTTGCCTTTTTAGCTGAATCGAGGTCATCCTGTACAGTACGTGTACGTTCATCCTTTATTTTATTTATTGGTTTGAAAAGGAAAATCCTCAGCAGTACAAACAGTATGATAACGTTTGCAACAGCCTCGAAAATGCTCCAGAATTCAAATTTAAGCATTATGTGTCCTCCTTATATACATTCTTTTTCAAACGGCTTACATTTTGCCGATAATAAGGAGTGCGATAACGAAACCGTAGATAGCTGTAGCCTCTGCGAGGGCACAACCCAGAAGAAGTGCTGTTCTGATATCGCCCTTAGCCTCGGGCTGACGTGCGATCGATTCTGTAGCCTTTGCAGTTGCGATACCTATACCAACGCCTGCACCTGCACCTGTAAGAACGGCGATTGCCGCACCTAATGCTATCATTCCCATATTAATATACCTCCAAGTATGTATTGTTACATTTTACCGATTATAAGAAGTGCGATAACGAAACCGTAGATAGCTGTAGCCTCTGCGAGAGCACATCCGAGGAGGAGTGCTGTTCTGATATCACCCTTAGCTTCGGGCTGACGTGCGATAGACTCTGTAGCCTTTGCAGTTGCGATGCCTATTCCGACACCTGCGCCTGCACCTGTAAGAACGGCGATTGCCGCACCTAATGCTATCATTCCCATAATGATATACCTCCGTGAAGTTAGTGTTGTTCTTCATCTTCTATGGCTTCAGCCATATAGAGTGAAGTAAGGAATACGAATACATAAGCCTGTAACAGGCCGTCGAAAATATCGAAGTATGCACTTGCGATAACAGGAACACCGATAGGACAGAGTCCCTTGACAAGCTCCATAACGACGAAAGCTCCGAGTACGTTACCGAAAAGTCGCATACACAGCGACAGCGGACGGGTTATGAGGTCCAGAAGATTTATAGGGTTAAGGAAGCTCTTAAGCCACTTTAAAGGTCCCTTTTCGATAACGAATGCAGCCTGAACGAATATTATAGCCACACCTGCAAGAGCCGCAGTTACATTGATATCCTTTGTAGGCGGTACAAAGCCGAACAGACCGATAAGGTTTGCAAAGGCTATGTAGATTATCAGAGTTTCAAGGAAGGGGAGATACTTTTTTCCCTTATGACCGAGGATATCCGTAAAGAAATTATCCAGCCAGTCCATAACGCCTTCCAGTATGCACTGCGAGCCTGTAGGTACTTTTTTCAGCTTGTGTGTAAGGATTATGGACAGCAGTACGACCACTGCCATTATTATCCATGTGACAACACAGGAATCAGCAATGGGTATACCGCCGAATATCGGGATGGTAAACGCCGTTTTTGCCGCAAGCTCTTCCATCATATTGTCCATGATAACACCTTCTTTCATATAGTAATAACAGAAAAACGGAGACAGCGATTGTGCCGCATCTCTCCGTTGATAAAAAAATGATCAGCGTACTTGATACACGTTCCGAAGCTTTTGATATGGCTCTGAAAAGCGGACGGAACTCAATTACCGACACTAATAATAATATAACAAAACTTTAACAAAGTCAAGGGTTCTGCACAAAAAGAGTAATATATTTTTGTCTATAATCCCATATACTCTTATCAGCTTTCCGTATCTCCCTGAGCAAGGCGCATAGCCTTGTCGAGACGCTCTATAGCGCCTGAATTCAGCTTTTCTGTAAGCCTTACCCTGTCCAGTTCCTTGCGGACTGCCGACAGCTCATTTGCGATCTTCCGCATGACCTCGGCGTTATTGATCTGCTGATCCTCAAGAGCGCAGACTCTTTTGATAAGATCGTTGATATTCGCCGCAAGCATCTCGTTGGCATTGTTCTGCTTTTCACCGAACTGCATAAGCTTCTCGGCGGCCTTGAGAGTGCCTATCTTATCATGCCCGTCGAATGTGAGCATCTTTTCGTTTGTAAGTCTGATATCTTCCAACCGATCACCTCCTTTTCCCTCTTTCAGTTATTTCTCCAGTGATCGAGGGTGTCCTTTATTGTCTGTTCTACGGTTATAACTGCGCTCCAGCCCGTATCGGCCTTGATGCGTGACACATCGGGCTCTATTATCGGGATGTCCGAAGCGCGCATACGTTTCGGATCTGTTACTGTCTCTATATCACATTCTGCATAGCTGAGTGCAGTTTCCAATATCATGCTTATGGGGACTGCCTTTCCTCTGCCAACGTTGTATACAGTTCCGCTTACGCCCTTATCCGCAAGCAGTCTGTAGGCTCTTACAACATCACGGACATCGGTGAAATCACGCATTGCAGATAGGTTTCCCACTGATATAACAGGTTCTGCCATGCCTTTTTCTATATCTGCTATCTGTTTGCAGAAATCAGATATAACGAAGGTAGTTGACTGTCCCGGACCTGAATGATTGAATGCACGTACCATTACAACGTCCATTTTGTAAGCCCGTGAGTAGATACTGCCTATCATCTCGCCGCAGGCTTTGGTTGCAGCGTATATATTGCCCGGGTGAAGGGTTTCCTCCTCCGAAAGGGGACATGCATCGGGACGGATAAAGCCGTATTCCTCGCCCGAACCTATCAGGATGATGCGGATATCCTTTTTTTCGGCATCCTTCACCGCTTCAAGGACGTTTATGGTGCCTACCACGTTTATCTCGGCAGTAAGCTGAGGTTTTTTCCAAGATACGGACACGGAACTCTGTGCCGCAAGGTGGAAGACCGTATCAGGCGATATCTCGTCCAGAAGTCTGCCGATACTTTCCTTGTCCATTATATCAAGGATATGGACAGTACAGTTTTCCGCAGATATAGTCTCGTTTGCGAGACAGGTGGCGTGGACCTCGTGTCCGTTTTCCGCAAGCTCACGTATAAGGTATCCTCCGACGAAGCCTGCACCGCCTATGATGAGTGACTTCAAAGCGCTCACTCCTTTCATTCTGAAAGTATCCTGTATAATTCTTTTATTATGTTCTTCTCGTTGAACTGCTCCGCTACACGTTCTGCCGCATTCCTGCCGAATATCTCCCTCAGTTCCATGTCGGAAGCAAGGCGGTTTATAGCCGCTGCCAGCGAATCAGGATCGGAAGGCGGAACAGTAAGACCTGTTTCTCCGTGTACGCTCACGTAAGGTACTCCCGAAGGCAGGTCGGTATTGATAACAGGTTTGCCGTAGACCATAGCTTCAAGCTGGACTATGCCGAAAGCCTCACTCTTTACTACAGAGGGAAGCACGAATATATCGCAGTCTGCATAAGCCTGTTTCAGCTCCTCGTCAGGCAGGAACCCCAGAAAATGCACCTTTTTGTCCAGTCCGTTCACAGCCGCATAGTGTTTCAGGGATTTTTCAAGCTCACCCGTACCTGCTATGAACAGCTCGCAGTTCTCAGCTTTAGCAAAGGCTTTAAGCAGGATATCCGCGCCTTTGTAATAAACAAGCCTTCCCGTAAAGAACACCTTCACAGCGTTCTTATCGTTCAGCTTCTCCGTAAGGACAGGCTTCCGTTCAACGGAAAGATAGTCCTCCGGAGTTATACCATAGGGAAGCACCCTGCATTTACTGCGGTATTGCGGCAGATAGTCCGAACCGTCGATATGTCCCTGAGTTGCCGTCAGTATCACATCAGCACGTTTCAGCAAGCTGTCCATAAAGGGCTTGTAGAACTTCATCAGCTTTTTCTGCTTGACCACATCGCTGTGCCACGATACCACTACCTTGCCCTTATAGCCTGACAGGAGAAGTGCGGCATCAGCAAGCGGGAACGGTACATTTATATGCACTACATCCGCATTCTTAGCCATTCTTCGGAAAAGGCGGACAAAAGAAAGCGACAGGGGACAGGAAAAATAAGTTCCCAGACTTCCTGCGCGTACTATATTTCTGCCGCCGACCTTTTCGCTGTAGGTGCTTCCTCTGTCGTCACGGCAGACAAGAGTTCTGAGCTGTACATTTTTAAGTGCGCCAAGCTCCTCGGTATATTGTCTCACAAGGCTCTCGATACCGCCGATATGGGGATAATAAGCCTTATTTACCTCCAATACCCTCAACATTCCCTTGTTCATATCATTCTATCCCGTTCTCTTCCGCAGTTTTTCTTATATAGCTTTCAAGGTTGATACCAACCGAAGCCGCAAGCAGTTCAAGTTTCTCGGTACGCTCCTTGAAGCCGTCCTGATAGAGCCTGTCTGTCATAAGACGATCCATAAATTCGGGATAATATTTATCAAATTCGATAAAAAATCTGTCCCTGTCCGTAAGAAAGTCCTCATAGGGACCTTTTACAACGAAATCATCCTTCATCAAAACAGCTCCTTATAAATGTTATAAAGCATCTCTGCGGAGCGCTCCCAAGTAAATGAAGCGGCTCTCTGTCTTCCGCGTACACTGAGTTCACTGCGGAGTGCAGTATCGGTGTACAGCTTTTCAAGTCCGTCGGCAATGCTCTCGGGAGAATAAGCGTCGCAGATAACTGCACAGTCTCCCGTGACCTCGGGGAGAGAAGCGGCATCAGATGCTATTACGGGAACTCCGCACGCCATCGCTTCAAGAGGCGGCATACCGAATCCCTCATATATCGACGGGAACACGAATGCTGCTGCTCCGCACATAAGAGGATTCATGTCCTCTGATGGAACATACTTCGTGAATATAACTCTGTCGCTGAGCTTAAGGTCATTGACCTTTTGGAAAATGCTGTCATACAGCCAGCCTTTACCGCCTGCAAGCACAAGCTTCGGCACATCACTGCCGCTGCGCTGAGTGAATATATGATAGGCCTCGATAAGGCGTTCAAGGTTCTTTCTCGGCTCGATAGTACCGAGATACAGGAAGTAATCCCCCTCTATCTCCAGCGACTTTTTGACCTCGGGTATGCGTTCGGGAGTCTCGCAGGGACGGAATTTATCAAGGTCCACACCGCAGGGGACTACCCTGAGTTTTTTCTCATGCTGCGGGAAATATTTCAGTATCTCGCTCTTTGAGAACTCCGAATCCGTAACTATCATATCTGCGCGCTTCATGGACTGTTTAAGTCCCGAATCCAGCATATACTTTGTCCTTGCACGAACGGTCTCGGGGAAAGCCTTATAGACCATATCGTGTACGGTAACTACCGTCCTGCCGTGTACCTTCGGGGGAACGATGTAGTTGAAAAAGTGGGTAACATCGTCGTTTTTGCCGAAGAAAGCACTGTAGGGAACAGGCACAAAAGTGGAGGCAGCACGGTAGATATAGCCCGAAAAATGAGCCATATTCGTACCGATGCCCGCCGCTGTGAAAGGTGCGAGCCTTTCAAACTTTATATTATCGTCCTTGCGTGAGAAGAAGTTGTAAGTGTACTTGTTTTCTGGGTAAAGACGAGCCATTGCAGTAGTCTGTCCCGCCTCGCACCAGCCTATTCCCGTCATACGGTCGCTGATAAGGGGTATTGCATCAAAAGCGATATTCAATTGAACTTCTCCCACCTTTTAAATTAATATACTGCTTCAAGTATCATCTGTCCTACCGATTCCAGATATGCGTCGGTATCTTCAACGGAAAAGCCGATTTTTCCGAACAGACCTGCCTTTTCTCTTCTGAGTTCCGTTTCTCTTATGCTTTCAAGTTCAGCCATTGCCTCTTCACGGCGCATACCGCCTCTGACAGCCATAAGCAGAGCGTTCATCCTGTCCAGTTTATGCAGGACATCCGCCTTTACATAGCCGCCTTTTTCGCTTCTCAGAACTTCTGTCTGCATATCAGTTCACCTTTTATCAGTCAGTGATGCTTTTTATCTTTATTTCCTTTTCAACAAGTGCAAGATCGTTCTTTACCATGCGCTCTACGAGCTCAGAGAAGCTGATATCACGCTTCCAGCCGAGAGCCTTTTCAGCCTTCTCGGGGTTGCCGAGGAGGATATCGACCTCTGCAGGACGGAAGAACTTCTTGTTTACCTTGACGATAGTCTTGCCCGTAGCCTTGTCTATACCGATCTCGTCAACGCCTTCGCCCTTCCACTCTACGTCTATACCAACGTGCTTGAAAGCAGTCTCAACGAACTCACGTACAGTTCTTGTCTCGTTTGTAGCGATAACGTAGTCATCAGGCTTATCCTGCTGGAGCATGAGCCACATAGCTCTTACGTAGTCCTTGGAGTGGCCCCAGTCACGCTTAGAGTCCATATTTCCGAGCTCTACGCAGTCCTGAACGCCAAGCTTGATACGTGCAACAGCATCTGTTATCTTTCTTGTAACGAACTCTATTCCGCGGCGCTCAGACTCGTGGTTGAAGAGGATGCCCGAGCAAGCGAACATGCCGTAGCTCTCACGGTAGTTCTTTGTGATCCAGTGACCATAGAGTTTTGCAACGCCGTATGGACTTCTTGGGTAGAAAGGAGTTGTCTCCTTCTGTGGGATCTCCTGAACGAGACCGAACATCTCGGAAGTTGAAGCCTGATAGAAGCGAGCCTCGGGCTTTACGATGCGGATAGCCTCCAGCATATTTGTAACGCCAATAGCGTCGATGTCTGCTGTACCGAGGGGAGTATCCCAGCTTGTAGCAACGAAGGACTGAGCTGCAAGGTTATAAACTTCGTCAGCCTGAGATATCTTCATAGCGGAGATAAGTGAAACAGGATCAGTCATATCTGCATAGATGAGAGTTACCTTGTCCTTAAGGTGAGCGATATTGCCGTAATCAGCAGTAGCCTTTCTTCTCCAGATACCGTAAACGTTGTAGCCCTTTTCAAGCAGAAGCTCTGCAAGGTAAGAACCGTCCTGTCCTGTAATTCCTGTAATAAGTGCGTTTTTCATATTATCCTTGACTCCTTAAAATTTATTGTGTATATAAAGCAGTTTTATTCAGACTGCCTTTCGTGGACATTGAATTTAAACCAATTCTTCTCTCTTGGCTTCCTTAAGCTGTGCGATGACCTTCTTGACGTCCTGTGTGCTGTTCTTCGAGCATACAAGCACTGCATCGTCAGTATCGACAATGATGATATCTTCAAGTCCGACCGCAGCTACAAGACGCTTTCCGCCGCAAATAGTTGTACGCTCAGAGCCTATTGAGATAACATCTCCCTCAATGTAGTTCTTGTCATCGTCGGTCTCGTTGATACGTTCTACAGCAAGCCAGCTTCCAACGTCATCCCAGCCGAAGCTTCCGGGGATAGTGTAGATATTGTCAGCCTTCTCCATGATGCCGAAGTCAACAGACTCGCTTCTGAAAGCGTAGAACTCCTTGACCAGCACATCTTCAAATCCTGGAGTATTGAAGGCTTCTCCTATACGTACAGCGCCGTCATATATATCAGGCATGAATTCCTTCATATCTGCAAGTATTGATGAAACCTTCCATACGAACATACCGCTGTTCCAGAGATATTTTCCTGAAGCAAGGTACTCCTTGGCTGTTGGAAGGTCAGGCTTTTCAACGAATCTCTCCACCTCGTAGGTATCACCGCACTCCTTGCCGAAGTTGATATAGCCGTAGCCTGTTTCGGGATATGTGGGTGTTATACCGATAGTAACGAGGTTCTTGCCCTGTTCTGCGGCACGAATAGCCTTTTTCAGTGTATTGATGTAGATATCCTCATATCCGATGAGGTGATCCGAAGGAAGCACGAGCATTACTGCATCGTCGTACTTCTGCTTTATAACTGACGCTGCAAATGCGATACATGGAGCTGTATTTCTTGCACAAGGCTCGGCAAGGATGTTCTCCTTCGGAAGATCGGGGAGCTGATCCAGCACCAGTTCGGTATAAGCCGCATTTGTAACGATATAGATATCCTCCATATCCACAAGGAGGAGAAGTCTCTTTACAGTTTTCTGTATCATCGTCTCTCCGTCGGATGTAAGGGATAAGAACTGCTTCGGACGGTTATTTCGGCTTTTCGGCCAGAATCTTTCTCCTCTGCCTCCTGCCATGATAACTGCTGTTGTTTTCATATTTATTTGTCCTCTTTTCCTTTATTGCTCTGTCCGCCGTGGAGGATGAGCTCCTCAGAAGCCTCATTGGTCTTTCCGGGGAAGAGCATGGTTTTAAGTGTCATTAATATTATCTGAAGATCCAGACGCATCGAGTAGTTCTCGATATACATCAGATCCATTTTCAGCTTATCGTATGGAGTTGTATCGTATACGCCCGTTACCTGAGCATAACCCGTCAGACCTGCCTTCACCTTAAGGCGGAAGCTGAACTCGGGCATATCCTTCTCGTATTCGTCCGTAAGCTCGGGACGCTCGGGACGAGGTCCCACAATGGACATATCCCCTTTGAGTATATTCAGCAGCTGAGGGAGCTCGTCCAGACGAGTTCTTCTGAGGAAAGCACCCACAGGAGTTATACGGGGATCGTTTTCGGATGCAAGCATGGGAACGCCTGCTTTTTCCGCATCGACTATCATGCTGCGGAACTTATATACCTCGAACTCCTTGCCGTCGATAGTAAGGCGTTTCTGTCTGAAAAATACAGGTCCGCCGTCATAAAGCTTGATCGCAATAGCGGGAAGGAGCATGAAAGGCATGGAAATGACCAGTCCGATCGAAGCGAAAACGATGTCAAATATACGTTTAACAAGTCTCTGCTCGAAATCGAGACCGTAATTTCTGCAAAGCAGGAGCGGAGTATCGAAAAGTCTTATATCGTCCGCACCTCTTATGATAATATCTGATATTTTCGGAGCGATATACGCACGTATGGAATTTTCAAAGCAGTATTTCAGGTAATCATTACGTGATTCCGCAGGAAGATCGCAGATTATGACTCCCTCATACTTGTTTATGAGTTCGCGTATTTTTTCGGGCTCTTCATTTACGCTTACCGATTCGCATATCATATACTTATCAACACGCTGACTCATTTTCAGAACCAGTGAAGCAGCCTGATGACTGCCGTAAATAATAATGAGCTTCCTCGGGGGATATATCATGAAATAAAGCTTTGCAGTAACAAGTGTCCAGACGAAAATAAATGCGAAATCCACCGCAGTAAGCAGCAGGAACGGACTGACTCGCATGAAGTCACGTCCGATAAGGCTTACCATGAAATAGCCCACAACATTGACGCATACCATAGATATCATCTGTGAATAGAGCATGTCCGTCTTTTTCAGGTAGCCTATCTTAAAGCCGCCGTATGCCTTGAAAAACAGCCATACCAGCAGCGCATATATACCTATCAGCACCCAGTTTCCTCGCCTGTAGTAAGGCAGAACGATAGTATCGCTGTAATACCTGTACCAGATAAAGGCGAAGCTTCCCGAAAGTGCCGCAAGCAGCACCACCGCAGAGCCGAAGGATATAAAACGTTTATATTTATCTCTTTTACTTACCATAATACACAGCAGTCCAAGCTGCAAGGTCTCCTCTTTGTCTGTATTTATTGCCCCGTATCATCAGGAAAAAACAGGTTCATTCAACGGAGCTTTATTTCCTTATAATTTTATGCTTTCCGCACTATGTCTGCAAAAAGCAGTACAAAGTCATTATAACAAATACGCGTAACTATGTCAATAGAATAACAGCCATTTCAGCGGTCCTTTCCCGCAAATATGTCAATTTGCACAATATATTTCACAAGCAGTCAGTCCTGCAGGATATCGGAGTGCGCCCTCATACTGATATCTGTTATTTTTTATCCAAAATACTTGATTTTTCAAAGAAAGTATGGTATAATATGTACATATTATTTTTGAAAGAAGGTAACCTGTTATGGATATCAAAAAAATTATTGAAGAACTCATCGCTAAGATAAAGGACGACAAGGACTTCGGCAGCAAGTTCAAGAGCGATCCTGTAAAGGCTGTTGAAAGTGTAGTTGGCATCGATCTTCCCGATGAAAAGATCAACGAGATCATCGAAGGCATAAAGGCTAAGATAAACCTCGACGAGCTTACCGAAAAGGCAGGCGGCCTCGGCGGTATAATCAACAAGATCTTAAACAAGTAAGACTCAAAGGGGAGCGGTCCGTCGGACAGCTCCCCTGTTTTAACGCATAACGAAAGGAGCACTCTTGAAAAAGAACTCAGATATATTAAAAAGTATACGTCCCATAAACATACTCATGCTCACCGCAGCAGGCATAATAAACGCAATAGGCATTACACTGTTCCTTACGCCTGTAAAGCTCTACGACAGCGGCATATCGGGCACAGCTATGCTGCTTTCACAGATAACGCCCCATTTCCTGTCGCTGTCATTTTTCCTGATACTGCTCAACATCCCACTTTTCCTCTATGGACTGAAAAAACAGGGCAGGGATTTCACATTCAGTGCGGTATATACGGTAATAGTCTACTCGGTATCGGCATGGCTGATAACCGATGTTCTGCCTCTGGATGTCAGCATTGCATCTCCCCTTGCAGGTACCGACCTGCTGCTCTGCGCCCTGTTCGGAGGAGTCATATCCGGCATAGGAAGCGGACTCGCTCTGCGTTTCGGCGGAGCTATGGACGGCATCGAGGTCATGGCAGTTATATTCGCAAAAAAGCTTGGACTGTCAGTCGGCACCTTCGTGATGATATACAACATCATCCTTTACATCATATGCGGTGCGGTCATACACAGCTGGATACTGCCCCTTTACTCGATAGTGACCTACGCCGCCGCACTAAAGACCGTAGATTACATCGTTGACGGTCTTGATCGTTCAAAAGCAGCCTTCATAGTAACATCGGAATCCGAGAAGATATGCAAGGCACTGCAAAAGGAATTCCGCTGCAGAATGACTATATTCGACGCAAAAGGCGGTTTCTCGGGAACGGACCGCAAGGTGGTATACTTCGTGGTCAACCGCTTTCAGGTCATAAAAATGCGTGACATAGTACAGAAGATAGATCCTCTCGCCTATATCACGCTGAATGAAGTTGCGGACATATTCGCCGCAAATCAGGATAAATAGCAAAAACAAAGGCGTACATCACTGTACGCCTTTACTGTTACTTTCTTACCATGTTGTTCTGCTGGTTTCTTACAGGAGAACTCTGGAGCATCTCCTGTGCAGTCTGTGCCGACTGCTTGAGCGCAGGTGAATTCTTCAGTGATATCTGAAGCTTCTCCTTTGTACGCTTTATGTCAAGAAGGTTCTTGTTGTACTGTGTCTCAGTATCGTTAAGCATCTTGGCAACAGATAAAGCTGCGCTTTTCTGGAGGTTTGCAGCAGCGGTCTGAGCCTTGGTTATGATCTCCATAGCCTTCTTCTTTGCTTCCTCAACGATAGCTTCCTTGCCGACTATCTGCTGAGCGCGCTCCTCTGCCTTGCGGATGATACCCTCGGCATTGAGCTTTGCCTCGTTGAGTATGCGCTGGCAGTCGAACTCTATCTTCTTAGCCTCTTTCAGTTCGTGAGGCATATTCAGTCTTACATCGTTAATAAGCTCGCGGAGTCTTTCTCCGTCAACCACTTTTTTATGTGCAACAAATGGAACTGAAGGAGCCTTATCCAGCAGTTCGTCCATTTCATCAAGGATCTCATCAATACTCATATCTTTTACCTCTCTTTAACAAGTCTTTGAGTTATATCGCCAAGTATCTGTTCGGGGACAAAATGACTTATGTCTCCGCCGAAATATGCTATCTGTTTTACCACACTGGAGCTGAGATACATATTCTCTGCCGCAGTAGTAAGAAAGACGGTCTCTGCCCCTGCATAGAGCTTCTTATTGGCAAGAGCCATCTGAAATTCGTATTCAAAGTCGCTGACGGCACGAAGCCCCTTTACTATAGCTATCGCACCGACATTCTGTACGTAATCCGCAAGGAGCCCGTCGAGAATATCTATAACGACGTTATCCAGATCACGGGTAACAGCCTGTATCATGAGCATACGCTCGGTAGCGGTAAAGCTTGGCTGAGCCTTGCCTGCGTTCCTTGATATAAGGACTATCACCTTATCAAACAGCTTTGAAGCACGTGTTATGATATCAAGATGTCCCAGTGTTACGGGATCGAAGCTTCCCGGACAAACAGCTATCCTTCTCATTCCTCAGCCTCCTCAGCGTCGGGCTTTTCAAAAATGGCAACATTTATCTTGCCATAGGTGTAGATCTTCCTGAGGACCATTCCTTCGGGAGCAGAAGGTTCTTCCGCTTCCTGTTCATACTCGCAGATGATGCAGCCGCCGTCGCTGAGCTTCTTTGCCGCAAGGGGAAGAAGATTCACTATATGACCGTGACGGTAAGGGGGATCGAGTATGATGATGTCAAATTTCTTGGCAGTGAGCTTGATATAGTCATAGCTGTCACGGTTTATGACCTCTGAACGCCATTCAAGCTTGGTATTCCTGAGATTCTCGTTCACGCACCTTATGGAACGGAGCGAATTATCCACGAACACTGCTCTTTCTGCGCCTCTGCTCAGTGCCTCAATGCCCATCTGACCGCTTCCTGCGAAGAGATCAAGAACATAAGAGCCTTCGACTCTGAACTGTATGGCGGAGAATATGCCCTCTTTAACTTTATCGCTCGTAGGACGCACATCGAGTCCTTCGGGCGCAACAAGACGCCTGCCTCTGGCAGAACCTGTAATAACTCTCATCAAAAGCTCCGCAGCCGCCGTTCACACTGCCTTGCGCAGCAGTAAACGTGCTGTTCCGCATTTACGGCATACGGAAGCCGAAATCACTTTATACATAAGCTATTATAACCTATTTCCGAAAGCTTGTCTATATCATTTTAAAAAGATAGGTTATTTCTGACAATCCACAATCGACAGAAAGCCGATTTTTTGTTCATTTTGACGTGATGTATATACTACATGTGCTGTATAACTTCCCATAACTGCGCCCCGGTTTCAAGACTTACTCCTGCGGTAACTGCAAGTTCTTCGGGAGTTGCACGGCGCAGCTTGTCCCTCGTCTTGTACTTCATGAGTATCTTAGCCGCCTTTTTCTCGCCTACGCCCTTTACCGTAAGAAGTTCGGAGCTGTAGGTCTTTTTCTTGTGCCGTGTATGCATGAAGCTGACGGAATACCTGTGTACCTCGTCCTGTATCCTTGTAACAAGGTCGAAAGCCGCACGTATATCGTTTATCTGTATCTCACGTCCGCCTGTTGCAATGGCACGGGTACGGTGCTTATCGTCCTTGACCATGCCGAAAACAGGGATATCCAGTCCGAGCTCACGGAGTATGGGGACTACTGCATTTACATGTCCCTTTCCGCCGTCAAGAAGGATGAGGTCGGGTTTACGGGTGAAATACTCGTCCCCCTCCTGAGTGACAATGTGCATCAAGCGGCGTTTCAGCACCTCGTGCATACTGCCGTAGTCGTTCTGGTACTCCTGTTCCTTGACGGTGAAGCGCTTGTAAGCTTTTTTCAGCGGTCTTCCATCCTCGAACACAACCATTCCCGCAACCATCGATTCCGAAGAAAGGTTGGATATATCGTAAGCTTCGATGTACTTCGGCGGCTTTTCAAGTCCGAGACTCTTGCCCAGCTGTTCAAGCGCAATGACCTCTTTGGCAGTACGGCTTCGCTTTATTGCGGCATACTCCGCACTGTTGTCCTTTGCAAGACGCAGCAGGTCGTTGAGTCTTCCCTTCTGCGGAACATGTACCTTTACGCCTCTGCCTGCCTGTTTTTCGAGAAGTTCGGTTATAAGGTCCTCCTCATCGGGTATATGGTCCACAACTATAGTTTTCGGGATATCATCCCTGCCGTGGTAATACTGTATCATGAACTGTGAGAGTATGTCCTCACCCTCCTCAGGTCTGCCGAGCTGGAAAACCGCTTTGTCGAAAAGACGGTTCTCACGGTACATAAGGACGGAGATATAAAGTCCCTCATCCGATGCGGCAATACCTATAACGTCAGCGGAGTCCACACCGCTGTTTATCATTTTCTGCTTCTCGGAAGCCTTTCGGACCGCTGCTATACGGTCTCGGAGCATTGCAGCCTTTTCAAATTCAAGGCGTTCGGCAGCTTCTTCCATTTCCTTTTCCATGCGTTCAACAGACTGTGCGCTTCCTGTTTTTATGAAGTCCACTGCCTGTTCCACGGTCTCACGGTAGTCCTCTGCGGAAATTTTTCCGCGGCAGACTCCCATGCATAGCTTTATATGATAGTTGAGGCAGGGACGTTCCTTGCCGAAATCCTGCGGAAAACGTCTTCGGCAAGTGGGGAGCATGTAAACACGGTTCGCCTCGCTTACAGCTTCTTTGGTGATGAATCCGCTGGTGTACGGTCCGAGATATCTGCCCGAAGCCTTGTTGTTCTTTTCGTTGGTGATACGTGGGTACTCCTCGTCGGAGATGCGAATGTAGTGATAACCCTTGTCATCCTTGAGGAGAATGTTATACTTCGGCTTGTGCTGTTTTATGAGGCTGCATTCCAGCAGCAGCGCCTCGAATTCGCTGTCCGTAACTATAAAGTCGTAGTCGTAGACATTCGACACCATAGCAGCTACCTTCGGGGTGTGATCGGGATTCTCACGGAAATAGCTGGTAACACGGTTTTTAAGGTTCTTAGCCTTGCCGATATAGATTATAGCAAGCTCCTTGTTCTTCATTATATAGACTCCCGGTGAGGAAGTCAGCTTTGAAGTCTTATCTCGGAGATACGGCAATCTCGGATTCATTTTCTCACCTCTTGCTATTGTCTGTTATAGTAATCAAGCCCGCCGTTGGGACGGAAATAAGTACGGATATAACCGTCTGTGGAGAGTATCACGAACTCGTTGGTAGCTTCGATGTAGTAGACTCCGTCGCCGTCCTCAGCTTCTGTCTTATGGAGAGCCCCGGGATTGTTTATAACGTCGCTTGCACCTTTTTCGTACTCCTCGGCATTCTGATAGCCGAAGTCCTTCCTGAACTCTCCGCCGTGCTTCTCAAAATGCTGGTTCAGGAGCTTCTGATTGCGGAAGTGATATTCCACATAGTTTTTATCATCGAACTCAGTCCATGCTTCGGTGTAGGTCTCGGCAGACTCATACTCCTCTGCGGCAGTAGTGGTATTCTTGTTCTTCTTGTTCTTTTTATTCTTGGAAGCTGCCGCTGTTGTGGACGATGATTTGTTTTTCTTGTTCTTCTTAGTGGTCACGGCAGTAGTTTCCTGCTGATAGTAGTCGCTCTCATCATTGTAATAGTAGTCGTCCTTTGTCTGATCGTAGTCGTTATCGACCTGCGGAACAGTCTGCTGCGGTGCAGTTGTAGGCGCATCCGTAAATACAGCAAGTCCGCTGTCGGTCACGGGACGCTTTCTCTCTGTATTTTTAGCTCCGCAGCTGCAAAGAACTGCCGATATCAGTACAAGTGCCGAACCTGCAAAGGCTTTAACCCTGTTCATATTCATCTTTATTACCTCCGCTTCATGGGGATAGTTATTCTTTCTTTTATAATTATACATATTTTAGCGGTGCTTGGCAACATCAAATTTAAATTGTAACAGAAATTCCCTGTTTGTAACCGCTCTTCCTCATAATCATCACAGAACCCGGAAGGGACTCCTTCTCTTGCAGGAAGTCCCCTTGAATACAGTTTTTTTCAGCGCCATATCGTCATAAACTACAAAAAACTTACAGCTTTATCAACGTAATATCGGGAAATACGAAAATTGTGTGAAAACCCTTTATTTTTTCAGAATTATGTTGTATAATGTATTATGTATTTTTATGCTCAGAATATAATTATTGAGGTGTAATATGGCGAACAGATACTCACTTGGGATCGATGTCGGCTCTACTACCGTCAAAACGGTAATAACTGATACCGACGGAAATATCGTTTATTCTAAATATCAGCGTCACCTTTCAAAGGTCAAAGAGACCGTGACGGATCAGCTGAAAATAATCAGAGCGGATTACCCTGATGAGGAATTCACTGTATGTATAACAGGCTCGGCAGGTCTCGGACTTGCTAATTCTGCCGGGATACCATTCGTTCAGGAAGTTCATGCAGCTTTCCTTGCAGTAAAAGAAAAACAGCCCGATGCGGATGCAGTAATAGAGCTCGGCGGTGAGGATGCAAAGATAATCTTCCTTACAGGCGGTGTGGAACAGCGTATGAACGGCTCCTGTGCAGGCGGTACAGGCGCTTTCATCGACCAGATGGCTACACTTCTCGGCATAACCGCAGACGAACTCGATGAGCTTTCTCTCCGCGCACAGAAGATATACCCTATCGCTTCACGCTGCGGAGTTTTCGCAAAGTCTGATATACAGCCGCTTCTCAATCAGGGCGCAAGACGTGAGGACGTTGCCGCAAGTATCTTTCAGGCGGTTGTGGACCAGACCGTTTCGGGACTCGCTCAGGGACGTACTATCGAGGGAAAGGTGCTATTCCTCGGCGGACCGCTTTTCTTCCTGCGCGGACTGAAAAAAGCCTTCGTAAGAACTCTCGGTCTTGATGAGGAACACGCTGTATTCCCCGAGGAAGCTCCTGTTTTCGTAGCTTACGGATGCTCGATATACGCCCGTGAGACTTCACAGCCATGCGGTATTTCCGAACTTATCGACAAGATAATCAACGCAAAGGCTTCGGACAACATCGTTACAGGTGAACCTCTTTTCGCTTCTCAGGCTGAGTATGACGAGTTCATAAGCCGTCACAAGAAATTCGACCTCGGTTACGCCGATATACGTACATACAAGGGTGATGCTTACCTCGGTATAGATGCAGGCTCTACCACCACAAAGCTCGTACTCATCACCGATGACGGACGCATCCTCTATCACCATTACTCCTCAAATCAGGGACAGCCTCTGGACAAGATCGCCGATCAGGTAAAGTGCATCTACTCCGAGACGAACCCCGATATCGTCATAAAGGGCAGTGCAGTAACAGGCTACGGTGAGGATCTCATAAAGGCAGGTCTTGCCGTTGACCACGGTATAGTCGAGACTGTTGCCCATTTCAAGGCTGCTGCTTACTTCTGTCCCGACGTTGATTTCATCATAGACATCGGCGGACAGGACATCAAGTGTTTCAAGATAAAGAACAAGACTATCGACAGCATAATGCTCAACGAGGCATGTTCCTCGGGATGCGGTTCGTTCATACAGACCTTCGCTATGGCTCTCGGATACGATATTGCGGAGTTCTCACAGCTTGGACTCTTCGCAAAGCACCCTGTTGACCTCGGTTCACGCTGCACCGTATTCATGAACAGCTCCGTAAAACAGGCTCAGAAGGACGGTGCCACAGTAGAGGACATCTCCGCAGGTCTTTCATCTTCAATAATCAAGAATGCCATATATAAGGTAATACGTGCAAATTCTCCCGACGACCTCGGTAAGAATATAGTAGTTCAGGGCGGTACCTTCCTGAACGATGCCGTGCTCCGCTCCTTTGAGAAGGAACTTGGCAGAAACGTTATCCGTCCTGCTATCTCAGGACTTATGGGCGCCTTCGGATGCGCTCTCTACGCAAAGGAGCACTCCGTCGGAGACTCCTCACTTATCTCCAAAGCCGAACTGGACAATTTCTCCTATACCTCACGCTCCGCACAGTGCGGAGGATGTACCGCAAACTGTCAGCTCAACATCATCAGCTTCGGCAAGGGACGCAACTTCATCTCAGGCAACCGCTGCGAAAAGGGCGGCGGAAAGGCAGGAAGGAATACAGTCCCGAACCTCTACGAGTACAAGTACAACAGCATACTCGCCCTTGAAAACGAGGGACAGCCCGAGCATCCCCGCGGAACAGTGGGACTTCCCCTTGCACTCAGCTTCTACGAGCAGATGCCCTTCTGGCATACACTGTTCACCGAGCTCGGTTTCCGTACCGTGTTCTCGGACGAAAGCTCACGAGATATGTATTACCTCGGACAGCACACTATCCCTTCGGATACCGTATGCTACCCTGCAAAGCTCACTCACGGTCATATCGAGAACCTTCTCGACAAGGGCGCAGACTTCATTTTCTACCCCTGCATGAGCTACAATCTGGACGAGGGCAACTCCGACAACCACTTCAACTGTCCGGTTGTTGCATACTACCCCGAGCTTCTTTTAGCCAATAATCCCCGTCTTAACGACAACAACTTCATACATCCGTATATGGACCTCAATATCCGCAAAAACGTGATAAAGGTTCTTACCCAGTCCCTCAGCAGATTCAACATCAAGGGCAAGATACCTGCCGCAGTTGACAAGGCTTACGCTGCTCTTGACCGCTTCCACGCCGATATATCCGCAAAGGGCGCAGAGATAATCCGTCAGGCACGTAAAGAGGGCAGAAGGATAATCGTCATCGCAGGAAGACCTTATCACATCGACAAGGAGATAAACCACGGCATACACAAGCTGGTATCAAGTCTCGGCATGGCTGTTATAACTGAGGACAGCATCGCTCAGCTGTCCCACACTCCAAAGCTCGGAGTCCTCAACCAGTGGACTTACCATTCAAGACTTTACCGTGCCGCAGAGTACGTAACAACTCAGCCCGATATGCAGCTCATCCAGCTCGTATCCTTCGGCTGCGGAATCGATGCCGTTACAGGTGACGAGGTTCGTACTATACTCGAAAGCAAAGGCAAGCTGTATACTCAGCTGAAAATAGACGAGATAAACAATCTCGGCGCCGCTAAGATAAGGCTCAGGAGCCTTGTTGCGGCAATGGAACAGAAATAATCGCCTCAGGGAGGTAAAAAAATGCAAGAATACGCAAAATTCACCGAGGATATGATAAAAACCCATACCATCCTCGTACCTGATATGCTCCCGGTACACTTCAAGCTCCTGATAGCCATATTCGAGGCACAGGGCTATAAGCTTGAACTGCTTCAGAACGATTCACGGGCTGTAGTTGACGAGGGACTTAAAAACGTACACAATGACGCCTGCTACCCTGCACTGCTGGTAATAGGACAGTTCATGGATGCGCTGAACAGCGGAAAATACGATCCCGACAAGACTGCGCTCCTTATAACTCAGACTGGCGGAGGATGCCGTGCTTCAAACTACATCCACCTGCTCAGGAAGGCTCTTGCAAAGACCTATCCGCAGGTTCCCGTATGCTCGCTGAACTTCAGCGGACTCGAAAAGGACAGCGCCTTCAGGATTACCGCACCGATGTTCATGAAGATGCTATATGCGGTGCTTTACGGCGACCTTATGATGACCTGCTACAACAAGTGCCGTGCATACGAGGTAAAAAAGGGACGTTCACTGTATTACCTCAACAAATGGCAGACCATACTCGGAAGGATATTCCGCACAGGCAGCAAGGAGTTCCTCAAAACAAAGAAGATATATCGCATGATACTCGACGATTTCGCTTCTGTTGAGCTTTCGGGCGAAAAGAAGGTAAAAGTCGGAATAGTAGGCGAGATATACGTAAAATATTCTCCCCTTGCCAACAACCACCTTGAAGACTTCCTTATATCGGAGGGCTGTGAACCTGTAGTTCCTTCCCTTCTGGAATTCGTAATGTACTGCGCCGCAGGTACGTTCAACGACGCAAAGATATACGACCATGTCACAAAGAGCTCCATATTCAACAAGATAGGCTATGACCTTATCTACTCAAAGCAGAAGGAGCTTATCAGCGTTATGAAGGAACACGGTGTATTCGAGCCGCTCCACGACTTCGAGCATCTCCGCGCACTTGCCGACAAGTACATAAATCAGGGCGTAGTTATGGGCGAAGGCTGGCTGATACCTGCCGAAATGGCAGCTCTTGCACAGTCCGGAGTAGAGAACATCATCTGCACTCAGCCTTTCGGATGCCTTCCTAACCATATCGTGGCAAAGGGCATGTCCCGTGCCATAAAGCAGGACAATCCGAATGCTAACATCGTTGCTATAGACTACGATCCCGGCGCTACAAGAGTCAATCAGGAAAACCGCATAAAGCTCATGCTGGCTAATGCAAGAAGATAGTCCTATGATAAAGAAAAGAAACGGCGAGATAATCGTCACGAACGAAAAACAGGGACAGTTCCTTAAAAAGCTCTACGGAACTGTAGGCGGACGTATGGCACTTAAAGTCCTTACCGCTCCGATAGTATCCAAAATTGCGGGAGCATACATGGATTCGCCCCTTTCAAAGCCGCTTATCGACAGGTTCATAAAGTCGGGTGGTATAGACACCTCACAGTACATCATGGACGGATTCCGCTCATACAACGACTTCTTCACAAGAAGAGTGCGCCCCGAGAAGCGTCCCATTGATACCGAGCCGAACCACCTTATCAGTCCATGCGACTCGAAGCTTTCCGCATACAGGATAAACGGACGCAGCCTTTTCAGGATAAAGGACTCTTACTACAGCGTTGCGGACCTCCTCGGAAACAGCTTCCTCGCAAGAAGGTACGAAGGCGGAGTCTGCCTTATATTCCGCCTTGAAGTGGATGACTACCACCGCTACTGCTACATCGATGACGGAAATAAAACGAGCAACTTCTTCATCCGCGGAGTCCTTCACACCGTCAACCCTATCGCACTCAGGCGCTATAACATATATAAGCGCAACAGCCGTGAATACACTATTCTCCACACTGTACACTTCGGCGACGTTGTACAGGTAGAGGTCGGCGCTATGATGGTCGGAAGGATAAAGAACCGCCACGGCGAACACGATTTCCTCAGAGGCGAAGAAAAGGGAATGTTCGAGTTCGGCGGCTCCACTATAGTATTGCTGTTTGAAAAGGACAGCATACTTATAGACAAGGACATTGCTCTCAATACCCGTGATGGATTCGAGACAGTAGTCAAATACGGCGAAAAAATAGGCAGAGCCGCACACTGATATACCGCTTTCCACATGCACTTCTGAAACACATCACGGAAAGCTGAAATAAACTTAAGGAAGTGCAGATTTGAGAACATGTAAACTTCAGAAAAGATTATCTGCGCTGTTCATAGCTTTTGTTATGACAGCGCTTTGTTTTATACAGGTGTACCCTACAGCTTCAACCGAAGCTGAAATGAAAAACAAAAACGGTATGTATCTGAATGAAGCCCTTTGCGTTTCAGGTTACGGACAGTATAAACAGTCCCGTGAAGAATGGTGCGATTTCATCGATAAATTCTGCCGAAGCGGCTACTATCAGCTTACACCTTACTCAGCAGGCTCATACGCCGCTTCTCCGCGCGGTGATATGTGGCAGTTCGATACACCGGGCCACATAGCCATGATGACTTCGCAAGGCGGAAACTCCACCGACGGAAGCATGACCTGTACGGGATTCGTGTGGCATGCAATCGCCCACAGTCTCTCGATCTACTCGGGAATACCTATCAGCGACACAGGTGAATGGGTACCAAACCTAAGCGGCTTCAACGAACAGGGATTCAGCAGAAACGTATGGACAGGAAATAACGGAAGCAGCCGCTGGTACGACTTCATCAGGCAGTACGGCGTACATTACTACGAATTCGACACAAAGGCAGAGATGCTTGCCAGCGGAGTTCTTAAAAAGGGCGATATAATCTGGCTTGTGGACAGCTCAGCAGGGCGCAAAATGAACGGGCTTGCCATACCTGCCGATAATCACCATGTAGGCATATACTACGGAAACGGCTCCAGCGATGTCTGGTGGCAGTCGGGACCTACAATGGGGGACGGAGTTCTCGCGCCCGCATACACCTATAACAGCGTGAACCCGATATACGGCTGTGCAAAAAGCAACACATATATCGTACTTCCGTGGGAAGGGGAAAAGACTGCCGAAGAGCCTCAGCCTGTGAATAATGATCCTCCCGAACCTAAAAATCCCAACGGTCACTACTTCAACGAAGCAATGGCAATGGCAGGGGGCGGTACATACACCGAAACAGCAGAGCAGTGGCAGGATTTCATCGATGAGTATTCCGTAAATGACTACTATAAAGGTACTCCCTATGCTTACTGGCTGTATGCAGCCTCACCGAAGGGTGACCTGTGGCAGCTTGAAAACGAATACGCAAAAGGTATGATAACAGGCGCAGGCGGTTCAGCGGAGCTTGGCGGCCTTAACTGTATGGGATTCGTATGGCATGCGCTGTCGAACGGACTGTCTCACACCTTCGGACTTCCTATGTCGGTAACAGGACAATGGGTGCCGCTGAATTCAGCCTTCAATACCTATTTCCCAGACCGTCAGTGCTGGAGCACAGGTTCGGGCTGGACGAATTACATTTCATACTATAATGTAATGTACTACGAATTCGACACCAAAGAAGAGATGCTGTCCAGCGGAGTCCTTTGCAAGGGCGATATCATATGGACCGTCGACGGAAAAGTTGGAACAGGATTCAGCGGACTCCTCAAGCTTGCGGACGACCATCACATCGGCATCTACACAGGTGACGGCAGGAGCGACCAATGGTGGCAGTCGGGACCGACCAAAGGCGACGGCAGATACGATACGGCAGAAACCTCGGTCAATCCGATATACGGCTGCTCTCTTGATAACACCTATGTCGTTATACCGTTCTCATCGGACCGCTCGGCATCTGTGCCTGCTGTAACAACTACGTCAACTGCTTCGACCGTTTCAACAACTACTACAACCACCGTTGAAACCACAGCAGAAACCACTGCTATAAACACTTCAACAGCAGAATCGTCAACTTCAAGTGCACCTTCCGAGACCACATCCGCAGCAAGTGAAACTGAGCCGTCAGCGGACACGACTCAGGCTGCAAGCACAACAGAAGCTGTAAGCACCACTGTTCCAACGGCTGCCGAACCTACTCCCGTTACAGGTACACCTTCGCTCGGCGACATAGACGGCAACAGCAGGATAGATTCGTCGGATGCCTCCATAGTCCTCGAAGCCTATTCGCTTCTCTCGGTAGGAGAAGATTCAGGACTAACCGAGGAACAGCTGAAATTCGCCGACGTAACAGGAGACGGCGCTGTCAATTCAGCCGATGCCTCACTGATACTGGAATACTACGCATACCTGTCAGTAGGCGGAGAGAAATCCCCCGAAGAATACTTCACGCACGATACGGAGCCTGACTCCGATAAGGATGATAATGAACCCACCGAACCAGCAAAAACCGAAGAGACTGATGCAAAGAAAAACGAATAAAAATGTCTATTTTCAGCATATAGAAAATTTATATCAGGATAAAAAATAAATATTTGATTTATTACGATACAGGTGCTATAATATAATCAGAAAGTATGGCGAACATAAAAACCATCAATTCTATTTGATTTTTTCAATTTTCATCCTTTATAAAAAGAGTGAGGGCCTCCTGCGAACAGAGGTCCTTATTCTTTTATACAGATAATTTACATCAGAACAGCCCCGCAAGTCACAGGACCTGCGGGGCTGCTGGTTTTATTCACTGTCAGGGAAATGCATTACCTTATTGGTAAAGTCTCCCAAAGCCTTTATACAAGACTTTATAAGCTTGTCATTTGCGCTGTTTTTTTTGAAGATGATAAGGTCACGGTTCGGTATGCATGCATACGAGGACTTTTTGAGTACCATTTTACCGTCATCGAAGTTGCTTATCGGCACAGGTGACACCCACATATACGAATTCTCAACGTTTTCAAGCATGGTTATCTTGCTTCCGCGGTCGTATACGTATATTACCTTGTCCGACGAATCAGCCTCATACTCGGGGTTGATGAAGGTCTTTCTGAAGAGATTAACGTCCTCATCGCCGTGGAGTATCTCGGGATACTTTTTCAGTTCCTCGAAGGGCACATCATCATACTGTGCAAGAGGATGATTCCTGCGCATAAGGATACGCATGGGGAATTCCATAAGTACCTGTTCTGTAAGGTTCTTGGAAGCAAGCTGCTGAGCATACAGTTCGGTCTGTCCCGAAGGAACACGGATAACTCCGATATCAGCCTTTCCGCTTCCTGCATCCTCGATGACCTGGTGCGTATTGGTCTCAAGGAAATGAACGCTGTACTTCTTTCCCTCTTTATTCATCTGATTGATCCAGTAGCCAACGCCTGCCGTTACATAGGATGAACGTGTAGTTGCTACCTTAAAGGATACCGTGGACTCGGTCTTGTCGATAAACTCAGACTCGAGTGCGTGAACTTCGCTTACGATTTTTTTTGCGCGCAGGAAGAACTCCTCGCCCTCGGGGGTAAGGATCATTCCGTTTGGAGTACGCCAGAATATCTGGATACCCAGCTGCGCCTCAAGTTCCTTGAGCGCTATGCTTATGTTAGGCTGTGCCTGATAGAGCTTTTTCGCAGCTCCTGTAATACTGCCTGCCTGAGCTATAGCGATCACGTATTCAAGATGCCGTAATTTCATAGTGATCTCTCCGAAATAAAAATTTTCATCCTTCGGGACAAATCCGTCCCCTCCTTGTTTACAATGTGATCCCCTAAGTTTAACAATCCCTAAATATTATTTTTTATTAATACTCATACATTTTTATTATATCATTACTTTCTTTAATATGCAAGTAACTTTAAGGAATTTTTTAAATATTTGTGTATAATTCAAATTTCAATACCCACGGTCGCAGACTAATTGGCTGAAATATAGAAAAACTGCTCCCAGGATGAACTTCCGAATCGATAATTTAAGTAAAAACAACTTAATTTATCAGAAGTGTGCTGCCATATTTTTCCATTTACATAATAAAATAATAATTCTCAGACGGATTTACAAGGCGGCTGACCGTTCAGGTTAAGTCCACATTAAACGTCAATACTGCACCCATAGCATGGTATATTTTGTTAAAAGTGCCGAAAATGGATAAACCACTTGACAAAGCCGTACAATAGTGGTAAATTATAATTAGCACTCGGAGAGTAGGAGTGCTAAAAAAGAAAGAAAGGATGTGCAAGATCGTGGACGACAGAAAAATGAAAATACTCGCAGCAGTCGTGGATGAGTATATCAGAACAGGCGAACCTGTAGGCTCGAAAGCGATCTCTAAGCTGGAGCACATCAACGTTTCATCCGCTACCATAAGGAACGATATGGCTGTCCTCGAACAACTTGGCTACCTCGAACAGCCGCATACCTCAGCAGGTCGTATCCCCACTTTTCAGGGTTACAGATTCTACGTCGACAATGTTATAACTCATCCCGATCTTTCGGACGAGGAAAAAGCAAAGCTCGATGACATGCTGGGTGACGAGAACACTCCCGAGGAACTTCTGGTGCAGAATGCCGCTACTGCTCTTACAGAGCTTACACAGTGTGCGGCGGTCGTTACCGATTCCGTTCCGAAATTCTCGGTCATATCAAAGGTCGAGGTCATCCCTACGGGAAAGCGGCTGTACGTTATACTCCTTATAACTTCCAACGGCAGCATAAAGAACAAGGCTTGCAGGCTCGAATTCGACCTCAGCCACGAACAGCTCGACTTCTTTACACATTATATAGAGGAGAACCTCAACGGTGTTTCAGTTGAAGAGCTTTCCGAGGAAATGTTCGATAAAATGGTTGCCGCAGTAAGCGCATATATGGTATCTCTTTCACCGCTGGTAAAAGGAATATGTGAGCTTTCGGAAGACCTGAGACATCAGGAAATGACCGTAAAAGGCGGCGAAAAGCTCCTGTCCTGCGACGAACTCGATAAAATGGAGGTCGTCAAATTCATCGGTCAGAAGCACGAAGTCACCGATATACTCGAAGACACATTCAGCGGTATACAGGTACGCTTCGGAGCCGAGGGCAGCTTCGCAATAGGAAATTCCAGCATGATAGTCTCGACCTACCGCAAGGACGGCAGAGACGCAGGCTCAATAGGCATCATAGGTCCTATGAGACTGGATTACAAAAAAATAATCCCATACGTCGAATACCTGACGGATAAGATATCATATCTTATGTCAGGCAATGACGAGGATATCATAAACGCTGCGGATGAGCATACCGATACGTAGCGCAGGAAGGAGTACACCTAATGGACGAAAAGAATATTGCTAACGAGTCCGCCGAAGAGCTTGAGGAAGTCATCGAAGATACAGAAGATACAGATGTATGCGAAGATGAGAATACCGACGAAGAGGATGCCGTAAGCGAATACAACGATACAGCTACACAGTTCTCAGACCTTGAGGACGCTCTCTCAGAGGCAAATGACAAATACCTCCGACTCTTTGCGGAATATGATAACTACCGCAAGCGTACTGCAAGGGAGAAAACAGAGACCTATCAGAACGCTTCCGCAAAATGCGTTGAGAATCTGCTCCCCGTTATCGACAGCTTCGAACGTTCACTTGAATTCGAGTGCAGCGACGAGAACTTCAAAAACGGCATGAGCATGATATTCGGACAGATCAAGGAGTTCCTCAATAAGATGAACGTTATCGAGATCGATGCTCTCGGCGCAGAATTCGATCCGAATTTCCACAATGCTATACAACAGCTTGACGGCACCGATTACGCAAGCAATCATGTATGTCAGGTTTTCCAGAAGGGCTATATGATGGGCGATAAACTCATCAGACCTGCTATGGTAGCAGTTGCGGTATAAGCCTTTAGCCATTAGCCGTTAGCTTTTAGCTAAAAGCAGCATATTACAGTTAATAAGACAATTCAAATATGTCCGCAAAGCGGACACCATTAGCTAAAGGCTTAAGGCTGACGGCTAATGGCTTAAAATAGGGAGGAATATATTATGAGCAAAATTATTGGTATTGACCTTGGTACAACTAACTCTTGCGTAGCTGTTATGGAGGGCGGTAACGCTGTAGTTATCCCCAACAGCGAGGGCGCAAGAACTACACCTTCAGTAGTCGCTTTCACTAACAACGGCGAGCGTCTTGTTGGTCAGGTGGCTAAGAGACAGGCTATCACAAACCACGACAGAACAGTTTCTTCTATCAAGAGACACATGGGTTCTGATTATAAGGTATCTATCGACGATAAGAAGTACACTCCACAGGAGATATCAGCTATGATACTCCAGAAGCTCAAGGCTGATGCAGAGGCTTACCTCGGCGAGCCTGTTACAGAAGCTGTTATCACAGTTCCTGCTTACTTCACAGACTCACAGAGACAGGCTACAAAGGATGCAGGTCAGATCGCAGGTCTTACAGTTAAGCGTATCATCAACGAGCCTACTGCGGCTGCTCTTTCCTACGGTATCGACAAGGAAGAGGAACAGACTGTAATGGTTTACGACCTCGGCGGCGGTACATTCGATGTATCTATCATCGAAATGGGCGAAGATGTTCAGCAGGTTCTTGCTACAGCAGGTAACAACTGTCTCGGCGGTGATGACTTCGACCAGCGTATCATCAACTGGATGGTAGACGAATTCAAGAAGGCTGAGGGCATCGACCTTTCAACTGATAAAATGGCTGCTCAGAGACTTAAGGACGCTGCTGAGAAGTCCAAGATCGAGCTTTCTTCAACTACAACATCTAACATAAACATCCCGTTCATCACTGTTGATGCTTCAGGCACTCCTAAGCACCTTGACCTTACTCTTACACAGGCTAAGTTCAACGAGCTCACAGCAGACCTCGTAGAGGCTACTATGGGACCTGTAAGACAGGCTCTCAGCGACAGCGGACTTGCTATCTCAGAGATCAACAAGGTCCTCATGGTCGGCGGTTCTTCAAGAATCCCTGCTGTTCAGGAAGCTGTTAAGAAGCTCATCGGCAAGGATCCTTTCAAGGGTATCAACCCTGATGAGTGTGTTGCACTCGGTGCTGCATACCAGGGCGGCGTTCTCGGCGGCGACGTTAAGAACGGTCTCCTCCTCCTCGATGTTACTCCGCTTTCACTCGGTATCGAGACAGCAGGCGGCGTTTGCACAAAAATGATCGAGAGAAACACAACTATTCCTACAAAGAAGTCACAGATATTCTCAACTTACGCAGACAATCAGCCTGCAGTTGATATCAACGTACTCCAGGGCGAGCGTGAATTCGCAAGAGATAACAAGCAGCTCGGTACTTTCCGTCTCGACGGTATCGCTCCTGCACCAAGAGGAATCCCACAGATCGAAGTTACTTTCGATATCGACCAGAACGGTATTGTTCACGTTTCCGCTAAGGACCTCGGTACAGGCAAGGAGCAGAACATCTCTATCACAGCTTCAACAAACATGTCCAAGGAGGACATCGACAAGGCTGTCAAGGAAGCTGAGCAGTACGCTGCTGAGGATAAGAAGCGCCGTGAGGAAGTTGACAACAAGAACGAAGCTGAGAACCTCGTATTCCAGTGCGAGAAGGCTCTTACAGACTTCGGCGACAAGGTTTCCGCTGATGAGAAGTCCAATATCGAGAGCAAGTGCGCTGCACTGAAATCAGCTATCGAAGCTAACAACAATGACGAGATCAAGAGCCTTAAGGAAGAGCTCCAGAAGGCATTCTACGACCTCTCAGCAAAGGTCTACCAGCAGGCTAATCCAAACGGCGGCGCAGGGGGCATCGATCCTTCACAGTTCGCTAATATGGGCGGAGCTGCTGATGCAGGCACTTCATCTTCAAACGATGACGGCGTAGTTGATGCAGACTTCACAGAGGTTTGATAATAAAAAAATAACATCACCAAAAAAAGGGCGAAATCCGTTTCGCCCTAATGGTGTATTATTCAGAAAGTTGAAATCAGCAAGCAGATGTCGGTTATTTTCTAATGTAACAAATACTGCTTTCTGATCAAGGAGAATAGTATATGGCTGAAAAAAGAGATTATTATGAAATCCTCGGCATCCAGAAAGGTGCTTCGGAGGATGAGATAAAAAAAGCCTTCCGTAAAAAGGCAAGAGAAAACCACCCCGACCTTCACCCCGATGATCCTTCATATGTTGAGAAGTTTCAGGAGATAAACGAGGCCAACGAGGTGCTTTCAGATCCCGAAAAGCGTGCAAGATACGACCAGTTCGGACATGCAGGCGTTGATCCGAGCTACGGCGGCGGCGCAGGCGGTATGGACGGCTTCGGCGGTTTCGGCGATATGGGTGATATACTTGAAAACATCTTCGGCGGTTTCGGCTTCGGCGGCGGTTCAACAAGAAACACTGCCAACGCTCCGCGCCGTGGTTCCGATATACAGGAAACTGTTACTATCAGCTTTATGGACGCCTGCAAGGGTAAAAAGCAGGAGGTCAAGCTCAACCGCATGACTATATGCGAGGATTGTAACGGAACAGGTGCAGCAGCAGGTTCATCTGTTGAGATCTGTCCCGACTGTCAGGGCAGAGGAAGCATCAAGACAACTCAGCGTACACCTTTCGGCGCTATCTCCTCAACAAAGCCATGTCCTCACTGCGGAGGCAAGGGCAAGATCGTCAAGAACCCATGTCCAAAGTGCCGCGGCGGCGGAAGAATGCGCGTTCAGAAGACCGTTTCATTCGATATCCCCGCAGGTATCGATAACGGACAGACTATCCCTCTCGGCGGTCAGGGCGACTGCGGTATAAACGGAGGTCCTTCAGGAGACCTTCTCCTTAACGTTAATGTAAAGGCTCATCCTTTATTCACAAGAGAAGGATACGACATCCACTGCGATATCCCAGTTACTTATATGGAAGCCGTTCTCGGCTCTGAGATAACCGTTCCGACTATCGACGGCGACGTTAAATACAACATAAGCGAAGGTACTCAGACAGGTACAGTATTCCGCCTTAAAGGCAAGGGCGTAAAGAAATTACGCCGTTCCGACCGCGGAGATCAGTACGTTAAGATATATGTTGAAGTTCCAAAGAATCTCACTAAGAAGCAGAAAGACCTGCTTAAAGAATTTGAAGCATCCCTTTCCGATAAGAATTATGCAAAGCGTCAGAGCTTCTTCGAGAAGCTGAAAGCTAAGCTTGATTTCTGAGAACTATAAAACAGTTGTCGGATAATATTCTGACAACTGTTCATTTTTTTGCATTAATTTGTCCTTAAATCTAATCCCGAAACGAATGTAATAAGTGATCGATCAAAGGACGGAAACCGAGGTGATAATATTGACAGACACAGAATGGGCTGATATCCTCAAGTCTTCGCCAAAAGAAGCCTATGGCAAGCTCGTTGAATGCTTCGGAGGACTTGTTTACACTATCGCTGCGGATAAACTCGCAGGATGTGCCTCAAAAGACGATATAGAAGACTGTGTAAGCGATATTTTCGTGGAAATTTTCAGATCTTCGGATAAATATTCCCCTGATAACGGAAATATCAAGACATTCATAAGCACCATAGCAAAACGCAGAGCAATAGATGCGTTCCGCCAGCTTTCAAGGAAGTATAGCACTACGGAATACATAGATGACCCGGATTGTGCTCCCCTTCCGAATTCTCCCGATGATACCGAGAACGAAGCGGAAGAGAATATACTCCGCGGTACACTCTGGGAGGCTGTAAGGTCTCTCGGCAAGCCTGATTCTACGATAATTGTCTATCAGTATTACTACGGTATGACCGTTGCAGATATAGCTTCAAGGCTGAAAATGACAGCAGCCGCTGTACAGAAAAGAAGTCTCAGAGCAAGAGATAAGATAAAGAGCCTAATTGGAAAGGGTGAAGAGAATGGATAACAAAGAATTGTTAAATAAGCTCGGCGGACTTGAAGATCACGAAATCGAAAAGGTAGCAGAGGAGTTTCCTCCTCTCAGCGATGAGGACAAATCTCGTATCATACAGAAATGCCTCGATAAAACTACTGATACCGACGGTGCAGAAGGCGAGACCGTTTCAGGAACTGAGATATACTCACGTCCGAAATGGTATAAATTCGCCGCAACTGCCGCTGCAATAGCGATCGCAGCCATAGGCATATGCGGTACCGTTTACCTGACGAGAAATATGAGTGATCCTTCGGCTTCCGACAAGCAGAATCAGAGCACATCTGCACAGGGTGCAGCCGTAAGCTCATACACGATAACCGAACACGTAAAGGAAAACGAAAAAACCAATACCGCTGTGGTAACTTCGGCGCCCGTAACCACAACTACAGCTACAGAAAAGCCATATGTGGCTTATACTACAGAAACATCCTCAACTTCATCCGAGACCACTTCTTCCACTACCGAAACAACTACCGAAACGGACGTAACTACTATCGATCCGCTGAATACAGAAACAACTGCCGCAGCTACAGAGCCTGCTACCGAAACTCATACAGAGACCGTAACAGTAAAGCTTCCTGTAGGCTACTGGAAGTCCGAGGAGGACGGCAGAGAGCGCTACTGGCTGTTCTATCATGACGGAAGCGGCGGAAAATTCCACTTTGCTGAAACAGGTACGGGACTCTCATTCACTGTCGACGCAGAGGAAGACCACGCTGTGTTCCATTTTGGTTCTGCCGATGAATCAACAAAGGCACGTATAACATGGTATAACAGCGAAAGCTTCGCAATAGACTGGGAAGAAACAAACTCTCACGAACTGTTTGAAGCAGATCCTGATGAAAAAATAGAGGATTGATATACCTGTAAGTTTATATAAAGATCTATATGCATTATTGAGGGAAACTCTTTGAGTAAGGGTTTCCCTCACTCATTTTCAGAGCTCTTACTTTAAATTTTAAGCCTGACAGGGTACTCATGTAAAACTATCGGTTTAGTAATACTATGAGTGAGTACCCTGTCAGGCTTAAAATTTGGGGCAAAAAGTCTTTGGAAAAGGGGTTCGGGGGAAGAACCTTTCCTCAGAAAGGTTCTTCCCCCGAATAATTGCATATTGATATCTGTATAACCCTGCGGTTACATATCGTTTCTGTTTTCAAGTGCTTTATACAGTGTGACTTCGTCGGCGTATTCGAGAATACCGCCAACGGGCAAGCCGAAGGCAAGGCGCGAGACCTTTAGTCCGAGCGGCTTCAGCAGATTTGCTATATACAGCGCTGTAGCATCACCCTCAACAGTCGGATTGGTAGCCATTATGACTTCTTCCACTCCGCCATCTGCAATACGTGCAAGGAGTTCCTTGATGCGTAGCTTATCAGGCGTTATGCCGTCCATAGGCGAAAGCAGACCGTGAAGCACATGATATACTCCACCGAACTCTCTTGTACGCTCGAAAGCGGTAACGTCCTTCGGACTCTCAACAACGCAGATAACGCTCTTATCTCTGGAATCGTCGCTGCAAATGGGACACACCTCGCGCTCGGTAAGGTTCTGACAGACACTGCATCTGTGTACATTATCCTTGGCATTGATGAGTGCCTGAGCGAAGTCCTCAACCTGAGTCCTGTCCATAGACATAACGTGATATGCAAGACGCTGTGCGGACTTCATCCCGATACCTGGGAGCGAAGCGAATTTTTCCGCAAGTATGACCAGCGGAAGCGCATTATGATCTGCCATTTATCAGAACAGTCCGGGGAGAGAAACGCCGCCAGTGATCTTGCTCATTTCTTCCTCTGTAGTAGACTCGATGTTGTTAACAGCCTCGTTTACAGCACTGATGATGAGGTCCTGAAGCATCTCGATATCCTCGGGATCAACTACCTCGGGCTTAAGTGTAAGGGACTTGATAGTCTTCTTGCCTGTCATAACGAGTTCAACTGCACCGCCGCCTGCTGTAGCAGTGAAGTCTCTTGCCTCTATATCTTCCTGAAGCTCTGTGATCTGATCCTGCATCTTCTGTGCCTGTCTGATCATCTGGTTCATATTCTGAGCTCCGCCGTTATTCTTTGGTATTCTTGCTTTCATTTTTAAAATTCTCCTTTATATTTGATTGGATTTATTATCAACAGCTGTTTCAATATTGCTGTTCTGAGCTTTTTTTATCAGGCTTTCCGCCAGACTTTTCTGTTCATGCTCTGATGTCTCGCATCTTGCACGTATAACGTAGCGCTGTCCCATAACGTTGTATATCGCCTGACCGAGCGCAACTGCATGTTCCTTCTGCTTGAACAGGGTTATGAAGAAGCGGTTCTTAGAGGTTATCAGCATTACATTGCCTGCTGTAGCCGCATAGGAATCCGCAAGGCTTCCTGCCACAGAGGGACTTATCTTAGCGAATTCTTCCAGTATCTCTTCCCACTTATCGCAGGGAGTTATCTGGTCGCCGCTGAGCTTTTTCAGATCCACATTAGGTGCAGGTTCTGCCTCTGCCGCAGGACTGTTTGCTGTAAGCACCTCGTCCTTTTTAGGTGCAGGGGCTCTGCCTCCCGATGTATTCACCTGAGCGAGCTTGTTTTCAAGCTGTTTCAGCTTTGCATATATATCTGAATTATCCGCAGCTGCCGCAGGAGCACTTCCCGCACCATTGCAGACACGTATCAGCGTCATTTCAAATTCCACACGCTTGTTAAGGACGCGCATCATCCTTTCCCTGCACTGCTGGAACAGGGTTATCATGTCCATGACCTTCTGAAGCTCGGTCTTTTCGGCTATCGCCTTAAGTCTTTCAAGCTCATCGGGCATACAAACTATAAGCTTATCGGCAGTCTGCGGTGAAGCCTTAAGAAGCATGATATTTCTCAACTGGAGTATAAGTTCCTCGCAGAGTCTTGTAAGGTCCTTGGACATATCATAGAGTCGGTCCACAACTGCAAGTGCAGCGGGGGAATCTCCGTCAGCAGCGGCTTCGAGTATCTCATAGAGGTGGTCTCTGCCTGCAATACCTGCTGTTGCAGATACAGTTGCAGCGGTTATCTCCTCAGCTGATACCGAACACTGGTCAAGGAGCGATACAGCATCACGCATACCGCCGTCCGCAAGCTTAGCGATCATAGCAGCGCCGTCATCTGTAAGCGAAAGTTCCTCCTGCTGAGCGATATACAGCAGTCTTGCCGCAATATCCTCCTGACGTATCCTGCGGAAATCGTACCGCTGACAGCGTGAAGCGATAGTTGCCGGGACCTTGTGTATCTCGGTTGTAGCGAGAATGAATTTGACATAAGGCGGCGGCTCTTCCATTATTTTCAGCAGCGCATTGAAAGCACTGGGGGAGAGCATATGCACCTCGTCGATAATATAAATCTTGTATCTGCATCTTTCGGGAGAATATACAGCTCCGTCGCGCAGATCACGGATATCCTCGACGCTGTTGTTGGAAGCGGCGTCGATCTCTATTATATCGGTAAGCGAACCCTCATCGGCTTCGCGGCAGATATCACATACAAGGCAGGGGTTGCCGTCCTTCATATCGGGACAGTTAACAGCCTTGGCAAGTATTCTTGAACAGGTGGTCTTTCCGGTACCTCTCGAACCTGTAAACAGATAGGCATGAGCGGTCTTATCGTTTATTATCTGGTTTTTCAGAGTATCTGTAATGTGCTGCTGTGAGATCACGTCATCAAATGTCAGCGGTCTCCATTTACGGTACAGCGCCTTATACATTCCTGATATCCTCCTTTTTAGCGGAGCGTTCCTCCTTGTCCATTTCCTCAAGAACAGCACTCTTTATCTCGTGGTAGTAGGTTATATAGCCCTTCGAGTCCCTGATACCGTTGAGAAGCGCAGTACGGTGAAGCTCCTCGCCCTTATCCATTTCATGGAGCATAAGGTGAGCGATAGCCGCTCCTCCGAGGGCATCCGCATAGCATTCGCGGTTATTTATAGCCTCATCGAAGTATTTAAGGGCTTTTTTTCCGTCATTGAGTTTCAGGTACATTCTTCCCATATCGGTCCTGACATACTTACGGAAGTAGTTGCTGTCATCCGAGAGTATGGAATCGTAAAGTTTCACAGCCTCGTCTGTGTCGCCCATTGCCGCAAAGCATCTTGCATGAAGCAGCATGAGTATATCATTTCTGAAGCCCTTTGCTTTCGCCTTTGTGTAGTACATAGAAGCATTCGGGGAATAATCCATGATATCATAGCAGCGTCCGAGGTAGAAATCGAGTATGGCACATTCATCCTGACGCATAGAATCGGTATAATTCGCTTCAAGCTCTTTAAAGCCGTTAAGAGCGTGATTCACTCTGCGTTCAAAGAGGTCAGAGACCGATCTGTGGAAAAGACGGCATTTCTTGCTGAATCCCACAAAAGCGTTGCCGATTATATCCTGGTCATACTTATGATAGCCTTTTCTGATGATAGTAACAAGAGCGCCTATCACCGAGACCACATTGCAGAAAACGAGCATTCCCAGAAAAGGCAGTATTTCTCCTGCGTTCTCAAGCAGAGCATAAGCCACTGCACAGCCGTAGAATATAAGAACTCCGCAGGCAGTACCAACGATTATCGATTCGCGGAAGCTGTTCACAAATTTCACGAAAGCGGCAGTTATTTTTTTCATCCTTTATATCCTCCGCTTTAAAAAAATTCCGGAACATAGATGTGCAGGCTTGCTGCGGCACACAAAACGATCCGCTTAATGCTGCTCGGTCTCCCGCCTGACATGGTTCACGGGGTCTCGTTGCACAGGGCCCGCACATCTATATTTCGGAATTTCCTTCTGAAACTGAATTTTGAGCAGACATACGCTCTGTATAATATAATACCACAAAACGATGATTTTGTCAAGCACTATTTTACCGGTTCGGCACATAAAGCCTGAATAAAAGAAAAAGGGCGGATAATATCCGCCCTGCAGTCTGTCGAAAAAGTCCAGTAAAAGCTGGGCTTTTTCTCATTTATGTGGTATAATATAGAGGAAGGGAGCTGAGCAAAATGCTGAGAGAAAACAAAGTGGAACGGGATCAAAT
>Ga0209407_1000147_pt1 | contig 101250 bp, 119 predicted proteins | sample AD_JPNHG3_MetaG_FD_184410 | JGI IMG/M metagenome (GOLD analysis project Ga0209407, IMG submission 184410) | Active sludge microbial communities of municipal wastewater-treating anaerobic digesters from Japan - AD_JPNHG3_MetaG (SPAdes) (version 2) | ecosystem: Engineered > Bioreactor >... | reverse complement strand
ATGGCGCCTCCCCTTCTGGTATACGCTGACCTGATGGCTACAGGCGAACAGCGTAACCTCGAAACCGCCCGGATGATCTATGAAAAATATATCGTTCAACTTATCAGGGAAGATTGATCCTCTTTTTTGTGGATGTGATCAGTCTCATAGACCATGAGGCTGCGGGGCTGAGTATACCATTCTTTATTGTCGGTGCCATGGCCAGAGATATCGTTTCTTGATTATGTTCGTAGTGTGCCTCTGCCACTACCTGATTCATAGAAGTAACCTGTTTATTGACTATTTATTATCTCCCCACAATCCTAATTGGTTTTCTCTCGCATATTTTTCGTAAGCCCTGAATTCTTCCAGGAACTTGAAGGGAAACCGGGTATATGCAAAACCATATCCCCGCTGGATAATCTCGGCATTCAGGAAAGTGCCATCAGCAAGATAGACATATGCGAGCAACCGTCCGTACCTGTCTCTCTGCCGACCATCATGCTCGAGCCTCACCATCTTCCCCTCCACCATTGACTTCGTGAAAGCTGATGCCTCTTTGCCAAAGTGCTCTACAGGCTTGTTCGGATGCACTGTCTCGGGCGTATCAACGCCAATCAGCCTGACACGCTCCTTATTTCCATCGATAAGAACTATGATTGTATCCCCATCCACCACACGTTCACACATGAAATATTCCTGGGCCTGTAATATACCCCAGAGAGCCAGTCCGAGAGCCAATGCAATAAATACAGAAAAGCCTCTTTTAATCATCGCCACACTCCCATTTCCAAACACATCCTTGCAAACACTGATAGCCTCTTCAATTTATTCAAGAGCCGGGCCCCTTCTTCCTTGTCCATAAACGGCTGCATGGATAAGTAATCCTCCATAACGGGTATCAGTACCATGCCAGCAGTAGCACCCATTGGCTGGATCACCTCTCCCATCGCATTATTGATGAGTACGAGCTCATCAGTGGTAAACACGTCCTCCACTTCGTCTGCAAGAGTTCTCTTGATAAGAAATGGAAGAGAATCTATGGCAAACAGCATCCCCCGGTTTCGAGAACCAAAAGCATCAGCAAGGTAATTCCCTGGATATTCCTTGACAAATACAGCAGTCTGATTCCCCGGTACATTTCGCTCATAACTCGTCGCCAGCTTCTTCTCCCCGGGAACCTTCCTGGCTTTCGTCTCTTTCCAAGCAATCGTTGTACCGGCAGAATTTATCTCTATGCATGCCCTGGTGAAGACTGCCAGCTTTCTGGCCTGCTCTTTATCCCAGAGAACAGGCAAAATGCTCCCAGCAGCCATTGGTGAATCCAAGGCTACGCCTTTAAATACCTTTTTTACACTCCCAAGCAAAGAAGTGTTCAAGCTATTGATTTCTTCCTGATACCACTCGGGAAATCGCTCAAGAATGTATGCGTACCCAATCCTTGCTTTCTTGAACACCATGTTGCCGTATCTCATCGCAAGCTTAGTCATCCTGACTTTAACTGGGCTCACGGTCTCACCAGTATAAAAGCCTCTCCCCGGTACTATCGGCCGCTGAAACGCTGCCTTAATCTCTAGGCAAACCCGCTGAAAACTAGAATATTGGCTGTATTTTCTCTTGTTCAATTCAAGTGCCTTGGCTCCGGTTGGAGGAGGCAGGTCTTTCTTTTTTTGAGATAATACTTTCTTGCTTAGTTCCTGTATTTCCTTATCGCTGACCCGTCTCATCATCTCTTCGATTGTGGCGTGATACAACAATGGAAATGCGTTGATGACATATGTTGCGCCGGATGCTGTTGCGCCGAAAGCCTCTTTATAAAACTTTTGCGTTTCGCTTCCCATCATTACGTTATCGAAGCTATCAACCATTTCTGCATCCTTTCGCCTGATGCTCATCCTTTTCTTTCAACCCCTGATAAATCCTTCAAATACTCTTTGATACGATTTGCCGTCCTTCTTGCGCTCAATATAAGAGGCCTGTAAAACTCCCTGTATTCTTGTCCTGAACTATTCAAATCATCCCTCGTCATGCTCGCATAATACTCTGCATCGTTAAGAATCTCGTAAAGCTCATCGAGAGTACATTCCACAAGCACTCTGTTGCCTGAATACCTGACAATTTCTCCGGATGGCAGGTCCCTTTCTTTATGGTCTCCATAGAACATGTCAGGTAACAAGATGGTATGATAACATTTTCCTTCGCCGCCAGTCATATCCTTTTCAATCACCGACGATTTCATTCTCTATCCCCACACCACAGCCGACTTTCCCGGCTAGATAGCTCCCTTGATGAATTGGTTTCCAGATTGGACTGCAGTACTTCTGTTCCTCGTTGTTCCATGTCAGGCAGACCTCCTGCACCTGTTCCTCCCCTCCATAGGTAGCACCCCGGCAATATTTCTCAATAAATACGATGCTCTCCCTCGGAAATCCATCGAGATAATTCCAATAGGCAAAGCTGGCCGCATGCTCGATCATGTTCGTTATCGACGTTCCCTTGTAACCGATCTCTTCCGACAGTATCACCGCGAGCCTACCCTGGGTGAGCATTTTTGTTTCCAGACCGAACCAAGCATGTTGGAGCGCCATTGACCCTGATCCACCCTGGAGAAACATCCTGGTTTTCAGCGACCCCTTTATCGCTGCCTCCTTGCCCCACAAGTCATTGACATTATCACTTTTTACATTGTTGATCTGCCTTATGAGGTCATACCCCGGCACACCCCCCCTTGGATCATAGTACCAGCTCCCGTTCCAAGACATTTTTGCAAATCTATACGGAATCACAGAGTTGTTCACAGGCTTCAGTACAGGCATACTACCATTCTTCCCTATACCAACCCTTACAGTGTCGTCGAAACTGGCTACCCTGAGAAAATCTACAGTATATCGTTTGCCTATGGGAAAATAAGCAATCCATGTGATTCCATTTGGGTCGCAGTCCCTCAAAAAGTTCCAATAGACAGTGCTGGATGCGTCACACACGGTCCTGCACAAAGGTTCACCAGGATTGTCCTCTGGATCTGTGAGCAGAACCTTTTTCGCCCCCTCCGAAAAGATAAGGTCGGCCAGTACCTTGTTTCTCCTGCCATATCTACCTGCATAGCTTATTTCTATCTTCTTGTTCATTGATTTAACCAACATCCTTTTGAGTTGCGGAAACCAGTAGGCCAAACTCTCCCTTGAATCCTCATATAAGGATCAAAAGGCAGGGGGAATCCCCGCCTTAACCATGCTCGAAATACACAGCCTTAAGTGTATATTTTCCCTCTGAATCCTTGATGAGTTGTGCATTCCCGGCTTCCGGTATCGCTACTCTCAGATGCTCCGCATACTGCTCCGCAGTATAACCCTCGGGCACATTATAGGTCTTGTTCTTGAATCTAATTGTTATATCTGTTGCCATCGGTATCCCTCCCTCTTAAAATGCGAATATCTCATTAATGGCCGGTTCCCCCGTTCCCTCATCGCAAGAATTCTCACAGGAAGATGCACAGATCGGCTCTGCACTCCTGCTCTCCGGTGAAGTTAGAGGTTTTGCCGTCCTGGTGGCATCCAGCACCAACTTCTCCAGCTCCTTGGTAATCTCACTGAGATCATCCGGCCCAAAGGCTTCTGAGAAGCCCACCGTGGAAGGAATTATGTGATCCCCGATGGATACCGTCTTGTTGACTGTCCCAGGATAGTCTATCATACCGATAGACTGCTTTGCGGGATCAATCCTGAAATGAAACGCTATCTGAACCTTCACTTCTGCCATGACTTACCTCCAAAATATTATTGCCTCAGACATCGAGGTACTCTTTCGTGATCGAGGCAGGGATTTTCCTGCCCTTGCGAAAATCAAAGTAAATTGCCGGTACGCTCAATTTTCCACAGACCAGAATTTGATGGAGTATGTTCAGACCCGCTTGTGCGGATTCTTCGTTGACGAAACACCCCTGCTCAGAAAAGGCCATCTCAGCACAGGAAACCCTTCTTTTTGTCTTCTTATCCTTCAAGGTAGACATTCCTACCTTAAGAAAGGCATTGGGCAGGTCGCTTACAAAAGGTGATTTGTCCCAATTCTTCAATGCTTCCCCTATACTCTTTTTGCTGGACGTAGTGCCGAATATAGCCTGTCCCTGCGATTCGCCGTTTCCCAAGTCGAGCCACATGGAAACATCCTTGAATATTTTCCTCGGAGCGATCCTATCCACACAGGTGACAACAAGGAAATCTCTATACGGCATCTTGACATTTTCACATTTGTCCATAATGACCTTGAAATCCACTCCATACCTTTCCGACATTCGGAAAGACAACGATTCTGCCTTCGACCATCCCACGTCGCAAGGCTCAAAGTTCTGTCTACTGATGTTCTTCTCTTCAATGATGTCAGGGTCAATCAGCTTTACATCTAAATCGAGGTTATACCCATGTATCATCTTTGCAAGCCCTTGAACGAGATAACTGCCCGTACCCCCACATCCAATTACCAGGATCGTTCTTATGGTCTGTGGTATGTATGTTTTCATCTCGCCATTCATCCGATTATCTCCCGTCAACATTATATTTATACATTTAATATGGTGCTGTTGTCATTGCTTATTGGCTATTTTAAAAAGTTTTTTTTATCTTGTCCTTACCCTTCCAGAATCTTGCCAGCCTTTCCCCATTTCGCCAGTCCTCTTACATTAACAACTCCATTTTCTAGCGTTTTCACATAATTCTCGAACACCATGTGTTTCCTACCAACCATGTTGTGGTGGCTATTGAAATATGCATCGAATATTGCAGACCACACCGCTTCTCTGACCGATCCGTTTATCTTTACATCCACATTCCCAAGGCACATGCTCTCTCTTAAGATATTCGGAAGGGGGACTTCATAGAGTGTCGTATCCCTGGTCAGCTTGCGATCCGCATAGCACCACATACTAATGCTATTCACTGTCCTCCCATGGCCATCCCCTTCGATATGCGCCTTGACCAACAGATTCGGAAGAATCAGACTGTATCTTTCCACCTTCTTGCCTCGTTTGAGCATGATCTCGGTGGGCTTCCCTGTCTTGGGAAACTTGAACAGATAAGTCTCCATGTTTGCATCCTTCTTCATCCAGATCATACCCTTTTCTGGTACGAACATCGTCTCAATCCGAAAGAAGCTCTGTAACTGGTCTGGACTCACCACAAACCGTTCCACTTCTCCCTGATCACCATGCCTTGTCAGCACGGTATCCTGCGAAAAGATCGATATCGTATACAGCAACTTCTGCGACCTTTCAGTAATTGCAGACATTATTTGCCTCCGTCACCATTTTCACCTGCCGATGCCTGATATACCCTCAAAATGTCCTTCATCAATTCGATGGCCCCGAAATCATCTGACCAGCTCTCATCATCGAATACAGCAGAATTGGGAAGCATCTCTTCAAGCTCACTGAATTTACAGAAATATCTGACATAAAAATCGATGTCCTCGCGCTTTTCGATCACGATGTAGGGTGGTTCAGTAGAGAATAGAAAAATGTTGCAGTTCATGTCCTCAGGAATGCTGTTGATCATTTCCTCGTACTCTTTCAGCCACTTCTCTACTGCTTTCAGATCAAGCACCTTCCCCTCGGAATCATCATTACGGTATACATCCAGGAGTTTCTTAAAGCCTACGGTATCTATGACTTTGAGTTCTTCCAGAGTCATGCTTTCCAGGCGATCAGTATATTCCTCTCTCAGAAAATCTAGGTACCCGGTGAGAAAATTTGAAAAATACTCAATTCCACCCAAAATGCAGTCGTAGGCTGTCGTGAAGCCATAGTTCATATCAAAATATGGAAGGTAAAGTGCGACCGACTGTTGATCGAACTGTATGTCCCCAAGAAGATACTCTACTTCATAGTATGTATCTTTATTGAAAAGTAGATCAGAAAACGGCTCAATGACACGAGGAAGGCTTTCATAACAGACTTCCATTTCCCATACTTCGTGCATATCCTTGCCGTTGGCCTCACACCATTGGATCATGGCCCTCAAGGCATTCCTCACACTTTGAGTGATCATCTTCGCAGGATGATACTTTGAAGAGATGATAGACCTGTGAAGCCCTTCAATCCTCATTCTCGATCGTCTTTTGACCGGGTAGAAGTGCACAAAGCTTGACAACTCCATCGATCCGGACGTTCGCATCATGGATTCGTTGTCTTTGAGGAAATCCCGGTAGTAAATGGGATCGCCAGCAATCGGGAGATCGAAAGCCCGAAGGCTCCCGATCTCCCTTTCGATATTCCTAGCGATAGGGTTTTCGTACATGTCAACCTTCCCTTAACCGCAGGAAACTATTTCGTCAGGTGTCATTCCGTGGATTTCAATACCCGATTTGAGCACTACATCGATGAGTTCACCCTTCTTGAGTGCCAGGAGCGCCTTCTTGGGATGATTCTTTTCCAGGTAGGCTTTCACCTTATCATTTTTCCAGATGTTGCGTATCTCGTCCTCTCCAAACTTGACAATCTCATCCTTGGTCAGAGAGTCGAGGTAGCTTTTGCTCACGAACCAATCCTTGGTGAGGTCAACTCCCAGGAATTGAGCCACAGAATGACGCACCTTGGGAGAAGAGGTTTCCGAATAGCTCTGAGTGCCAGCGGTATTGCTCATGATCGTCACTATGCTCATGTCTCTCAAAAGAGGAAGCAGCTCGTCCTTGGGAAGGGAGAATACCCGATCTACATATGTCTCCTTGTCTCCAGCAAAACTGGTACCCGTTTTCTCACTGAAAAGACTCTTGGCCTCCGAGCTTGCCAACACCAGCGCAACCATTATGAGCCTAACCATCTCAGGACTGTTGACAGCCAAAGCCTCCACCTTCTGAGGGATGATGGTCTTGTAGAACTCTTCCCGGTGAAACAATCCACGCCTCTGCGCCTTCTTCTCTTCCTGCCCCTTATCGTTCATCTCGGTCACAGAAGAACATTGCTTTGCATCAGACTTTGCCGGTTTTTGTGCCTTGCTCTTAAATTCATTGACTTTGTCGGAATCGCCACTCTTGCTCTTTTTGGAGAGATAGATATCGGCGTGACAACTTTTGGGGCCTATACACGCACGGCTCAATCCCTCGACAATCGCACCATGAAGGGTGAGAACGGTGACATGGGACGCACATTCTCTGCATCGATCCGCAGGATCGCCCTTTATGATCTCATACGATCCTGCCGGGAGTTCATCCTTGATTCGATAATCATTCGTGAAAAACATCTCTCTGGCCTTGGAGTTGGCCCAATTCTCGGAGAAGAATTTCTTCTGTTTTTCTCGGTAGCACTTGGGATTGAGGCATTTTGCCTTTTCGTCTGACATGAACAGCGAATCCTGTAGACCGGAGTTATGACTGCATGTCCCGCAGGATGCCTTATCGAACTTGGCATACTCCAACATAGGAGCGTCATTTGTGATCCGGCCCCTCAACTCCTTTATGGTGAGCCGTTCCCTGAGAGCTTCGGTAAGGAATTTCAATACCCTCTCTTTTTCTGCAAGTCTCGTCAGTTCCTGCACATGACCAGCGGTGATGTTTCCGGCCTTCCATGCTTCGATGACCTGTTCGGGCATATCCAACCATGCTAACTTCTGTTTGATCAGATGTGGCTTGATCCCGGTGCGAACAGACAAGTCCATGAGCGCATCATCGGTATTACCGCCCTTTTCGAGCCTTTCCCGAAAACTTTCTGCCTCTTCGTAAGGAGTCAGATCGTCCCGCTCACTGTTTTCGGCCATCATCGCATCGTAAGCCGATTCATCATCCATCCTCCTAACTACCGAGGGAATGGTGAAACTCTCAGGGTCGAGATTGTCTTCTTTAACGATCCTCATCCCGGCATAATACCGCCTCTCCCCTGCCACGATCATAAAGAATCCATCATCGATAGGACGAACCAATATGGCCTGTAGATAGCCGTGTTTTCTTATTGATGCACACAGCGAATTGAACTTTCCCTTCTTTACCGCATCCTTGAGGTTCTCAGAGAACTTTCTGGCGTTATAGCTGTTGACCTTGAGCTTGCTGATAGGAATATTCAGGAACGTTTCCTCCAGAGATTCTTCCAACTTGCCGAACAGTTCATCGATACCCTCTTTCTGCAAACTCTGAACAACTGCATTTGCCTCCATGATCTACCTCCAAAAATTGGTTTTTATACCTTCATTATGATTTTTAACTATCTTAATATTCCCTCATTGTCAATGCTTATTTGATAATTTTAGATGACTGTTGCAAGAGATTCTGTTAAGGTTACTCCCATGATGGACATTGAGCTAATATCATTGAAGGAAAGACTTTATGAGTAGAGTATTGTTGATTGATTTAGATGATAAATTGCCCAATCTTGCCCTTATACGCCTATCCACCTACCATAAACAGGCAGGCGACGAAGTGTTTCTCAACCACTGCTTGAAGCCCGATATCATATACGTGTCCACGCTATTCACCTGGAACAAGGAACTGTAGGAAAAAATCAGACTTATGTATCCCGATTCGATCATAGGCGGTACAGGATGGGATCTCACTACTACCCTCCCCCCTGAAGTTGAAGCCTGCCGCCCTGATTATGATCTCTACAGCGTACAAGACATTTACAACCGCATCAAAGGAGGCATCAGAAGAAAAGAAACCACGATCAAAAAAGCAAAAACCATCGTAGATGCTGGAATAGGTTTTCTGTCGAGAGGTTGCCAAAGGTCATGTCCTTTTTGTATAGTCCACAAAAAAGAGGGTAGCCTCCACCAAGTAGCGACTATCGATGAGATACTGAACCCCCGTTCCATCGTATTGATCCTTATGGACAACAATCTGCTGGCAAATCCGAATTGCATGGATACACTTCGTGAAATCAGAGAGAGAAACCTTGTAGTGGACATCTCACAGGGCATCGACTGCAGGCTTGTCAACGAGGAGATCGCGCAGGAGCTGTCAAAAATCAAACACTTGAGACACTTGCATATGGCCTGGGATCTCATGAGCTTCGAGCAGCAGGTTATGCAGGGCATCCACCATCTCAAGAATTGGATAAGCCAGAAGAAGCTCATGTGCTTCGTCCTAGTCGGCTACAACACAACTTTCGAGGAAGATGTCTATAGAGTTCGCAAACTTGCTGAAGAAAAGATCGAGCCCCTTGTCATGATTTACAACAACTCACGAGAAAACCGCATGTTACGACATTGGGCGAGATACATTAATTCAAGAATATTCAAGGTGGCTGACTTCAAAGATTATCTGCCTTGGATTAAGGAGCAGCAATTTCATCAGAATCTGCGCATGGCAGTATGAGGTGATAAATATGATTATCATAGAGAAAAAAGAGCCATGGGACATGACCCAGGAAGAGTATCGGAACCAAGACCAAGCCCTCATCAGGGCAGCTCGGCGTCTACACGTCGCCTACCTTAATTAATAACATTTTACGGTCTTGAAAATGTAAACACTTGTCTGATAATGGCAAGTCATCACTTCTTCAGCTTATGAATGGGACAACTCGGCTTATTAAACAGAGAGCTTATGCCGAGTTGTCCTCTATGATTTATTTTCGAAGGAGCACATAAATGCCACGCAAAAAAAGCTCCCTTATTGAAGACCTGGCTAATATATTGCCTTGGTGGGTCCTCGTTATCCTGGCTGCGATCTCCTGCTTTGCCATCAAATACTTGCTTCCACCAGAGTTCCTAGCCCCTCAGGATGCCAATCCCCTCTCTACTCTCTTCTCCTCTGCCCGGGAGCTAATATTGTCCATGATATCTTTCATCGTTATGGCCATCTTCCTCATTGCTGCTAACCTTTCTGCGGTTAACGCATGGAAGAAACGAAAGTTGCTCGATCGCCAAGAAAACTTAGATACTATCAAGAACATAAGCTGGAAAGAATTCGAAGAACTTGTCGGCGAGGCATACAGAAGAAAGGGATATGCAGTAACCGAGTGTGGCGGCGGTGGAGCAGACGGCGGCATCGATCTTGTCCTTAAAAAAGGGAGGGAGAAGATCTTGGTTCAGTGCAAGCACTGGAAATTGCAGAAAATCGGTGTAAAAATCATCCGCGAATTATATGGTATCATTCATGCCGATGGAGCAACTGGGGGGATTGTGATCACGTCAGGGTCCTTCACCCAGGAAGCAGAAGATTTCGCCAAGGGGAAACCATTGGAATTGATTGATGGTACAAATCTGCTTATACTCATAAAAGAGGTTCAGAAGAAGCAATCAGGGCCGGTCAAGGTCAACGAACAAAGCACTTTTTGCCCGAATTGCGGTGCACCTATGGTACTCCGATCTGCAAAAAAAGGCCTTCACCGGGGAGAATACTTTTGGGGATGCTCGGCTTTCCCAAAGTGTCGCTCAATCAGACATTTTAAACAATAGCCATGAACTCTGAGAAGTATGAATGTTGCTCGTAGGGTCATAAATGGAACTATCTCTTCCCTACTATGTCCTTCACAGGCTCCTGCGCTTGCATCAATTCTTCTTTATGCTTCCTTTTCTTGAACCTCTCAGTGATGTTACCAATGAAGAGCATATCGAAGACCATGAACATTATCATAATTATCCAGAAGTTCTTCTCTTGCGGGAGAAACCCGAGTACATATAGAATCGCTCCCACCATAGTATACATGATACTTTTTATTATAAATCCCATGAATTCTCTCCTTACTTCATCATGGGTGCCGTAGGCATCCCGGTGGACACCACGATCCTCAGTGCTTCCTCCTTGGAGAACCCCTTGGCCACCAACGACTCGTAGTAGTTCCGGGTAAATGTGGCAAGCATATCTGCATTTTCCCTTTTCGCCAGTTCTGTGAACATGCTCCTTATCATCTGTGAAAACATCTCCCCCATCACAGGCGCCATCATCTGCAAAGCTTCCTCGTCGCCCATCGGCCCCTGGGCAGATGCGCTTACCGGAAGAATGCCCATCATCGCCACTGTCAGCACAACCAACAATCCCTTTATTGTTTTCATATCGCCTCCTTATCTTTATCTTTTATTTTGCGAATAATAACTGTCCATCTTTTACCCACAATCGCGTCTTTTCCGTCCCGCCTCACATACTCGATCAGAAGTGTGTGCATGCCGACATCCTGCTTGGTCGGATGAATTCGGTACCGGGTGCTCATAAATCCATCGCTTGACCTGAACAGCATGGTTTCCTCCACTTTTTTACCGTCGAGAATCCATCTATGTTCGTACTCAGCAGCAACTACAGCATCAGAGATGAATTCCCTGCCCTCTCCTTCGTACACAATCACCTGGTCCGTGGCCGGCATCGCACCCAAGAATTTGACAGGACCATGACTGATAACATGCCCAGGCACAGAGCATCCCATAACCAGAAAGATTACTACAAATATACCTGATCTACTCATCCAACTGTTCCTTCTTGCCGATTTGTTCTATAGTATTAGGAACACCATCAACCGTTTGAATTTGAAACTGTGACTAAATATATTCTGTGGAGGGTTTTATAATGACCAACCTGCGAATCATAGCAGTTCTGTTTATCGTCTTTTCCCTGGCAGCCTGTTCTTCCACGTCCGTCACAAAAAAAATCGTGGTGGACTCTAGCCCCACCCGTCCTGACTGGGTCAACAAGCCTGAAATGCGGTGGGAAACCAAAGAAGGCTACTTCTACAAGAGCATGGTTTCCATTCGCGGAGACGAAAGGCTGAACGGCGGCTACCTCATCGCCTCAAACGACAACAGGGAACGGCTCATCAGGGATATCAGCGATCACCTGAAAGGCAAGATCCAGGAAGTAGTCATGACCCTGTCTGAAAACGCCGAGTATGCCCTGAATAAAGCCCGCAGCGGAGAGTTCGAGGGCACGATTTACGGCATGCAAGATATCGGACAATTCTTCGAACGTTATGAACTCGTCAATGAGGCGGAAAAAAAACGCATTCAGAGAATAGACTGTTATATTTTGTCATACATTTCTAAAATGGATTACGCCAAGACTGAGCAGGCGCTCGCAAATCAAGTAATCGAAGTGGATCCCCGAGTCAAGGAGGCCATGACCCAGGGCTTGATCAAGTTCTTCAACGAGGACAAGAACGTATCCCAGATGCAAGACAACAATTGACGGGTGTCTTCCCTATGCCCGTCGGGAAACAGCTCATTGCTCTAACGTGGGTTATCCTGATCTTTCTCAGCTTGCCCGAGCTCCTGTCCGCAAAGGACTCCGAATGGCTCTCCAGAAAACCCGAGAACCCCGAGTATAAGTACTATGTGGGTGTTTCCACATCGATCGACGAGGCATCGGCCGTCCGGGAAGCCTATGAGAACGCGGTTGAGCAGGCCATAAGAGAAAACTTTGGCACCGCAGTAGAGATCGGCGTACAGACTTTTGAGAGCTCCATAGAGGCCACGTACACCAGGAGAGTCTCCGAGAAGAGCCAGAAGGCACTCATTCGGGGCTTTGAACAGGTTGATACCCACAGAAAAGGCCAAACCCTTCACGTCCTCTTCAGGTACAGCATTGAAGAGATCAAGATGGAGAAGGCCCGTCTCGAGAAAATTATCCCAATCGAGGAACACCGGTATACAGAATCATCTGGATCCTCATTACAGAAAGGCGGCATCGAGGTGACCACGGACCCGGAGGATATCCTGATTTTCATCGATGACGTCCCCTATGGAAAATCCAACTTGAGGCTCCTGAACAAGCTGGAGCCCGGGCTTCACACTATGCGTCTTGACCATCCCCATTTTCTGACCGTGTTCGAAGAAGTTATTGTAGTCCCGAATGACACCATCAAGGTGACCAAGAATATGGTCAGGGCGGAAGGACGCCTGAACATCACTACGTGGCCGATTTCAGGAGCAGAGGTCTTTATAGATGGTAGAAGCATAGGAAAAACCCCGGTTGAATGCAGCATCCCAGCAGGCCTTACCGCCGAGATAAGAATCGAGCACCAGGAGGCCGAGCCGGTCATCACTCAAGCTGTGGTGAACAAGCAGGAAATCAGATCGATCCAGCAGAACCTCGTCCTGAAACCCTCATTGCTTACCATCACCTCTCTTCCCGAGGGAGCAACCGTCTCTATCAACGGCAGAGAGGCCGGGAGGACTCCCATTGTAAAAACACCTGTTCCTGCCCGCCAGAGGCTCGCCATTCGTTTGGCAAAAGAAGGTTGCATGGTACATACCTTCAACCTTGACGGGCTTGCTGGAGGTGAAGACAAAACACTGCCTCCCATCTCATTGAAACCATCTCCTTCCCTGGAAGGAACAACCATAGGACAACGCGACATCAAGCAGACCTCGTCTGTTATCTCACCTTTCACGGCGCGGATTGACAGAACCTGGGCGATAGATATCGGCATGAGAGTTCTCTCGGATCCTTTTGAGGACTTTGATGCCAGCCTGTGGGGATTTTATCTGAACGTTGAAAGAAAGCTCATCGGCATGCTCTGGGTACAGGCAGGTGGCTCCTACTTCGCCAAATCCACGGAAAATACCACCGGAGAGAAAAAGCTCTACGGCCAGGAAATCAGCATCGCCCTTCCCGTCCGGATCGGGAGTACATTCAAGATCGTTCCCGAGGCAGGCAGATTCTACGGAGAGGCCTCCACGGTCATCAAACGGTCGAACGAGCTCAAGGAAGACATCGAAACAACATTCTACGGCATCCAGGCCGGCATCGCTACCCTGCCTTGTAGATCCCCGTACCTGTCCTTTCTCTTGAATGCCAGGAAATACAGCGACCATGAATCTTTTGTGGGCAAAACCAGCTACGGGCTCAATGTGGGCGTTGGATTCATGTTCTGACTTCCGTTGATCAATCCAAAGGAATTTCTATGAGAAACAAGATGGGGATTTATTGAAGAAGGGGCCCGGGAATACCCGCCAGTGTTCCCGATAAATGGCCCCAAAATCAAACCGGCTTGCCTAAAATATTAGGACCAAGTCAGCGCTTTACATTAACCTTAATTCTGCGCCAGAAGCGCTATCCACCCTATGGTCACCACTAAGAAGCCAATATTCACGATGGAATTGATCAGCTTCCACCTCCTCTCTTTCCGTGCTTGTTCAGCAGTAGAAGCAATCTTTTCGGCCTCTCCTAGTGTGTACCCCATTTTCTGTAATTTTATAATCAATATCTCATGCATTTGCTTTGATCTCTCAAGCATATTAATAATCCTCCTTTTAAATTTTTGCAAGTGCACGGTCTTATTCCCGATTCCTCTATCATTGCCGAGCGCTTGCTTTAAGTGGTATCCATCAGGTTGAAAATCTCCAACACCTTCTCGGGAGAGATGGGAACAAGCCCGAAAACCGCCAGGATGTAGATAATGAAATACAGCACGAAAAGGATGACCTTTACGTACTTCCATAAAGCATCAATCCCGACCTTTCGAACCTTATCACTCTCCCGCGTCTTTTCATTCACAGGTTCCGGCGCAGTGGCCACCCTACCGGTGGTCCTGTAGGCCATCACCTCTGCTACAAACTTCTCGAGGGCCTCTGCTACCGCTCTGAAGAGCAGCACAAAGAACCTCACGACCAATACGATCACATCCACAAACATAACGTCCTCCTTTCATCTCACCGTCCCGTATCCCGGGAATGCGGTGCTTACATGGGAGGACGCACACGAGCCCCTGGCGGGGGGAACGCGATACATCCCCCCACGGGGTTTTGTAAAAAACAGATATTCTTCATGTCTTCTTAGGATCGATACTCGTCAACGGTTTGACCATTCCAGATTCCCAGTGATCAAGCTATACTTGGCTGACCGCATCCATAAGTACTTCGATCACTGTGTAAGTGTCTCCCTTGGGTCTACAGGCACAGCAGTCTTCCCTGATGAATTCCTCTCGTGAGATGATTCTGACCACGTGATTTCTTCTCAGGTACTTCACGATGTATTCTGCCATTTCCTTCCGGCTGTTCCTACGGCCCAACGCCACGGCTGCTATTCTGCCGCACTCCTTGCAGTAGCCGGCAATAAATCTCTCTGTTCCGTCGTTTCCAGTGTACAGGTTGCACCAGGCAGAGATGAACGAATCACCCCACTCCTGAATGTCCGAGACCACCTCCGAAAAGCCGGCTACTACCGGTTTTCTGAAATCAGAGACATGTTTGAACACCTTGTCCGCGGCGTACTTTTTCTCCGTGACGAATCTTTTGTGCAGCACGAACATGAAGGCATATTTGCTCCTATTCTCTCCATCGTATACGCTTACTAATACCGGCATTTCATCCTCCTCAATGCACCGTCCCGTATCCCGGGAATTGTCGGTGGAATCGGGAGGACAAACATCTACCCCTGGCCGGGAGGATGAATATCCCCCCGGATTGGGGTTAATTTAAAACAGCTATGCTGCGAGCTTTGGGGGAGTAAGCCTGGCAATGATCATTTCTGTAAACTCGTAGTCTTCTATGAATCTCCTGAGAGCCATCCCCAGCTCGGGAGAAACTGATCTCTCTTTTGCCTTGTACTCATCATACGCAGGCCTCTTTTTGATCATCCATTCCCGGAGCATGAAGAGCAGCAACCCCCTATTCTCCTGCTCGGGATACTTTATCAGGCTCTCCAGTATACTCGTTCGCATCAGATAACGCTTCCTTTTCGACAGCCACTCGAGGAGCTCAATATCAGACATGGTCTGAAAACTCTTCGATGACTGTTCTCTGAGCTTACTCTTGTCCATTTCACCTTGTCCTTTCTGCGCCCTTCGCTCTTTCAGCATTCCTTTCCTGCATCCACTCCCAGGTTTTCATTGCTTTTTCCAGCAACATGGCCTTCTTTTCAGGATCGTTGTACTTGAAGACCTCGTCCGGAAACGACAACGCAATGACAGCCCAATCGCAGTCCTCCTCGTACCAGAGACCCCCTGCGAATGTTTTGTGAGACCTGTAGGGCTCGGGCATGGTCTTTTTGCGTTCAGCGGATATTTTGTACCCGCCGTGACTCGCCGTGGTATAGAAATCAATTCCTTCGGCGATGTGCTCGATCTGCTGTGCCTGTCCCCATGGAGTGTATACATATTCCTTCAACAAATTTATTCGCATTTCAGCTACCCTCCTTGATTCTAAGTTGCGGAGAACGATCGGCAGCCCCCATGGGGATCTCGAAACGTTCCCCGCGGGGTTTGATTGATTTACTTTGACTATCCTAAGATGTGGTCCAGATTGACCAGTTCATCACTCTCACTCGCGCTCGGCAACTCTTCCCTCTTTCTCTGAAGAAGAACCAGAATTACATTGTCCGGCATCTTCGCCTCATCAACTAGCATCATGGCGTCCGTGAACCTCAGTCCACCATTGCCGGCACCGAGCAGTGGGGTTACGATCGTAAGCCCTTTCTGGGACAGATCCCTTATTTGCCTATAGGACTTCTTCACATCCTTGAAGGTGGAAAAAGCTTTCCAGCTCAGGTGCGGGTGTTCTTTGTTGAGAGGTTTCGTTGGGGCACAGATTATGCGGCGCCCGACATGAACGAAAACCTCTTCACCGTACTTCTGACACCAGCTCCCGTAGAGACCAGGCAATTCGGGAAACTTCTCCGCAGCCTGTTTCGCCAATCCTCGGCCCATCACGTTCTCGCCGTCCGCCTTCCAACCAACGTTGGTCGGTATTACCAGATACGACTCGGGCCTTGCCTCAAACTCCTTCCAAATGTCACCATGGATCGTAATCATCCGATCCTCCTTTAAGCTTCCATCCTTTCAATGGCGTCTGCGCGGAGAACCTTTCAGCTCCCCACAGGGGAGATGAAAAGCCCCCGCAGGGTTATTTGTTTCTTGCGACCCGGTTTACTCCGAATTCTCATGTATGAAAAATCTGTACTCATAGGCCACAAGCCTCCTTCTTTTGTCTCTGCTTCCGGAACTCTTCTCTCAGATCCATCAGGATCCGGCCCAATCGGTTCTCGCCCTCAATGTTCTTGCACCTCGGACAAGAACAGTTTCCCCACACGTTGTCATGCCAGTCGTTTCCCTCAACGAGAACCAACTCGCCCGTCTGGAGCAACTTTTCCATAAGGTTCGAATTCTGCTGAAACTTAGCCTGAACAACCGTTCGCATGACGTTCTCCTTGATCTCTTCCCAGTCGGGCCTCAGCTTCACGTGCCTTCCCAAATGCTTCGCTTGAACTGGCCTGGGCGCACACTGAATTCGTCGCCTTGAAGCCTCATCATTTGTCTTCAGCGCCTGGAAAAGGTGCTCACTGCTTGGCCAGATCTTGCCAAAGAAAACGATCCTGCAGGGATAGAAGTTGCTCAGTAATCGGTATCTACCGCTGAAAGAGTCGATCACATTTGCTTCTGCCATTCATCACCCTCCGGAGTACTGTAGTTTACGGAAAAACATCTCCCTGGTGATGATAGACCTTTGATTAATCGACACATAGCCATCGTCGGTGACAAGGTAAAAATTCATTCCCCTATGTGCCATGATCACATCCCCCATTGAGGTGCTTTTCTTGGTCTTCTTGATCAGATGTACCCCGCTGTTCCTCCACCACGGCTGATCGATATGACGCGTAGCCATATGGGCGTATGAGAGCTCGTCACAGAACACCTGAGCTACCAGCTTATAGTCCTCGGGAAACTTTACCTCACCCCCTTCAAGCAGGAGCTTCATGTGCTCCGTTCTCGTCAGATGGTATACGTAATACAGCCCTCTTGTTTCAGGTTCCGTAGGCGGAACAACTTTCAGCATTTTCCTATCAATCGGTATCACCATGACAAATTCATTGGTGATAAAACGATCCGGCGTGCTTGCCAAAACCCTGTCAGGAAAATGGTCGTCCATGAAGATATCCCGCTCTTTCTGGCTCTGAAAAACAAGTCTTACGGAGTTCTTCATTTCGGCCCATTTCGGCACCTCATGGATCAAGGCTGTGGCATATAGATTCGTGTCCGATTCCTTTTTCGCCATCATCGCACGGCACAAGCCGTTATAGATTGACGTATTTTGGTATCTCTTTAAATTTGGTCCCTCCTTTTCCATCCAAGGTCTGACAAAGGCCTTGACGAAATGAAAGAGCTCGGGGCAAAGCGTACCTTCCGTAAAATCCTCCCTTACATTCTTCGAGAAATCAACCCGGCCGTCTACTATGGAACATTCACATCCCCATGCCGAGACATAGTTTTGATCTTCAGGCACCGGAAGCCCACAAACAAGCTTATTCATTTGGGTAGCATGTCCATCAGCCGATTTTTTGACCATGTTCTTGGCGTTAATCACTGTCGCCATCCTCCTTTTCGCGCACCTGTATCCCAGGCATGCATAATTTGTGGAGGACGTATCTCGGACCCCATTGGGGAACGCTGATACATCCCCCACGGGGTTTGACTAACTTTACTCGACTATTTTACGAGGGATTCCTTGAAGACCTGTTCCATCCAGGCTTCTTTGGTCGTACACTCAACACTTTCAATTGAAAGAGCATAGTCGCCATCCTGGTAGGTCCACTCCTGCCTTTCCTCGTCAAGACCATCAAACTCGTCGTACAGCGTCTCCGCGTACTTTTCCGCCCAGGCTCTCACCTCATTCTCGTTGTCAGCGTGAATGAGCTTCCAATACATCGAATGAAACGACCCCATGGATTCTTTGAAAAGCACCGCGAAGAGCGGCTTATCACTGGCTTTCGTTACACCACGATCGCCAAGCCAGCTATTGATATCCACTTCCCTCTCGATATCCTCTTGCGGCCATTTCGAGACTACTTCAAACTTGAACTGTTGGTAGAGACTCAAAGCCGTCTCCTTATCACCAGTGACTTCAAGTAGAATAGCCAGGGCAAGCTGACTCGGACCACTGCCGGCGTAGCCCCAGGAAAAACCGTCGGGGGAATGATTCACTACCGCTTGACTCACCTTAGGATCTAGCTCCTTTTCATCAAGCCAGACCCTGCCCGTTTTTATCTCGCCTCTGATTTTCATCTTTTTCTCTCCTCTGTTATCTAGCCATAGACGAGCTTCGTAAGTATATTGCTTATGGCAAGCGCATCTTCCATTGACCAGCATTTCCCCACGAACATCAATCTCCTCATGCCATCTCTTGTTATGGCTTCCATATGAACATAGTAACCTTCAGAACATCCCGGTACTGCAAAGCACGCAATGTATCTGGGATCCACTGGCCAATGGGTCAACTCGTCAAAATCTTTCCAATATCCAGTGAAGTATTCTAGATTTTCCCAGAGTTCCTTGTGATCTGACTTGAGCTTACCGACAATGAACTCGTAAACCTTTTCGAGGTGCTTTCCTTTCTCGTTTCCAACTCTTCCGTCCCGTACCTCATAGGTCGTGAATTCATCCTCCCGTCTATCAATCACTTCCGGATAACCCTGCTCCATAGCAACTTTGTTGGCACGTGAAAGCATATTCGCAATCCGGTAATACCCAAGGCTGTCGCCGCCACTCTTCCAGATCGAGGCTATCTTCTCTTTTCCCCCAACATTTGGGATGTCCGGGTGAAAATTATAAACCCTTTCGATAACCTCCCACTGATCAGGAGTGACAGAAGCACCGATCAGTGTTTCAAATTCGTTTTTCGACATATTTCCTCCTTATTGGGGAGGACATTCCGCGGGCCCCCTGACGGGAGACATCACGAAACATCCCCCCAGGGGCTTGATTATTGGTTTTCTCTACTGATGTTTACTGTCACAATACATGTAAGCCATCCCATCGTAAGCCACTGTTTCAAGAAGGAAATTGAGTCTCCATTCCTTCCCACAGTTGTTACAATAAATGGTCTGGCTCACATACGGCCCCTCACAGTCGAAGGAACCTCCTTCTGTCGGTGAACCGCAATTCCAGCAGCTGCCATCACCCTTGGCCATGTAGTTCATGATCTTTTCCCGGTCATTCATCAGAGCCTACCTCCCTGCTCTCTTCAGAGCTGTTCAGTACCCCTTCAATGATCAGGAGCCGGTTGTTAATTTCATCTGTCCGGACAGAATCATCTTCTATCTCGAGCAGCTCATAGAGCCTTTTCTTCTCTTCCTGCAGCTTCCTGATACAACTCGGACAATCGATCTCTTCAACTGCAAGATCATCTACTGAAACCCTTTTCCCGCAGATTGCCTTGTGTGTTTGGTAAAAACGCCTGAGTGCATACAATTGCTGGGACTGGGTTAATGCAGGATTTGGTTTGTAACTCGGGAAATGCTTCATCAAGCACCTCCCATGCACATCGACAAATTGACGACCGCCTCCTTGGAAATCTCCTTGAATCCCAAGCTGGCAACCAGACAGTATATTCCTTTGTCATCCAAGAGAATGACATCCCCGACAGACGTAGATCTTTTGCCTATCTGAGGGTTCACCTCCTGCACGCCATTGTTCTGCGGCCACGGCTTATCAAAATGGTTAGTCAGCCAATAAGCCACGTTAAAAGTGGTGCAGTGGACCTGGGCCACAAGGGTGTAATCATCCGGGAAACGGCAGTCCCCTCCGCGATTAAACCGGGAGAAAGCATCGCCCGTGAGATGATACACGAGGTAGTACCTCTTCCAAATCATGGACTGTGCATCCTGCGGATAAACACTCACTTCGATTTTGGTTTCGTCGACGTATAAGATCACACCCTCTGACGTCATATACATCCCATTGGCCTCCATGGGCTGGCACTCGGGAAAATGCTCGACCAGAAAGGAATTTCTCTCACTACTGTCGACAAACTCTAACTTCTTGCCGGCCGTCTTAAGGCTCTTCCATTCAGGCACCTTCTCCATCCAGGCACCCACATACAGATAACCGTAAGACCTGTTGGGTGACATCTTCGCATGGCATAGACCATTGTGAAGATAAAGCACCTCGTCACTGTCAGACCTCATCTTTACGCCGACTTTCCTGAACCATGGCACCGCAATCTTGTCGATGAACCGCTTGAACCCAGGGTCGTCAAGCCCCTGATAATCCCTGCGGTCCGGAACGATATCTATATAGTCTCGCTCCTTGATCGCCCGGCAACCCCATGCTGCTGCCATTCCGTCACCTTCCGGGGGCTGTAATCCCCACGACAAACGAATTCCCATGATTTACCTCCTCGGTCTCCCGCCCTTTTAATGGCGAGATATTCTCTAAAACGTACAGCTTATCTATCCCGGCACGTCAAAATCATCATCCGACCCGAAGGATATCCGCAGGGTGTTCCCCTGTCTCCTCTCCCCAGGTCGATGGGTCGTCAAGCTCTGTGCCGTTCCAGTTGTACAATCTGCCGCAATCACAGTGGTTGGTGAACCATTCCAAAGAGACGGTCCTCCCACAAACGCACTTGCCGATTGCCGGCTCTTTCCACCTTCTTTCTGTCTTCAGGATTCCATGGTCTATTACGTCTAATGTGCCGTCATTACAGGCCAGATAATTCTTCCTGGCTTCAGGATGCAGTGATTCCAGATCCACCTCTCCATTCTCATTGCATGGAAATGAAAACCCGGCCCCACTTTTACCGGCACAGCCGTAGAACCTTGTGTACTCAACTTCCTTTTTCCATTCAGCTTGCTGAACTATCTCCATGGCTTTTCTCCTGTTCTGTGATCGCATACCAGTTCTTCTCAATTCCGGGCATGAATCATCTTCTCTTTCTGCAAATGGTCCAAAGAAAAAGGCCACGGACGTTTCTCTCGCCTCATGGCCTTCTTGGGAGGTCACCGCAGATAACGGAGGATCTGTCAGTTACACCTCATCTGTGAAAAATCGACCCTTCTGGCCTTCTTGAATCTTGGACAGTCTTCAGCCGAGTCTTCAATGTGCCTGACAATCCCTTTATAACTGATCCTCCTTTTCAAGATTTCCTTCTCATTACACCTTCCCTTGAACTGGCTGAAAAGATTCAGCCCCGCACAATCTCCACATACTCTCATGATGTCCTCCTTCTTCTGATATTATGCCGCTCTCCGGTCTTCCCAGAATCCATACCTACCTTCCTTGAGAGCGAACACGTAGCCCTGAGGAGCAATCTCCTGCATCAGGCTGTCCAGCTCGTCGATGATGTACGGCATGTTCCTGATATTGTTCTCCTCCAGTGCTGCACTCAGCTTTTCCTCCTCTTCCTGAACACCCAATTCCGGATGCTGCTTTAAAAACTGGAGAAGTCCCCTTGCAATCATTCTCACTGAGCCGCTTACTTTTAGCGGCCCTACCCACATTTTCTTCAACTTCCTTACCTTCACGATTCACCTCCAATGATATTCACCAACTCACGCTACCTTTCTGGCGGCTTTGAGTGCGGTTTTCGTACAACCCATGCTCTGATACTTCCTGAATTCCTTCTCTATAACCTCTGCTAGCTGAAATGCCTTGGCAAGCAATGCCTTTATCGCTTTCTTCTCCGGATCGAACGAGGCCTTTGCCCTATACCTCTCAAGAAATTTGAAACGCTCGTTTCCGAATCTCCCGAAAGAAAGGCCGAGCCTGCCGCAAACCAGATACGAAGCAATGCGTTTCTCGGTCCATAGATCCCCTGGCGATAAATGGCCAGAGTACATTCTGTCCATCCGGCTCGTTATCGTATGAAAACACCGGAGTTCAGAAGGACCACCTGTTGCTTCGATGCCGATACTGCTGCCAGCATCCTGGGCGTACCACCGTAAAAGCATAGCCAGCTCCGCAGGTTCAAACGTACGTAAATCAGTCAAATCAAACGGATCCCCAGTTGTCTGAGAAAGATCGAACACCTCCACTGCCTTGAACAGCACATAGGTCCTTGATCCCTCGTTCTTCTTGAAATCAACCGCAGTGATCTCGATTCCCTTGCCGCTTGTTACTCTGCGCCCTACACCTTCCCAGAATTCCCTGCCGGCCACATACGTAGCAGTGGGCATCCTGTTCCAGACCAGGAGCAGGTTATTTACTGACAGCTTGGTCCTCATTACCACGGCGAAATCAAGAAATGATCTCAGGTTCTCGGGCGTTACAGTGGAACAGAGCACATCATAAATTTCCTGAGAGATTACCTTACCCTTTTCCTTGTCAGAGAACAGCATCAGGCAACCCTCCTTTCCTCTTGCTCGAAAGGCTCTTCCGAAGCTTTCTCTATCTGTGAGGTCAAACATGCATAGTTTCTGAAATCCTGAATGATTTGCCTTGCCGTGTTTATCGCAAAGGAAACCACTGCAGCGAATTTCTTTTCATCCATGCCTTCCGACCAGTGAGTAAGGTACTCAAACGAGTAATTCGATGTGTCCAGCCCCAGGTCCTTGCACACAAGATATGCAACCGTCTCAGCCTGCAATTCCTTTGCTGGCCTATCGTCGACAAAAGTATTGTCGTGATTGAGATAGTTGTGCCCATACTCGTGAACAAGAGTCTTTAGCTTCTGAGCCTGTGAGTTGTTCGCCTCTATCCGGATTGACTGGTAATCAGTCAATCCGTGCGCACCTAAATCTTCCTGTTCTATGACTTCATATCCATTTTCTCTGACGTACTGGCTGAACAGAATGTACAACTCTGTTTCTCCGACAATAGGCCTACAGATCTCAGGTATATCCCTGCCCTCGGTCTGAGAAATGTCGAAGACACTTGCCACTCTGTATCCTACAACTACTCTGCGACTTTCTCTCTCCTGTGAGTTGTCCGGCTCATCGAAGACTGTAATCTCATTGCCGAACAGGTCCTCCTGAAAATCATTATCATCTGCTTTCCTCGGGATGTTTTTGATAACAGGCCGAAGAATCTTGATCGATCTCTCACCTTTTTTGACTCGGCGCCCTACTCTGTTCCACACCTTCTTCATCCCACCAACATATGTGGCATGCGGACACTGTGTCCAGATTAGTACCAGGTTGTGAAAACTGTAAGGATGCATCAAGTTGATGAACCCCAAAAACTGCTTGTACTCATGTGATGTGCGTATTTTCTGAATTGCCTCCTGTATTTCCTGGAGCATTTTGTCCTGCTGCTCGCCGTAACTTCTCTTCTTTTTCTCTTCCATGATTTCTTCCTCCAGAAAGCGGGCGCAAAAAAAGCAGGTCCGGATATACCGAGTGCCCGCCTTACCCGCTTATTGATTTGATAGACCGGTTAAACCGATGGCGTACCTTGCTGTTTCAACTCGTAGAGGTGGTATTCCCTCTCTTTATGCCTTACCAACTGTATTGGCCTTCCAAGCAGTTGACCCTCGTAACCTTCATAGGTGCCCACCAGTTTGTCTCCCCACCATATCTGGTTCTCGGCAAAGATCATCTTCTGGGAGCCTTTGAGCATCACAAGACCAACAACCTTGCCGTCCAAGATGGTTGAGTACACTTTGGCTTTAAACACCCGGGTGTAGGAGACAGAAGTCTGATGGTTTCCTTGCTGAACCGATGTGGTAACCGTCATGGTCGTGACATCATCATCCTGCTTTTCTGTGACCAGTGAATCGACCCTTGACTGTCTTCTGGTATAATCCGCCCATACATCTTCTACAGATCGGCCATCTCCTTCACCGATAAGCTCCCTCGCAAGGGCAAAGAGCATCGAACTCTCGGAACTTGCCAATGCCGTCAATCCCTTGTCCGTGAGATCGCCTTCTACCGCCAGTGCCGTTTCCAGCTTGCTTGCGATGAGCTTTATGGCTTTCTCCTGAGCAGTAGCCTGATAAGACAAATATAGCACTCGAACAGGTTTATCTTGGCCGATCCTGTATGATCTTCTCGATGCCTGACGAAGGGTGAATATCGAATACCCTGTCTGGTAAAAAATAATAGACGGATAATCAATCAGGTCCAAACCAGTTTGTACAAGCCGCGGATTCGTGATCAGTATATCAAAGTCCTCCTCCTTGGCCTTCTGTATCAACCACTCTTCACGCTTCTCTGCTTTTACCGTCTCGGACCTGAGAACCAGCGGTTTCTTCATCCCGGCATTTTCTATGTGCTCGACAATGCCAGGCACCAGGTCCCTTTCACCAGTGTGCTCGAGGCAGACCAGACACTTCCTTCCCTGACGTATCTCCCATTTGAGGTAATTGATCAGGGCCTGCATCTTGGGTAGTTCTATGTTTTCCAGCAGTGGTGCCGAAGCAACCAGTACGGGAGTACCCCTCTCCTGCAGCATGATCATCTCACCTCTGGTAGTACATCCGTCGGGATATCCGAGCAGAGACTGAAGCATTTTTCCCAGCAGCCGTCTATCCCCTCTGGCAATCGCTTCCCGTACTTCCGCCATCAGAGTAGTTTCAAACCGCTTATACTCTTCCTTCTGGGTGGGCTCCATGTCCACCTGCATCACCTTCTCCTCATAGGGAGGCAACGCATCAGACACATCGGATAGCCTCATAAAAACCGTGTACGGCAGCAAAAAATCAGTGAGCAGTATCGGCGATATACCAGGCTTCTCGCTCGCTCGAACAAGCTTTCCCTTACGACCACCGATAACGATTGCATTATAGCTGTCGTCAGTCTTGTACACTCTCTCGATAACTCCGTAACGCCCAGCAAACATCATCTCGGAACCAAACTGCATCGACTGATTGATCATCTCGCAGGGCATCAATCTCCACAGCAGATAGAACAGGTTGGAAGAATATCCACCCATCAGCGTTCCGGTCAAAGCCAATGTCCGTTTGCATGCCGAGGCCAGGTTTGCAAAGCTCTGCCCCTGCCCTGTTGTACCGCCTTTTAGCTCATGAACCTCGTCAGCAATGAAAAAATCAAACACGCCCTTTAGGTAGCGTTTGATATATTCCGCCTTCGCGTACCGTCGAAAAGAATCATCGGGCTGGTACAGAGGCTCATTACAATGTGGACAGAAGGGCTTTCTGGTTTGTGGAAGATCCTCGAGATACTCATTCAATATACTTGCACATCTGGGACACTCATAGATTCCACTCGTTCTTCTGATTCTGTAAGCATTCTTTCGCTTGTAGTGCAGCTTGGCACGATCCTTTCCAAGGATCCATACTTCTAACGATGCTTCCCCTGTGTCCCAAAGGCTCACAGGTTTGACATCTCCTGTCCTCAGATTGATCAGGTCCTCCATTCCTCGACCGTTCAAATTCACCAGACGCGCATCGGGAAAAAGATCATGGGCTTCCCGCATCCACTTTCTTACCAAGTGGCCCGGGCACATGATCAAAACCTTTTTCGCGCCAAGCAGATAAGCAACCGCAAGACCCATGAGAGTCTTCCCGGTCCCCATCTCGGCACAGAGAATCAAACCGCGCTTACCACCCTCGATATAGCCCTTCATGAGTGCAAGCACTGCCCTCTCCTGACCAGGCAGATGCTTCTTCTTCCTGACAAGCTCACGGAACCTTTCCGCCCTAGCCTGGTCGATAATGTCATAGTTGCCAGGATCAAAAAGGGGCTTCATCTCTCTTTTGATCTTGTCTTTGAGGACTTCCCCGTACTGATTAAGGAATTCCTTAAGGGAATAGTCGCCGCTGTTGTTACTTTCCTGCGGTACAATGCCGGAAAGCTCCTCCGTCTCGCGATCGACTGTTATGCCTGTTTCCATTGTCTCCTCCTGTTGACGAAGTAACCTGCAAAGGAGACAATGCACCCACCCTGTCAGGGAGATGCAAAACGTCTCCCCTGCAGGGGCTTTTATCTTCTTTACCTTCTAATCCATGGGAACATCCATTGACCGTTCAATCTTCACCATCGTAACAATCTTCTCGGCAAGAGCCAAATCATCTCTGATCCTGCTCTCGAGTTCCCGACACCTGCGACATTTCCGAGTTTCAGGCAGCTCACCGCAATACCTGCAGGGAACGTTTCCGACCTCGGAGGATTTTATCCGATCAATAACCGCCGCCATCATGAAAGGCGCTCCTACCTACTTTATGAAGGCTATAATGCCCATCATGATTGACATGGCAGCTATGACCGTAGCCATGACCCATTTCAGGATCCCGATATGGGATTCCTGAATCTTGATGGTCATAAACTTGTCTATATCCTCCTGCTTTTTCACTATTTCCTGAACAATCGCATTGAGCTTTTCGTAGTCCTCGATGTTGTGATCCTTCCTGCGTTTAAGTGCTCTCCGCAGGCTGTACACCTCATACCACAGCGCTCTGGTGGTCTGTGGCAGTTTCATGCTTTCACTTTCCATGACTTACCTCCTCGGTTTTAGTTACGCTGCCTCGTCCAACAGATACTTGAGGATAAATTCCTCTACGACAGCCTCCTCGGGAATATTGACCTCAAGCGCTTCTTTGCCATCAAATCCAAAGACCCTGGCATAAACAGCGCCCTCTGCATTGTTAAACATCCACTCGAAGAGTCTTGACATCCATTTGGGAGAAAGCGGGGTAGTCAATGTTCGGTCCATCGCCTTAAAAAGTTCGTCCTGCAGCTCGCAGAGACCTTCACCTAGAATGATTTGATTGTGCTGTTTCGTCCCAAACATTGTGACATTGGAGACGATTTTGTGAAGCGCATTCTCTGTCTTTCTGGTGTAAACCCGGTAATTGCCGGCATCTCTCTGTACATCCTCGTTTCCGTGCTCTATATGAAGCCGATTGTTTGCCAGAAAACCAGCAGCAACAGCTTTCACCGATTCCTCACGGCCAAACAGAGAAATGTACTGGCATATGCCGCAAGAGATGCTTCCCGTGTTGATGAACTGATCGCAATAACACCACGCTCCTGTCCTGTGGTCATAGACCCTTGTGTATTCTATCTTTTTTCCATAATCCACTACTTTACCTCCACAATCTTTCTCTGCCGAGTGTCCAGCATCCTCACAGTGATCTGGTATTTCTCCATTTCTTTCACTGTGTGCCCTTCTTCCGTAGAGATGATTTCCGAGAGATACGTGACTTTCTTGACCGTGCCCTTGACGATGACCTTATTCCCATGCAACTCGTACTCGCCGTCCATAAAGCCTGCAGCCAGCAGCAGCGCGGTGTGGCCATCTCTTGTAGGCATTAAAGGCTGTATCGAGCTCATCCTCCTCGGTTCCACATCTAACTTCCACCGGTTATAAAGCCCGTCCTTCCTTATGTCTCGAAATGCACGGTCCGGATCAAACCGCAATGAAGTGAAAATCAACTTCGACCGGTCTAGTTCCGCCGAAGTGACCGTGTACCTGTGGGATCTGAACTCATAGCCTCCTACTACAGGCAACAAATTCGGTGCCGCATCCTCGGGTATGTTTTTAAGCCTCGCCAGATACTCGCTGTTGCTTTCCCTGACCTCTTCAGAAATGTTCTTCTCCCTGTAGCCCAGAATAACTACCTGCTTGAAACGGTTGAAGTCTCCAGTAGCAAAGGGAAATACCCGAAGAGAGGTGAAATTCCTTGCGAGAAATGACGCAATACCGTGAATCGATCTGAAGGGAATTATGTAGACAAGCACTCCCCCATCCTGGAGATAGAAGAGATGATGCTTGAGAAAACGATACTCAAGCCTTGTCTTATCTTGGTCAATATCACCTTCGCTCACATCATACGGGGGGTTCAGAAATAGCATGCTGAAACCTCCCCAGGAAATTCTCACTTCCGTGATCGCATCGGAGCACATCACATTGTCCAAGACCTCCGCTGCCTTGTTCGCACGAGCGGCGTCAAGCTCCACTCCATACGTCGTGACGCCCACGTGAGCACCAACGATTGTCTTCAGAGCAGTGCCTTCACCACAACATGTGTCCAGGGACCGGGAACCTTGGGCAAAGGTGAGTATTCTGGATATCTCCCCAGTGACCGTTTCCGGTGTGGGGTAATATCCCATCTTAGCTTGTCCTGCTATTCGCATGACGACTGTCCTCCATAGCTCGTACGGGAGACAGTCTTTCCCCCCATCCGGGAGTACAAAGAAAGTCTCCCGTCCGAGGGATTAGTTTGGTTTCCTGACTTTAAGGCTTCCTAGATTCTATCGGCAGAATGCTCTCAGCACTCTGGTTATACTTCTCCTGATCAATAGTGACGATCATTTCCATGGGACCCCTTTCACACGCATTTTGAAATTGCCCGTGTTGTTGATCCGGTCATACTCGAGTCTCGCCCTGATCTCCGGAGGCAATCCAATACCATAACGCTTCAGAATCTCTATCTGGTAATCGAGAGATCCATCGTTATCGGTATCATCAAGATTGCTGTAAACCGGGGAATCATCTGGGCTGCCTCTCCACACGACCACGAAATAGTACTGTAGCGGCCGGTCCCATCCGATCATGGCAAACAGCTCTTCGAATTCGATCTCATATTGGCTCATAAAAAACCTCCATCATGCTACGGATAATGGTTCTCGCAGCTCTTTCTCGATTTTATCGAGCCTGGTGTCATCAAGCTCTATTTGAGCCAGTTTGACTTGTAGATTCAGGCTTCTAAGCTTCCTTTGAGAATCACCCTCGTGCTCGCGTATAAGTACGCTGAGTCTATTCTCGATGACATCGAGAATCCTTTTGAGGTTTCCAAACTTATCTTCCATGATAATCCTCCTGGCTCTTTGATCCTCGAGATCATACTAGGCCTTTCCATTTTTGCTCTCTTTTGGTTTCCCTCACGCTCGCAAGGTCGGTCATGCTCGAAACCCTAGCCTCCAGTTCATTCAGGCTCCAGAAATTCACGTGGACGTACTTGAATAGCTCATTGCCCAAGAGCTTGAAAAGCTTGTTGAAATCCCATACATAGGAGACTCTCGATAGCCAGCCGAACTTGACCTTCTTGCCATTGACATTCATCTCAACAAAGTCCCCTTTGAGAAAACCATCCATGAGCGCCGGCTTCAGGAATTCCTCAAGCTCAAGCATCTGCTTATACAGGCTAGTATATCGCTCAATAGCTTCCTGGACCTCAGGTTTGAGACCTTCCAAAGATCTCCTGGAAGACCTTACAGTTACAGATTCTGCCTCCTGCCCGTCGCACACGCCTTTTGTCTTAAAAGAACAATAGGAGCACTCAAAAGCTTGCTTTGGGCCTGCTACCTGGACATGTCTGTTGATCAGGTCCTCCAGTTCAATGTGCGAAATGGTTTCCAAGGTTTTGCGAAGTAGAAAAACTCTCTTCGATCCACCGGGGAACTTTAAAGTGGTCTTCAGTAGGAGATAATGCTCTACCTCCATGTCCGGCACTGCCCTCTGAGCAATATATCTTTGAATCCTTGCCTGTTCGATGAGGCTTTCATCGAAAGATATACGCTTGAGCAGTTCCTGGTCATGAATTACAAATCCCTCCACGTCTCCTGTAATGATGTGGGGCGTCTCTCCTTCAGAGTTGATCTGGATAACCACCAGTTTGTCCTTCCCGATAATAGCAAGATCGCAATGTCCCTCCACACACAGTCCATGCGATGAAACGTATGGGAACATGTGCTTTCGGAACACCACCTTGTCCCCAAAAAGCTCAAGGATCGTCTCGTAGACCTCGCATTCGAGTATGAACCCGTCTGCAATACCGATACTGTCATCCTGGATACTAGGACACTCCCTCCTGAGCCGCGGCTTTATGCTGCAGCCAAGCAATTCGGAAACACTGACAGCACCATTGGTCGGTGTTTTCGCTTTCTCCGCCTTCTTTCTTATCGCCCGGGTTATCACGTCTCCTACGAGCCGGGGAACCGGGCTTGCATTCGTACTCATAACGTTCTCCTTTGGACGCAGAAAACCTACAGGCTATAACCTTGAAAAGAGCCCTTCTGGAACTCAATCTAGGTTTACAAACCTGCAGGCTTTGGTTTGGAAGTTATTCACATGCTTAGAAGGGTATATCATCGAACTCGCCAGGTCCTGGCATGCCGTAATCTTGAGTTGGGAACTCGTCCTGATTTGTTGACCTGGCTGATGAGCCGTTCCTGTCTCCGATATTGTGTGTATCCATGTCATTGTCGTTCTGGGTAAACGCGGCCTGAACTGACCATGTTTTCAGCAAATGCCCAATGAACGCAAACTTCGGAAATGAAACGGACACCGATATTGAATGCTGGTTTCCACCATTCTCGTTTTTGCGCATCATTGTGAACCCAAGAATGGTTCTTACCTGGCCATCCTGTTGCTGCCGCTCGACGTAGTCAACGTACAGACATGTGAGTGTTCCTTGGTACTTGTGCGGCTGGCAAGCAGATACCCTCTGTTTCGTTTTAAGGACCTTTGCCATCGCCATGGAGATCTCGAAGAGCTCGCTTGGATCCATCATCATGACTATCTGAGAATCCTTGCCCTGCTCAAAGTTCACGGCTCTGATGTAACCCCTTCCGTTTTTGTAACCATATTCGTTTGGCTTACTTGTGCCGAGCGAAAACTCTATTGCCGCCTTGTTGTTGGCCGCTGTGTACGTGTCCTTAAAAAAACCCATGACTTACCTCCTCGGTTCCCACACCTGCCGTAATTGGTCAGGACTTACTGGGTCTTTTTTTCATGCGTCTCTGCCGGTAGAAGATTTCCCTCACCAGCTGTAACCTCTCCATGAGCTCCATCTGCAGATAGAAGGGGCTCGCTACCAAAATTCCCACGATCTCTTTTCTGGTCATTGCAGCTGTCATGCGTCCCTCCATTGTTGTGGTATTTCCACGCAAAGGGAGCAAATGACTGAGCCGTCATCATTATACTTGAACACAGCGCGGCCTCTCCTGATCTCACTCAGATCGCAAACCTGGCCCTTAGAAAGCTCCAGAAGACAACTCTCCAGGTACTTCCATGCATCGTCTTCAGCGATCAGTTTTGTTATCTCGTAATTGATACAACTTTCTGCTTCAACCTGGACGTGCAGGACCCCCTCGGTGTAGAGTCCAAAGACCTGCTCGCTGTGAGTGAATATAACTGATGACTTCTTGGTGCAGCATGCTGTAACAAGAAGCAACGATACGACCAGAAGGATACAAAAAGCTTTGATTTTCATGACTGTCTCCTTTGTGATCGCACAAGGAGACAAATTCAGAACCCCCTTTGGGAGATCAGAAATGTCTCCCGTGCGGGGATTTGGAATCTACTCAACAGTTTCTGGCAGAAATCTTTAACGCTTCTTTCCTACCAGCCTTGAATCTATCTCTAATTTCATTGGTTCCGGTATCCGGATCTTCTTAAAGTCTTCGTGCATCGGGTTGATCAGAATATTTCTCTCCGATCGAATGATGGCACTCGGAACAGACAAAAACGCGCTCCTTCCTTCTTTGAACCATCTATCCCCGATGGCTTGCGTTAAGTGAGAATACGGATAACTTGCCCAGCCTGGGGGAAGATCTTCTTCCCTGACAAACTCAATAAATTGCGGCTCGATATCTATGGCAAAGTATACAAACTTAAGCGCTGATAACATCGCATAATCATCGATGCTTACCAGGATCTCTAGCGTTGCCAACGCGAGCGATTCGGACGCATACACTAAGGGAATTCCCTTGGAATTCCATCTTTGAGCCTTCATCGCTGAACCTATGCCAGAGAAAGCCGCATTACCGTATTTCCTCTTAGAAATACGATATACTCTCATGACAATAACGTATACTCGATACGGTACAGAAGATCTTCAACTTCCTGAGCACCCAGCTCTGTACCTGCATACTCGAAAGGTGTTTTCAGCCCGAGCGCAAGATTTGGTTGCTGTAACCATCGGCTTGCATTTTCAGGCCCTTCGAGAACTTCCTTTGCCAACTCGAAGAGTCTCACAAACCTAACGATCTTTTCCGATTCGTCCGGTTTGAAGCGACCCTCGTGTTTTCGCCTCAGAAGCGTTCTCTCCGGAAGGCCTAAGACCTTTGTAAGAACCTTGTCCGTCTGGCCCAACCTCTCTCTTAAAGTGGTGTAAACCTCGACTGGGACACCTTCCTGTACGGCCTTGATCGCGGAAGTTCTATCCCCAAATCTTTCCAAATTCGCTCCAATCATTTTTTGCCTCTTCGTTCTCGCCATACTAATATTCTATATCGGCCAAATGGCGATTGTCAACAATGACCACTGTTATCCAGCTTACCTCGTCTACCTCCAACCATTGTGAAGCGCCTTGGATTTGTCAACATATGGTGTCGCCTCACACTTACAAGACTATCCTGAATAATCCTTCAGACATACATAAATGCCTCCCTTTTCCATGCCTGCCTTATGGTCAGGACTTATTGGTTTTTTTATATTTTCTCGCGAGCATATTTATCCGTCGCTGTGGTCCACCCGGGATAACAGTCCTCGGGTAGATACAGCACGACACGGTTAAATTGCTTGCGTTATTGCATCTGGCGGGTAATTAAAGACGCGGCTTGGCCAAAGCCTAATCGCTTACAACAGTTGGCACACTAGATACTGTTGTTCTTCTCTTTCGGGGAGCGTCTAACGCTCTGCCGTTTGCCGCTCAAAGGCGGGTCAACCATCAATTGATGGAGGATACAATATTTGAAAAGTATAATTTCTCAACTGGCTGTTGTCAAGTCTTAAAAGGCTACTACAGTTTTGATTTACAAAAAGAATCTCCGGATAATGCACGCCTTCATCTGGGGGATGACCGACATTACCCGGAGAAAAATGAGGAGATCAAAAACCTCGCTACGTATTGCTCTTCTCGGTGAACTTAGCCCGTTTGCGACCTATGAAGTAATAAATCTTGCCTTGGATATGATGCCCTCGATTCTTTAATAATATATCCACTCCTTTTCCCAGAACACCGACGACAACTCCGGAAAGAAAGCTCAAGCCAGCATAAGACATGGTGTCTACAATCATAAGACACCTACGATACAAAATCTCCTCGTGTGTTTCGCCTTTTCCGTATATTTCCGTGAACGATGTTTGGTCTTATTGTCGCTCCTTTCCTTGGCGCTTTTTTTTCCTCTCATGACCAAACTCTTTTCCTTGGTTCTGCGCAGGCTCACAGATGCATGCTTTACATACATCGCATCCGACAATAATAGATTTAACCCATTCCTCTTCGAAACTTTTAGCCCTTCCCCACTGTAGCGATCCTTCAGAAAATTGCGCAGCAGGGCATGATCATATCTCCTGCACAGCCCCCTCAGATAAAACGCCAGTTCCCTGATCGAGCTCACCGGCAGCTTAAAAGCATCATCAAGGGTCGTTATTTCACCCTTCGTCCACTGTTGGTAGCCCTCTTCTGAAATGCAGCCGATCTCCTTGAGAATATCCACCGGCACAATAACAAGTTCCCGATTGATCAACTTTTCGTGCAGAATATCTACCATTCGTCTTTTCAGATGAAGTATTTCCATAAAGTTTTACCTACCACAGCCTTGACTCCAGGCTGAACATGAGTCGGCAGGGTTGTTTAGTAGCTGACTCCAATCTTTTCCAGTATTTTCGCTGGAACCATCTCGGGAAAGCGCCGCGATAATGTTCTGCTCTCCTACAATGATTTCCTTGTGGCTGCCTTTGTCCATCAACAGAACCGGCACCTGATCCACCTTGAGCGTGCTTAGTATCCCTCTGCTCTCTCTTTCCGGACAGAGCACTATCGCAACGTTGTCAATTCCACTGCAATACTCGATGACATTGGAGCAGTGACTGCAATCATCGCTGTAAATGAGGTAATTCGTGCGTTCGGGGTTGCCCTTCACAATTTTCCCATTGGAGGCCTTGTCCAGATCGACGTGCGTTGGTCCGCTCACCAGCCCCATGATCGTGCATACTGCTACGAATACCGCAGCCCCGTTAACGCCGATAGCCAGCCGACCATACCCGATAGAATATGTTGCTGCTGTCAAGCCTACCAAAACCAGGACCCCTATGCAGAACATGCACAATTCACGGTTCAGATAAACCTGTATCCCCAGCAAATACCCCTCGCATGCACACCCAGCTACCAACAAGGCACCTGACAGGAAATGTAGAAAGGGGGATTGCTCCCCCTTTTTCCAGGTCAGATACAGCACCAGGCCCAGCAATAGGAAAAACAGCAACCCGGCTATCAAAACGGTGATCTCTCCGTAGGTAGCGTAAGTATCCACCTTGGCGCACCCGTAAGTCGTGCATGCGCTACCCCCCATGAACTGCAGCACAGCCTCAACCAAAGTGTATACACACCCAGCCACGGCCAGCAGAAAGGGGACTCTTTTCAGGAAAGATCCTGCTCCCATGGCTTATCCCGCAACAGCGACAGCCTCTTTTGCAATTTTGGGCACGATTATCTTGCCGGCGTCAGCCTGTCTCTCCGCCTCTTTCTTTCCTTTCTTCCGTTGCTCACGCTTTTCGTTCATCTTATCCTTGTATGCCTGGCTGATCTCATCGGTACGATATGCTCGGGGGGTACTGCATACATAGCCAATCTGATCGCCGATCTCGAGCAATGTTTTGTTGAGTTCCTTAAGCTGATCATTGATCTTCTGCAGTAGCTCAATAGGTTTGTATTCCAAGTTGACAGCAAAAAGGTTCTTCCTCAGAATCTTGCTGACATTATTCATATTCCTTGCAAGCTCCAGAATTATCCTGGTCTCCTCCTCGTCTACCCTGGTCACCCAGGCATTCTGTGCCCTGGCCAACTCAACATTTTTCTCAATCATGGTTCTAATCCGAGGGGGGAGATTCGGATCGACCTGTACCCTGATCTCCTTTGTTTGCGCCGCTTCCCTTTCCCTGTCTTTTTGCATGATGACTCCTCCTTGTTCAGGTTTATTCCAAAATTATAAGCATATTCTCAACGGCCGAAGGTCCTACTGACTTTCTTGATTCGAGGCAGATGCTCCATCCCTTTCTTTCGCTGCTCGAGGTCAGCAAGATTCTTCACGAATGCTTCGTATTTGATGGGAGTGTAATAACCCTTCTCGATCCGTTTACCTTTTTCATCCAACAGATCAAACTTTCCACCATTATAACTCTCACCCACATAATCCGGGATCAGTTCTCTCGCTCTCCAAACATTGACTACGCTGTACTCGATATCTCGTTTTCCCTTCGTATTCTGGGCAATCTGCAAGAGCTCTTCATGACCACCATCCTCTATTGCGAAATCAATGATTGCCTTGGTGATGAGCACAGGCATGATATACACCGTTCCATCGGGCATGGAGAACGCCGAAGGCTTCACTACGTCTACCGCATTTATATGCTCCTTGAGCCTGTTCATGAGCTTGTCATAGTTCAACCAACTAAGATCAAGCCCCTGGGGCTTTTTGCTTTCGGCTGAATCGTCATCGATCAATCTCTCCGCCTCTTCCAAGATCATGCTGTATCCCCTGGTCGCTTCCTTGGATATGCTCCTGGCTTCCATCTCGCGAGCATTCTGATCCGCCACCCTTAAAAACTCCGTAAGCTTATCATTGGTTTTCCTCTGATGATGGTTTCTGATGGCATCCAGGACCTCCCCGGCACCTGGTAGGTCTGGGGGCATGATACTCCTGACTACCGATGCTGATATTACAGGATGATCCGCCATCATGTATCCCTTGCCATTATCCCGCAGCTCAGGGATCTTCCCCACATCGTGTCCTAGTCCAACGATAATGAACTTTCCCAGTTGCACCCCGATCTCTTCATCAGCGTTCTGCACCAAAGCAATCATCTGTCTGGTCACATTTAAAACGTGTTCACGCAGAGTAATTTTTTTGAAGTTGTCATACTCGTTCTTGATCGTTTTGAATTCCTGATCATATTCGCTGCTCACCACCGAAGGGCATCCACCGTACTGCTCATAGAGATCAAGTAACTCGACAATCGTGTCCAATGTGTTGAGCTTCCTGAATATATCTTGATTCGGATAAAAATACTGGTCGACAAACTTGCGTATATCAGGCTCGTTCCATTCTCGGCTTTTTCTCTTTACTTTGATTTCCGAAGGCTTTTTATCCTCAATCTTCTCTCTCTGCGAGCCATCCTCATCAGGTGCCAACGGCGCCTGTATCTCAAGCTGCCCTTCCATATCCATCATTATATCGCCCATATTTTCCAAGAGATTATCTACTCCAGCCCCACCATCGAACGTGTCTCTATTATTCTCCCCATCAGTCACATCACCCTGATCACTACTCTCCATGAAATCATTGATCTCAAGCGGTAATGTGCAATCTCTTTCCAGATCCTGCTGACACCAGATCGAAGACAACTCCATGAGTGTCATCCCCTCATGAAACTGAGTAGGAATCTTCCTCTTATGCTCATCGCCGGCAATCCTGCGCTTTATCTCCGGTAAGAAAAGAACAAACATAAAAAACAGGAAAAATAACGAAGCCCATGTCTCGAGACTCAACGACATGATTAGTCCTCCAGGCTGGGGTAACGAATCATCTCAGATTTCTTCGGAGGAGGAAACTTTTTGGTTCTTCCCATGAATATACCGTCATACGAAAACAGAAAGATTTCGCGCTCACGCAGTTTCCCCAAATCCGCAGGTCTTATCCGAGGCTTGTCAGTCTCCCTGGACGTGAAGCTTCGACTGGATGAGCTTATAATATGGTCAAATCTTGACACTGTACCAGCAAGATCCGAGATATACTGGCGCGTCTCCTCATCGTTCTCACGGAAAAATATCTTAGTGTTGGTACAGTCCATGATAGCCCTTGCGGCATCAGTTCCGATTTCCTTGGCATAGTCGGCCAACGACTGGGTAAACACGTGCAGCTTTACATTCGCTTGGCCTGATTGCGAAAACAGCTGCTGGATGCCCATGTACATAATACTGGCCGCTTCATCGAGATATATGGAAAGCGGAGGATTGCACTTCTCACCAACAACAAGCCTTCGTGCGATGTAACTCTGTATCATCGAGAGAGTCATCCTAGATATCATATGTGACGAACTCCGTGTAAGCATGGCCCCGGTCTGCACGATAAGAATGACGCGCTTACCTGTATTTAACCTATGGATGAACTCGTTACTCTGGGCCTTACCGATAATCTCCCCTACGCTGCCGGAGGACATGGCTGTCAATACCGTCCTTAGGCTCGAAGAAACCTTTGAAAAGAAGTCGGGTGGAGATTGAAGAACATGACTCAGATTGTTCAGAACCTCGTCGACCTTCTCCGGGTTCAGATGGCGTATTGCACGCAGGTCTTCCCGGAGCTTTGCAAGGCCCTCATACCATGCATATTTCTTTATCATGGCAATATTGATGACATGCATCTGATTGCCATACTTTGACAGCAAATCGAGTGCCTGGACAATCACCAAGCACGTCTCAGTTGCGACATTGATAAAGTACTGGTCGCTCTTATCCTTGGTATCCAAAGCGGATACTATATGATGCACCTTTTCCTCGATCATGTAACTGTGCGCCAGAGGATCTATCTTTGCAGAATACTTCGGAAATACAGGATTTATCAGCATGAGATCCTCGCTTCTTCCCGCCTCAAACGCAGCCTTAACCAGATGAGTTATAAGCTCCTGGTCACTCTTTGGATCGATAACAACCACGTTGTTACCGTTTTTAATGTCCTGTATGGCCATGTAGGCCAGTAGAACACTCTTTCCCATCCGAGTGGTTCCGGATATCATGGTATGAGAATTGCGAAACTTTTCCTGTATGCCGATCTTCCTAATCTCTCCGATCTCTATGTTATTATCGTCGATGTCGTCATATCGAAATCCACGTTCCCATATGTCAAATCCCTCCCCCACAATCACACTACCGGGGAAAACCTGCGGAAACACTTTCCCAAGCCCAAGCAAGTTGCCATATTTCTTCAAGAGATCGACAATCCTGTGCATTTTCGTTTTTATACCCTTCTTGCGTATTTCAACCATATCTCCATTTCCGCAAATTTATGGTCATTTTTGCCCTTCGGTACCAGTAGCGGCCCCATACGATGAAGAAAGGCATAATAAAGCCTGCCCAAAACACAATCAGTACCTCTGCAGCTCTCACGATAAGAAGAGGTTTTATCTGCATGATAATATGATAAAGATGTACCTGGGCATCCTGGTTCCAAAAACATATATTTTGGGCCAGAAACCATGCTCGATCGGGATTAATGCTTTCCGAGAGAAAAACCAGGAACCAGAACATTAAGATACCCTTAAGCAGCAGAGCCACCAGCCTCCCCACGAGAATTGAGTCAATAGCCGTGCGCGTGTAGGACCCCATGTAGAATCGTGAAAGATAACAGCAGAATCCTCCTATGAAAATCACCGGCAGTAATTGAATGAGCCAGAGCATCACCGGGTGACCAATCAGCGGAAACGTTTTCGTCAAAAACTGGAGTAATAATGGATCAGCAAAGAACGGCAACATGATCAGCGTCAGGCTGACAAACCACAGACCCTCATGTATTGAAGCCTTCAGACCCACCATGAAATAATTGAGCGAGTCCATCAAGGGAAGGAAATTAGAATCTATCTGATTGCCATGTTTTTCCTGGCCATAGATCATCTGTATCCTCGATAGCGCGTCCACTAGGCCTTTTATCTTGGGTGGGCCCTGGCCATAAGACTGACTCTCTATGGGTATGACTTCTGGAGCTGCACCTGACATGTACTCCCCCTACTTACCGACCCCGGCTCACCGTAGATGATGTTCCGTTACGCTGAGATCCCTCAGTTGTCTGATCCAGTATTTTGTTCACGCTTGACTTGTGGCATCGTACAGCCGTTCCCACCAGAGTGTAGATGACCATAGACTTACCCGACTGAATCGACTCGGACTCGCAGCGAAAACCGATTATCCCATTGGCTCCCATCTCAAGAACTTTTTTTCTCATGCTCTCTAGGCCATCATTGATGTACTCATCAAACTTCCTCTCATAAGTCTTTGATCTCAGTCCCAAAAAATCAGCCCAAGAGCTCTTAAAATCGGCAATGATTCCGCCCGAAGTGGAAGCAGACATGATAATGACACCAACGTGATCATCGATCTCATAGCCATAGATTTTGTCCACCGTGGATATGGGAATTATTTTCGACAAGTGTGACGCATCCTTCATTAAAAACCTCCAAAGATTATTTTGACCATTACCTGCCAGTAGTTCACCAGATAAGCATGCATGGATGGCACAATCGCTGAGACAAATATCGATAGGATCAAAAGTATAATGCTGCGCTCAATGATTGCTATGACAACCCCGCACACCATGACAACAAAACTGATCAACAGCACGCCTGAGAAAGGCGGATAGCATTGACGTATAGCCTCCTCGAAAATCGTGCCGGCAAGAAAGGATCCGCATATGAATATTATTGGGGCGAATACTCGGATATTCCGCCAGAATGCTATCAAAACCCAAATCAGAGACTTCAGAACTATTCGTACCGGACACAGGATAATGGCGAGAAGCTTCCAATATAGTTCGCTCCAGGATACACCTGTATTCTCATCGATCTGATCAGAAATTCCCATCTTACCGCCATTATAGTGTTTTCTTTGTGACCTATTACGTACATAGGATGAATATAAACGCTTGGCTCCCCAGTCTTCTGAAAATAATCTCCCAAGAACGAGACGTTTCTGCCCAGAACGTCAAATTTGCCTTGGAAGACTGTATTGCCGACTGCTACTTTGAATACTTCAAGCAAGATGTTTCCATAAGGATTGAAATGGACGGCTCAATCATCTCCTGGTTCGATTCATATAATTATCAAAAAGTCCTGGACATAAGACGGATACCCCGGAAAGTTATCAAGATGGTCAAAAAAAGGCTGCCTGGTTACATACAGGACATAGAATCAAACGAAAGATACAACTACTGGCGACAATTTAGAGCCACGGCTAGAGAAGGAGTCATCGTAAGAAAATCTCAGGAGAAAATCGATGTGGACCTTGGTGGTCAAACAGGTTTCATGACAATATCGCACACCATAAAGGGAGAAAATTACATTCCGGGACAATCCAAGCAGTTCTACATCCTTAAAGTTTCAAAATCGAATGTCATCTACCTGAGTCGAAAGACAAGATCTCTCCCTGCCGCCCTCTTCGCACAAGCTCTCCCTTGGGGTACTTTTGTCTGTACTCGGAGGATCCCCGGGGTACGTAGTCATATCATTACCGACACTTATCTTCAAAACAAAAAGATTTTGAGAGATGTGTCCAAAGAACTAGGTGAAATCATTACCTGGGAAATCGATGGGTCAATAAGCCGTCGTTCCAGAATAGCGCAGGTCGTTTAATTTAAGGCCTCCGGACCTAATTATCCATTGTCTCTGCTCTTTTTCCGTTCAAGATATACCATGTAATCAGGCAGCCTTGGATTGGACGACTCGTCCTTTTCCCTGGCGAGAATCATTATTTTCAAAGGGCCGCCAAGCAACCCTTGTCGCAGCTTTGCAACGATCATTGGCTTTCTGTCGACACCTATTTCCTCCCATCCAGAGCCAACTTCCTTTTCTTTTTTACCAGGCCGTTTGATCCACGCGGAATATGACTTATCTTCCCGTGGGAAAAGAAAGACATTTGCTGAACCCATAAAACCCATATCCAGCTCCACAGAAATAAATGGCCCTCTATTGCCATTCATTTTCCATGCAGCTCCAATCAACTCGCCGCTATGCATTCGTGAGTTCCGTCTCCATTGACTGAAGCATGGATATGATGAGCTCCCGATCGGGATGCTGAATTCTTTTCCCTACCTTTTTTATTGTTCGCTCTGCTGCCCTGAGATGGGCTACAATAGATCCATCGACAATCATACTGATATAATGTCCTTCGCTTTCCGATGATTCCAATTGCTTATATAGGTCCTTGATAATGCTTTCATACTTGAGCCTTACTTGCTTCATCTGCTCGGCATTGTCTTGCTCCATGTCTTCGGCAATGGCACCAATAATTTTCGGGAGCCCCATTTCTTCCGTCTGTTCCAGAGCTTCAGCTTCCTTAGCACTCATGCATGGCCTCCTCATCGGGTTTCAAAGACAGCAGTTTATTCCTGAGATCTACCATAGCCTTTCTCTCAATCTGGTGCACCCTCTGTGGTGTCCTGAGACGTGTATCAGCATACTCGCTTCGCACAAGTTTCCGTGCCCCGAATATGCCGTGGCGTGACCTCAGAACCGTTCTGTGTTCAAATGGCAACGCTGCATAAGCCCTAAGCATAGCTTCATCGGATATAACATCCATTCTCTGGCTTAACTTATTCCATTCAATCTCACTCTTACTCTCTCCGTCGATATAAAACTTCTCCTCGGGGGCAACCAGTTCCTCGGGAAGAATCGTTTTCGCTGCAAGCTCATCGATGGGAGAATAATCCGCGTACCTTTTTCTGTCCCCGGCAATATGCAATACCCCATTCACTATCCATACACTTATCTCTGAAGGACGCTGGTTTTTTTTGGTGGCAAACCGGCAATCATACCCCATTGCGTGGAGATGATCGTTCAGATTTCTGATTTTGTCTCCCGTGAGCATCAATGGCACTTTGTCCAACGTCTGCGCTCGGTCCATGACAATGAGGCCCATGAGGCTGAGAACACTCCGTCGATGTTCTGACTTAATAACGATCTCTACTGTCTCTACGATTACATGTGAGGAGAACGCCTCAAAAATCCTGAGCCTTATATATTCCACCACCCAAACCACAAATGGGACTTTCTTCCCTGGATCGAATACATTATGCGCCTCGAGTATAGCCATATAACCGATCTGTAGGGCTTCATCATCCCAGTCTTGCTTTTTCTCCCAATCCCAGTTCCTGGGCATAACCTTGCGGGCATAGAAAAATATCGTTCTCATGATTGATATCAGATCATCATCCGTGTGCTCAACACCTCTCGATTCCAGAAGAGCCCTCAGTTCATTCATGATAACACTTTTATTTCTCATAGATACTACTCCCCATAGACAGCTTTTATTACCTTAGAAACATGTCTCTTTACGAGATTTCTTCTTTCACCAGAGAGTTCGTGGAGCGCTTTGCCAGAGTTGTAACAGGCAACCGCGTCCCAGGTGTAGCCATACCTGACCATGCATTGCTTAAGAACCCATGCCCCCACGAACGTGCAGTAACAAGGATTGCTTAGATAATCCCATCTATCCCCGAGGGTCTCCCGCCAGAATGTATTAATCTGCATGTGACAATAATCAATCGAGCCGTTTTTGTTGATATTCATTGCTTGAGGTTTATGATTGGATTCTACCCGTGATATGGCCCAAAGGAGCTTTGGAGAGATTCCATAGTAGCGGCCGGCTTCGTTGAAGCAGTATCCGTCCGCCTCTGCTGGTGATGAAGTGGTAAGCACTAGGGAGATGATAATTGCACTATATAGCACAATTCTCATGGGTAGCATGTTCGCCCCTCACCTGTCCCAGCACTAAATGTCTTGTTTCTGACTTCAGGAGACCTCCTCGTGTCAAAATAACATTTGAGACAACGGCCTTTTCAGATATCGCCTTGCTTTCAAGCGATGACGACATTAGGATATCCCTAAACGTGATCTGATGATTGAAATATTTCTCGATCTTTTCTGCGAGATCTGGATCAATAGACCTCTTGCCTGATTTCACCTGTGACCAAAAGCTTGGCGATATACCAAGCTCCTGCGCTATCTTATACTGTTTTTTGCCCGTATCCTTTTCGTGTTTTTTTGCAACTTCCTGCAAATTCATAGCCTGTCATCCCCCTATTTGGCGCTAAACTATGAATACCTACCCAGAGTAAGGCAAGAATAGATCAAATGTCAACGTTAATTATTTGCTGTTTGTTATTTTATTATGGTTATTTGCAGTTAGCAAATAATAATGGGCATGGGATTTGCCTGATAAGCATCTCCACATGCCCTTAAATCTTAGTTTCGGAGATCTTTGCTTCAGTCTATAACCCAGCTGTTTTTGCCTCAGCCTGTCTGATAGGAACGACTTTCGAGCTATCATTCCTGCCGGTACTCTTTATCACATTTGACCGTTTGTACATGGCATAAAACTCATCATGGTCATCCAGAACAGGCTGTATTATACGGTCAATCTCTCTCTTGAGATCAGGATCCTTCACATCCTGACAGAACTGAATGAGCTCATTCCTGAGGCGGTCACCGGACATGCGGTATTCCTTGACAAGTTTCTCCACCTGCCGGAATTTGTCCTTAAAATACTGCAGGGTCACACCATACTTCTCGCGTTCTTCCCTGATGATACGGGATGCCTCGCTGAGGTCATTTTCCCCTTGGGTGGGGGTGACCAAAATGGACATTTGTCCATTTTGGCCACCCTCCCCCTTCATCTCTTCGACTGCTCTTCTGACCGTTGTTCTTGGCAACCTGAGGTTTTCTGAGATTTTTTTCTTGGTTTCGCCCTGATCCGTTAGTTGCTTCACCACTTGGTCCCTTGCGTCTTTTATCTCTTTCCTTGCTTCCTGTGTCAACCGCCTCACAGTTTTGACGCATACACCGGTGCTTCTTGCTATGATCATAAGATCATTTCCATCCGCAGCACCATAGGGTCCTTTTCTATCACAGGCCTGCTTATATAGGCGATGAATATTATTGTTCCTTTCTTCTCTGGTGAGCTGCCTCCCGTGATCACTGTTCTTTCGACAAGCAATAAGAAAGTCTTCATACTCATTCTTTGTCACATGAAAAACCGACCTGATCTCCTTGCGACCGTTCTTTTTGTGAGCCATCAGGCGATGCCGGCCGTCGAGAAGCTTTTTCTCCTGGTTGATATCGATTGGCGGAAGAACCACCCCGTCTGCAAGCAATTCTGCAAGTCTGTTAACCTCTTCAGGGTCTATATCCTTGCGAGGATAAAGGTTAGAATCAAAAATTACTGCGTCTATGTTAATCAAAACAATATTTTCCTGATTAACGTCCATGTATTTACCCTCCAAACATTATTGCATTTGCAAATAAATTACTGCAAAACTATTCAAATGTCAACTGGTTTGCTAATTGCAAATATTAAGGGTTTCTTTCTGGTTTGTCATATCCAATAATCCCCAACTTCGAGCACAAAGTTTCTCATGGATTCCACAACCCATGTGAGGGCCTTTGGCCTATCAAGCTGTATTTCTTTACCAGATATGAGGTACACCTTTTTCTCCTGATCATCGCAGATAAGTTCCAGTCCATATTTATGCGCCTTTTCACGCAAAAACCTGACCAACTTACGGGGAGCACCATATGTCAAGCCGTATCCCTTCATGACATACCTGTTATCAACTACCGCGGCTCGAACCACAAAACGAGCTTCTCCGGAAAAGAAAACAGCCAACCCTGCGCATTCTCCATGGGATACAACCAGTGGCTCAAAAACAGCCTTGTATCTTTTTGCACGTACATATCCTGTCAGAGCAAAGAATAGCTTCGCATCTTCCCGTGTTCGCGCCATATATACCTGGATATCACCGAAAATATCTGGGTACTGATATTTGGAATCCTGCAACTTGCCTTTGGAATTCGATTCTATCTTTGTTGAAGGTGATTGGTTTTGGGGTTTCCCTCTTATTCCCATTGGCACCCCTAGACCGGACATGATCCACGCCTTCAACATTTTCCCTGCCCTGAATTCTGCCTCTTCTTCGTCTTTTTCGGGATAGGGCCATCTTTTCACACCATCAACGTTGAGCTTCCACCAATTAAGCGAACTTCTCACATCCTCAGAAGCACCGCTCAAGGTAAAAAGCACGCTGCCTTTGGCTGCAGCTAACATGTCCAGAGCTCTTTTATCCGGTCTTGCTCGCGGGTGTCCTAGTGAAATTATGTTCACATAGTCACCCACTTCTTGTGAAAGGATTAGCGCATCGATATCATAGAGTACTACCACTGTGGATTCTTTATGTGCATCAATGACAACGGGCGCCAGAGATGATCCGGGTATGTAGTACTCCTTGACCTTCAACTTAGTATCCCCCCCCTGACCCCAAGAACCTATCCTGATCCTTTGCAGCACTCCATCTTGGAAGGAGGGAATCACTATGCCCTTCGGCAACCATAGCTTTTTCTCACGACCATCCTGGTCCTTGACAATAGGCAAACCCCAATCTTGACGCTCAATCGATTTATCATCCGGATTGTAACCTATACGATGTCGGTCTAACGTATCCTTCGAGAAACCTCTGATCTCCAGCAAATAATGCAATATCTCAGGATGCCTGCCAGAAAGGAGATTCTCGATGCTCACCCTGAGAAACTCATTTGCCTGAGACCTCCAAACATCCCCGGGAATCGCGTATTCCTTTGGGTGAGCCAATGGTTTACTATTTTCACTCTGAGGGGATATATTCGATCCTTTCTGATTAAAAGATTTGTGATATGTCGCCATGTATAATTTATATTCTTTATTGAAAGAGAGAAACCATGGTAATGTTTTTTCCTTAGGGGAAAAGGTTTCTAACAACAATGTTTTTCGACGAGAGTCGTAAGGTTGTAGTTTAAAAACTATAAACTAATAAAACAATAAGCAATCATTATGCCAATGTAACTATATGAATTAAGATCATTTATATTAATATTTTCGAAAAGTATCTAAAAGAAAATTTCGTCTAGTATCGTGAAAAGGCTCAATTACTTTTGACAAATATCGAGACTTATAGCAATTTTCGATAAATATCGTTATTTTTTCGATAGATGTCGGGATATGGAGTATAAAAAAATATGATCCGTCATTGCCGGCAGCCAAGACAAACCGATTTTTCGACAGGTATCTACACAGCTTTCGATAAGAATCGTATGCTTCATATAAAAATTTTCGAAGAGTATCTACAACCGTTTTCGACAGGTATCGTGTCGAGACTTTTAATTTTCTGTGGCCGTCGTAAATCGCTCGAGCTTTTTTCGAAGGGAATCTATTTAATTTTCGATTAGTATCGTGCAGGGAAATTATATTTTCGATGAGAGTCGTTAGATGTTTTCAGGAAGAGTCGCTTTGTGGCCATGATATTTTCGACAGATGTCGACATGGCTTTCGAAGAGAATAGCAATGGGTTTTGTAAAAGACCTTGGTGATTCATTGATACCTGAGATCACCTGGTGGGCACAGTTCTTATTTAGTAATAAAATCAATATAATGGATTGCGATGAAAATAAATGTTATTAAGAGATCCCAAAAAAAGGATTGCCTTTATAGAAAGCGTGGTTTCGACATCATCGAAAATATAAATAAATTAAAATAGCCCTCATTTAAATTCAGCCAGCAAGTGTAGCCATTATCGAAAGCTCGATCTATTATTGTTGCCCTTGTCGAAAATGCAAAGAATGATAAAATAGCCCTCATTTAAAATCAGCCAGCAAGTGTAGCCATTATCGAAAGCATAATCATCTCATGTCGCCTTCACGGAAAATGACGGCTTCTATTTGTTGCCCTTATCGAAAATCCAATTGACAGGCTTATGTTAGCAAGATAATATAATAATAAATATCGCCCTTATCGAAAATTAACACTATGTAGTTATCGCCCACAATGAAAGAGGAGAAAAATATGGGCAAGCCAGTTAAAGTAAAAAAAGAAATATCAAGTGATATTCAAAATATGGCGCTACCCTCCCCTCTCCTAGCGCAAACGTATCCTGAGATATCCGATAAAGTGCCCGTGCTCTTCACTCGGCCAGAGGACGGATACCTATATGCGCAACGGCAGCTTATGCTGACACCTCCATGGACCGATGGCGAACCTGTTCACATTGAGAAAGAAACGCAGATAAAAGATAATGGAGAAGAAGAAACAGTAGAACGGAAATATCTCGTTTATACTGACACGCTGCGGTATTCAACTTACGGCCTTTTGCCCCAGGCCTCCGACTGGCTCGTTTTAATGTGTGTTCTAAAGGAATTCCAACAGGAGATAGAAAGCGGCCGGATACCTCGAAAAATAAAAACTTCATTCGCAAAGATACTCGATGCATGTGAGTATGCGAAAAACGGGCATAATTACAACATGGTTTATGAGTCTCTTGCGCACAAATGGTGCAACATACAGGTAGCAACGTTTAAATACGATTCTGAAAACGGGCCGGGGTGGGATTATTCAAAACTCATGAGCGTAACGTTGTATAAACGCTCCATAGAAATAGAACTTGATCCAAAATGGCTTCAGAAGTTCGGGCAAACCATAACAGGAGACATGAAGCTTATCAACTTCCACCATCGGACAGCCATCAAAACATCAAAGTCCAGAAGATTCCTAGACTTCGTTGATGCATGCATAGAAGACAAAGAGGGTATTGTTGAACTCCCCGCTTTGAAATGGAGAGAATATCTGAAGTTTAAAACAAAATTCCCATCTCAAATTTATCTCCGCATCAGTGAATCAGTTACATATATCAACCGAGAAATACCAGGCCTTGGCCTTGCAGTAGATCAGCCCGAGGGCCCCAACCATATCATCAGGGTAACAATGGGCTGCCGCAAGGAGAAAGTGCCAGACAAACCTCCTCGAGCATTCTTAAAGCTAATCGAAGAGCTTGACTCTGAAGAATTAAAAAGCAGCAAAAAAGCGGTTCAAATGATTTATAACAGATGGCTGCATGACGAGACTAAAGCAGTGCTTGAGGCTAATATGGCCGTCGCTTTGATGAACACCGCTGAAAAAGAAGACCGGTCACAGAGATTGGCTGAAGGAATCATAGGTTTCCTTATCGCAGGGAAAGATTATGATTGGCTAGCTGATTGCATGATATATTCTATCGAAAGAAAACATGCGAAGAGAAAAAAACCTCTGGAGGATTTTGAAGTATACTTTTTCAAAATCGTAAGGGATGGAGATCTCACTAGCTGGCGAGCTAAAAGAGATAAAGCTGAAGCAGCGAAAAAAGAGCAGGAAAAGGAGATTAAATCTGAAAAGACCAAAGAGGAGCGCAATAGTCAATATCAAGCATTTGTCAGAGATTCATATTCAGATGAATTGGACAGGTATATTGAATCTGTACCCAAGGATGTTTTGATTGCTAAAGAGCAGAGTCTTACCTACTCCCCTGCAGAGAAGAAAGCCATGACTCTTTTGAACGAAGAGCAGAAAAATGCGATCAAACAAGCCAAGATCAGATCCTTGCTTGAACGAGACATGCTTTTAGAATACGACAAAACTCTCAATTATAATCGTGATGATATAATCAGAAAGGCTCAAATATTCATGAAACCCCAGGATGCCAGCTTCCTGGATATTGATATTAATAATGCGACTCCTTTCCATTTAAAACATGTGACAGACGAATTATTCATTAATTGGTTGCGTGCAGCTTATATGTATCAATATTGTCAGCAAGATAATAACGACCTTGGAGACTGATATAACCGCGTATAAGCAAAGGATCACCCTACATTGCTTGGCATACTACATATGGACATTACGATAGGCAGCAGGGCTACATATAGACACTAGCAAACCTATAGTCCATAACCGAGCTCATTTAACAAAGGGACATATGAGACTGACAAATTATGGTATTATTTAAGGCAGCTACAACTTACTTCTATAATCTCCCGCAGACACTTCACAAAAATATCTTGCCAATATTAAATTAAAAAAACAGACAAGCACCAAATAATCACTTTTAGTCTTAAGACCCCCCTACCCTATTCATCTCTATTTAACTCGACATCGAGTAAAGCTATCCAATATTAGTCGCAGAGCCGATTTATAGCAGCTCATCCCTCGTTTTTATGAGGAGATTTATATGTTCGTCGATAATGTTTCTAATCTCATTTTTCTGCCCAGGGGTAGCCTTCTCAACAGAAATTTTTAACTCCTTGCCAATTTTTTTGAAGAAACTGTTAAACTTCTTCTTAACTTGGACAGTAATCGTGATCTGCCTCTTTGTCGTAGTCTGTTTCGAGATCCTCTTAATCAATGCACGGACCTCTTTGATGGACATCTCCTCTTTTCTCATTTCTTGAAAGACCAAGATCTGCTTTTCTGGATCATCAAGAGCGAACAATTCTTTAAGATGACTTTTAGTGATACTCGACGTCGAGTAATTGTTGCGAATCATCTCTGGAAGCGTGATCAGACGGATTATTGATGATATTTCCTGCTGGCTTTTCTGGACTGTTTCTGCAATCTGCGCCTGGGTCATTCCGAATTCGTCTTGGAGTTGCTTGTAACCGCTAGCCTCCTCAAATGGATCTAAATCCTCGCGAAGCAGATTTTCGGTCAGTGATATCTTGAAGGCTTCTTTGTCAGTCATCTCGCGGACGATACTCTTGATGGTCATCATACCCGCAAGCTGACTGGCCTGGTAACGTCGCTCGCCAGCTACGATTTCATATCCATTTTCAACCTTTCTAACCAGTATCGGAGAGATAAGGCCGTTCACTTTGATATTCTCTGCCAGCTCGTGGAGCTTTTTCTCATCGAAATGCTTCCGCGGCTGATTTGGATTAGGTTGAATTTCAGAGATTGGAAGTTCAAGGACCTGTTCTGATGTATCAGAGAGCTTGGAGAGGGGAGGGGAACTTTCTAAAGAAAAAGTATTCTCAACCTCACCAAGATCACCAATTTCATCATTAATAGCCGCTTGTAAAAGCTTTTCTACACCTGTCTTTTTCTTTTCAGCCATGAGAAACACCTCTAACTGCAAATTTGTAATACTTCATTTTTTAAGTTATTAAAATCCATGCTGCTATTGGAATATGGCTTATATTCAATAACAGATTGTCCAAACAGCTGAGATTCACAAACTTTTACGTCTTTACGAATACTGGTATTGAGGAGGATTTCCTTAAGTTTTATGTCGATCAATTGGAGTATGGCTTTGTTTATATTAATATTCTTGCCAACCATGGTTCCAATAACTGCTCTTACGTCAGTATCAGGATTAAATTTTTTCACAAGGTGTTGGACAGTGTTTCTCACCTCTAAGCAACCTTCATAAGAAAGATACTCTGCGACGGTAGGTACAATAATATCCGTTGAGGCTACGAGCGCATTTATCGTGAGGTAACCCAGATTAGGCGGGCAATCAATGAGTATGAAATCATAAATGATTCTCAATTTATTGAGTCTGGTCTTTAAAACAATTTCCCTTGTTCCTGTTTGATGCTTTTTAAGCAAATCCTCAACATCCGCAAGGCCTCTATTGGATGGCAGTATAGAAAGATTTTCCGAATAATGAACGACTACTTCCTCATAAAGACCTGGTTTTATCATGAATTCTCTCATGGTCTTGTTGTTCATTTTCACACGTGTTCTTAGTCCTTTCGCTACATGACCCTGAGGATCCATATCTACAAGAAGAACCTTGTAACCATCCAACGCAAGAGCTGCACCCAGATTTATTACTGTAGTGGTTTTGCCTACTCCGCCTTTCTGGTTTGCAAAGGCTATCACTCGCGCTTCTTTGTCCAACTTTTTCATCAAGCACCTCACACGAGATTATCAAGCTGTTTCACAATGTCATCTTCTTGGAGTTCAAGTAGTTTATCAAGAGCTAACCTCGTGAGATTACTCTTATTTACATCCTTTTTTTTGCTGGGAGGTACTTTTTTCTTTATGCGCTCTACGAGCCTTTCAAGCTTGGCTATCTTCTGGGTCTCAAGAGATAAAGTGTAGTTTTTAAGAAGCCCCGACATATCATGCCTCCGGCTAATTATGTATTTATGTATGTATGTAGCCCGATTCACTTGGCAAATCAAGTAGTTTTTGAGGGAAGGATAGGGCTATCTTGTGGTTAATTATCTTGTCAGCATTTTCGCTTCAAAGAAATTATCTTTTATGAAGTGCTTATATTGTCATTCAGGGATGAATATGAGCGCATATAATGGAAAAACTAGGGTGATACCAATCGTTAATAATAAGGGCGGCTCCTCAAAATCCACTACCTGTATTAACCTTGGGGCAGCTCTCGCCAGAGAAGGCAAGTTTGTCCTGCTGATAGATTTCGACGCCCAAGCGAACTTGACACTCTCGATAATGAAACGCATTGGGCTCAAGGGACCAACCGTCAGGGAATTTATTGCAGGGAAAAGATCCCTCGAGGAGACTACCCAACGCTACTACGACAACCTGCATATAATGCCGGCTACTATTTCTCTCCATGATATCGAAGCCGCAATGGCGGCCAATTATGTAAAACTTCCCGATTCAAAAAAACATACGGTCAACTACTACTTAAGATCTGCCCTAGACAAGATCGACACAGTTTACGACTATGTATTGATAGACTGTTCTCCAAATGCGAAAAGCTTCATGGTCAAGAACGCTCTCGCAGCCAGCACAGAAATTTTTATTCCTACAACACCCGACATCCTCTCGCTGAGAGGGGCCTTATTTATGCAGGAGGTTGTTAGGAACGAAATACTCCGTATCAATCCATCAACCGGCATCACCGGTGTCATCGTATCAAACTTTATACCATCTCGTATTCTCTTCAATGGAATGCTGAAACAGATAAAAAAACGATTTGATCCCCTTGTGTTCAAGACAACCATAAGAAACAGCATCAAGATTCCGGAGGCCCAGGGTGTAGGCATGACCATTTTCGATTACAAACCATATTCAACCTCGGGGCAGGATTTCACCGAGCTCGCGAAAGAGGTGATCAGTATGGAACATTATATCTCTAAGGAGAAAACATGACGGAAACTGCTAAGCAAAATAAATCAGAAGATAAATATTTTTTAGATTTCACCCTTGACAATATAAATGAATTCGAGCAGTTTTCCCTCGGAGCCTCTGGCCTTCATTCCGAATTCGATCAGGTCAGCATGCTGGATATCAACTTCATCGTGTCAAACCCGAACCAGCCACGTAAACACTTCAACCAAGAGTCGATCAGAGCGCTTGCTGATTCTATCCGGGAGTATGGTCTCATTCAGCCAATTCTTGTCCGCGAGGTCGGTAATAAATATGAGATTATCGCCGGCGAGAGGCGTTACCTAGCCGCAAAGGAAGCTGATCTTTTCCAGATCCCCAGCATCATCAAAAATATGAACGATGCAGAGGCCTTCAAGATCAGTCTCCTCGAAAATTTACTTCGCGAGGACCTGGATCCATTCGAAGAAGCTAACGGGTACAAGCAGCTCCAGGACATGTATGGGATGACGCAGGAGGACATCGCCCGAATTGTCAAGAAAAGTAAAGCAACAATCTCGGAAATAATGTCACTTAACAAGCTCCCAAGGCCGGTGCACGAGAAAGTTCGGTCGACCGAACTTACAAGAACACATCTCATCGAGATCGCTCGGGCAGAATCGGAAGAGGACATGATGAATTTGGTCGAACTCGCGCTGAAAAAGCAGCTATCGGTCAAGGATCTCAGGGCAGCAAAACAGCAGTTGGATAAGAAGGGTAGGGGGGATACCAAAATCTCACCAGTCTATGTGACCCTCTACAAACAGTCAACTTCTTACGGTAATTCACTATCGAGACTCTCGACAATCGAGCCTGATGACATCCCGGAAGATGACAGGTCAAAGCTTATAACAAAACTAGAAAATCTTATCGATAAGACCCGGGAAGTCGTAAAAAAATTGCGCAATGATCAATAGGTAGGGTAGGGGAGTTAGAAATCTAAGGATAGTCCACCTTGCGCTTCGGAATTGTTTGCATCTCCCCACAGCATATCCGTGTGCATGATCCTAAGTTTATGCTCATTTTTATCTTGATCTTGGACATCATGTTAGCCGGGGCAAGACTCATTTATGATCGCATCGTATTCTTCACGGTCAATCCATCCATCTCTCAGATGCAGCACAACCTTCTCACGCAATTCAGGACAGTTTCTGGTAGAATAAGCAATCAGGGAGCTCTTTCTAGACATTAGATCACCATATGAGATGACTGTCAGAATAACCAGTGACAAAAAAACAAAACTGTATACAATTACTTTTACCGGAACAGAACCTGTCTGTTTTGCACACATCTTTGCCGACCCCTTGGTTGTTTGCTAATTACAGAATATCTATATCCCTGCGATCAACCAACTGTAATAAATTATTATTGAAACATAAAAATTTAATATTGTGATTAAATATTAAAATCGAAAGGAGATCAGGCATGTTCAATACTTTTGAATTTATTGGTACTTCATTTTTAAGACCAGATATAATTTGGTTTCTAGCCGGTTTGATCATGCTCTTGATCGAGTTCATTGCCCCAGGGATCTTCTTTCTCTTTTTTGCCATTGGAGCATGGGTGGTCGTCATCTTGACCTTAGTATTCGATATGCCCCTGTCCATGCAGCTCCTAAGTTTCTTGGTATTTTCCATCGCTTCACTTGTGGTTCTGCGCAAGCGGTTCAAGAAGATTTTTACCGGAAATCAATCGCATAACGTCACCATCGACGATGAGTTTATCGGCGCCCGGGCACGCACTGTCAGTAAAATATCATCATCCCAACCCGGAAAGGTGAAATTCCGGGGTACGACCTGGTCAGCAGAGTCGCAGGAGGACATCCCAGAGAATACTTTCGTGACCATTGTCAAGAGAAATAGCTTGGTCCTCACGGTAAAGAAATCTAATTAGGAGGCAAATTATGTTCACTGTTTCAACCATTGTGATTCTAGGCCTGATCATCCTGGTGTTGGTTGCGTTCTTCAAGACGATCGTAATCGTTCCGCAGAAATCCGCATACATAGTAGAACGATTGGGGAAATATTCATCCACTCTGGAGGCTGGTATGCACATCCTCATTCCTTTCATCGACCGAATCGCATACCAGCACTCTCTCAAAGAGCAGGCCCTCGATGTCATGCCCCAGACCTGCATAACGAAGGACAATATCAGTGTGGAAATCGACGGCATCCTATACTTCCAGGTAATTGACCCTCACAAGGCATCGTATGGAATCGACGATTATGTATTCGCCTCTTCCCAGCTTGCCCAGACCACAATGCGTAGCATTATCGGAAAACTTGAGCTCGACAAGACCTTCGAGGAGCGGGAAAACATTAACAACAAGATAGTCATGGCCATTGACCAGGCCAGCGATCCCTGGGGCCTCAAGGTGACGCGTTATGAGGTAAAAAATATCCAGCCCCCGGAATCAATCAAAGAGGCCATGGAAAAACAGATGCGTGCTGAGCGCGAAAAGCGTGCTTTGATCGCAGAGTCAGAGGGCATTAAGCAGGCGACAATCAACAAAGCTGAAGGAGAACGAGCCCAGGCCATCTCCCTCTCCGAAGGCGAGAAACAGCGCCGAATCAACGAGGCAGAAGGCCGAGCCGCAGAGATACTAAAGGTTGCTCAGGCAACAGCAGAGGGTATAAAAAAGATCTCTGAGTCGATCTGCACAGACGGCGGCCGCGATGCTGTGAATCTCCGCATCGCCGAGCAGTATATCCATGAGTTCGGCAATATGGCCAAGACCAATAACACCATGATCATCCCCAGTAACCTGGCTGATCTCTCCGGTATTATCGCCGCGGCAACAAGCGTGATCAAACAGCAAAACTAAAGAGATTTATAAATTCAAGGGGCAGGCTTTATAAAACGATCAAATACTGGTTACAAAGATCGATCAGGTGAATACATGAATAGAATACTTGATGACAATACAAAAAATTATCTCAAAACCTTCAGACATGTCATTTTTTATGCAAAAGACCACTACGAGAAAAAAGATACCATACAGGATCTCAGGCGGATCCTAAGCCAGCGAAATGGTATCTACGAGGAAGATATCTCAGCATCGTTAATCATGGAAGCTCTTGTCAGAATCGTTTACCCTTTCATCAAAAACAGCGAATATCAATTCATTGATTTTATGACGAGTATCAGTCCCAATAGTCCAGAAAATATGTGGAGATGCAAATCGTTAAATTTTGAATATTCCTTTGAGCATGCGGTTATTAAAAAGTGCTTGTCTATTCTTAGATTTACTCAGGTTATAAATAACGAGGGGGAGCAAATCATCGATCTGGGAAGACCTGATCCTGAAATATTACCGATATCGAATCATAGTAAAAATAAAAAAGTCGTACGGGCCTAGGTTTCTATTTCAGATGCCTGTTACGAAACACACAGACAAGCGCCGAGAGAAACGCATCTTCTTTCGTTATTCCATCTCCACTATATAGCATGATCGCGTATCTCTCCTCCAAGTCTTCTCTTTCCCCGGGCGAGAGGCTTTCCACGGTTCTCCTAAAGACCTCAAGAGTGATATTTCCATCTCTTAATTGATTACTTTTGCCCCTCGATTTTTGATCTGCTCTCCAATTCTCATCCATACCAGTTTTATCCCCGCCAATTTTGCTGAGATCAAGCGTGTTCCATTCTTACCATCAATTATAAGCAACTTATCATCCTAGGCGTTCTTGAGCCCCTTCACGGTCATTTAAAGAGCCAATTTGTTATATGTTGTATATTATCAGTGTGATACATTATTTCTTTATTACGAATTTGATGCAGGTATTATTGTTAAGGTCAGGAGGTGAGATATTGTGAAAGTCAATAAGCACACATGCAAGTTCGTTCCGCTCTTCGTCGAATCATTCAACCCAGGCAGAGCTTGGTGGTATTACCGTCTTGGCTATTCTGCTTACGTGGTCTGTCCAGCCTGCAAAACCATCGCCAAGATAATAAATTCAGAAGACAATTATATCTACCAGGTCATTACGAATAATCAATTGATTCGCAATATCTCAGATCAGGCATGCGCATGGAATTCATATACAGTTCACCAGGAGTACAGAAAGGCATCAATGCCAATATCGAAGGACAAAGCTTCCCGGTGACGTAAAGCCTTCTAACTCGCATGGATTACTATATTATCCAGTTATTTCTCCTGACCGTGCCGATACTGTTCTCGCTGACTCTTCACGAACTGGCACACGGTTATTCGGCTTATTTCCTGGGAGATCCCACACCAAAAGTCGCCGGCAGATTATCGCTCAATCCATTCAAGCATATCGATATCATAGGCTTGGCCATGCTTTTTATCACCCGAAGCTTTGGATGGGCAAAACCTGTGCCTGTATCTCCTGCCAACTTGAATCGTCCAAGATCACAAATGATGATCATATCTTTGGCAGGTCCTGCTACCAATGTTTTGATAGCTCTTATTTCTGCTATGATTTATCACCTGTCCGTGGACATCCTTAAAGCGTCCCCCCTTCTTTTTCCCATGGCAGCATCTCTTCAGCTATTGGTTAAGATCAATCTTAGTCTTGCATTATTCAATCTCATCCCCATCCCCCCTCTTGACGGTTCTCATATTATGAAAGGTCTCATTCCCTATAAGCACCTAAAACTTTATCTCAAAATTGAACCGTATGGTTTCATCGTTCTAGTCGTTTTCATCTTTTCAGGTATTTTGTCAACCACATTTGTTCCAGTCATAAATACGTTAACCCGGTTTCTGCTGTAATATAACAGTCATTTTTTGTAAGGAATATTATTGTGTTCATAATACATTCGGAGGTGCCAATGACTGGTTCTCGTGACAGTGATAATTTTGTCCATTTAGACATAGATGAAAAATCTATATCTTCCCCTGACAACATCTATACCATGAATGGTGTACAAATATCAGGAAACGATATCCTGTTTGCTATCGATAACGGTCAAGCTGGAGATGCTAAATTATTTGCCAAATTATTTTCCAATACATATAGGTTTGATCATTCAACGAGAGAATGGTGGACATTTGAGAGCCCCAGATGGGTTAAAGATAAGACTAGAAAAGCGCTCAATTCCGTCGGAGCACTCACAAAAATCTATAGTCAGGAAGCAATGAAACAGCTCATGAGGAAGAATGTGGCTCAAGCAGCGAATAACGAACACATAGCAGGTATTGCAAGTACAAGACATGCGAACCTGATCATTCGCGCAAACGATCTAAAATCCCTACATTATCGCGAAGAGGTCCTAAAGCTTGCATGCAGCGGCATCGACTCATTAGGTATATCAGGCGAAGAGTGGGACAGAAATCCATGGCATCTTGCCTGCCAAAATTGTGTTGTCAATCTGCAGGACGGAACCAGTTTCCCTGGCAAGCCACAGGACCTCATTAAAACAGCTACTCCAGTCGTGTGGGAGGGTCTCGACTGTGAATCACCCACTTGGTCAGGGTTTGTTCAAAATCTTTTTCACAACCCTATGACAGCACAAATGTTTCAGCGTACCATCGGCTGCCTTCTCTGCTATCATACTGAAAATGTCACCGTTATAATACAATCAAACGATGAATTTATAAAATCCATTTTATTCCGAACACTAAAGAACGTTTTTGGCAATTATGTGAGCCATTTGGGCCTTTCACCAAAACATAATATTTTATCTGCAGTATGCAACCCTGCTGGCAAACGTTTTATTTGGGAATACGTTCATCGCGAAAACAAAAACGAGGTAATTAAAACTGTAAGCGCAATTATTCATTCAACCACCGAAGGTGACCTGGCCGGGAAAATCACCCCCCCACATTTCATTCTCATCACAGATCCGGGAGAAAAATTCCATCATAGCATCTCCCGATTGGGGGGTCAGATCTATACCTTCGATCTCTCATTGCCAGAAAACTATCACAGAGATTTGTTACTGGTAGAGAAACTAAAGAAGGAGCTTTCGGGCATACTCTCATTTTTTATCCGAGGTTGTATTGATTGGTACCGTCATGGCATCGACCATCCAGATATGATAACTTCGCAATGATGCTTTCCGACCAGAATGACACATTTTGTTTTAATAATGGGGATTTGATTTTGATTTATTAATTGTGAACAAGCTGGCGGTTCTTGAAAAGGCCGGTTTCACTTTTCCGGAAGGACAACATCGAGTATAATTCTGGCCTTTTTGACGTCAGCTTTGTTATTTAACACGCCTTTGATAATGAGTTCATGCACCTGATCATGCGTGATGCCTAGTGCTTTGGCCCACTCTTTTTCTCGCTTCCTTAACTTGCTCCATGCCTTACGAACTTTATTTCTGCTTCTCTCAATGAGGCGTATAAATAATTCTTGAGAATCCGGGTCATCTTTCAGAGACCGCCCATCCTTCATAAAATATTTCTGTATTTCTTTAAGAAGCCTTTCTCTCGAAATATACTCCGTCTCACCCTTCATCCTGCTGTTCCATAACCGAGATACAATGTATTTTTCTATTCGTCCCTTAGCACCATTTTCTTTCATAATTCACTCCAAAAATCGTCCACAAATTTTCCAAACGTTTTTATATTAATTATTAATTATTAATACACATAACAAAACAAAGTTTTGTAAATACAAAGGGCGTCTCCTTTCTGATTCTTAAAGTGCTTTTATAAGAGGGGGTGGCCAAAGTGGACAAATGTCCATTTTGGCCACCCCCTCCTTGTCTCCATTCCTATCTCACTATTCAAACAATATTTCAAAAGGAGATTATCATGAACAAGATCATCTTTTCATTTCTGGCGCTCGTAATACTTTTGCATCTCGAAGCCCATTCCGTATACGCGCAGGATCCATGCAGCGATATTTCTCTCGATACCATCCGTGCACATGCGCCTGTTCCTCCAAAAGCTGAAATCATCTCAAGGAAAAATACAGGGGGAATATGTGAGGTTATTCTGAGCATTAACGGTGAACCAGTCCCCTTATATGTTTCCAAAGATTTCATCATTGCCGGCGAAATGTATTCAAACAAGGTTCAGATCACCAGAGAGTCTTTGGAAAGTGTCAGCGCTGTAATCTCCGAACTCAAACAGGAAATGGCAAAAAAACTGGCTGAAGATTTCCTTGCCATCAGAGATAATCTTGATACTGTAGCGGGCATCACATACACGCCTGAAGGAAAGAAAAATCACACACTGTATATGATCAGTAGCCCTTCGTGCCCATACTGTAACAAGGCAGCAAAAGAAATACAGCCTATTCTGGACGAAACCGGCACACAACTGAAGATTATCTTTCAGGCAGACGGTCCAGCGAGGGATAAAGCAGCTGAGGCTATATGCCAAAAAATCGATCTTCAGACGTATAACTCCAATGCCTGGCAATCAAAAAGCAGCGAGAAAGCCTGTGATGAAGGAGTAGAGATCGTTCACAAATCATCAACACTTGCCCAGCAGCTTGGCGTTCGAGGGGTGCCTACGTTCTTTCTCGAAGATGGTTCGCAGGTGGTTGGGGCAAACATGCTGGAGCTGAAGAAATTGCTTTCAGCAAATTAACCCCTTTCAGGTCATCCTATAGACATTCACATATGAAGACCAGGACATGCGGTAAAATCATTATAGCAGTCATAACAGCAATGATGGCTGGACTCTCTACCCTGTGCTCGGCTTCCGCCAATCAGGTGGTCTGCCAAGAAAATTACACATTCGATATCCGGATGGCTACTGCAGAAAAAATAACCACCTATGTGGCTGAATCCCGTGGGAAATGTTCAACAGGACACAAACTAGCAAAGGAACAAAGAGAGATCAATATTTTCAACTACATCAAGGTAATCCCCGTCCTTCAGATGTCAAAATCTCTTACAAGCTCGAATCGGGACACCAATGATTCTGCCGCTCTTAATAAAACCGCACTCAATAAAATCAGTATCCATTTTGGACTTGGTTCGTCCGAGATAAGCGCGAGTGAAAGAAAATTCATTAACACTTTTGTCACGAGCCTTTCTCCAGATGCTGTCGTGGATGTTATTGGGCATTCATGCTGGATCGGATCAGAGGAATACAACATCGTTCTGTCGAAAAGGCGAGCATCTAATATAGCCGAATATCTGAAATCAATGAAAATCAATGTGCGCCAAGAAGAGGGCAAGGGTGAAAGCATGTTAATCGACAAAATCAACCCTGCACCAAACAGGCGCGTTGATATTATCCCTGTCAAGAAAGGAGGTGATGGCGCCTGATCATCGGTGAGAAAGCTGCACCGTAAGACCCCAAAAACTATAAAATACACTATGAAGGGAGTATTTTCATGAACAAAAAGATCTGGACCATTTTTTCGCTCGTTTTTGTTTCCATGGTTTGCGCTGGCGCAGCTTTCGCTCTGACCGACACCCCGGCAGCTGGTGATTTCGCGTTCGAACTCTACGATATCGTCTCACACAGCATCTTAGGAGGCCCGATCGGCATCATCGCAGGTATCGGTTGCCTCGTCGCCGGCGGTGTCATGGCTGTTCAGCAGAAGATCCTGGGCGCAGTACCCTGCCTGCTCGGCGGTGTTATCATTCTCCAGGCTGACACCATGATCCAGTCCCTCGGCATGCTGGTGTAAACAATTCCACAGGCAAAGATACGGGGAACGGCTTTTTAAGCCATTCCCCGTATTTATAAGTCAAATAGATCGGAGCAATATCGATGATCCGAATACCGCAGTACTTGGATGTCCCATTTCAGGTGCTCTACTGGGAAAGTGACGAATTTGCATTTATCCTTCTTTTTTTTACACTTGCTCTCGCGTTCGGCGGGTGGGTTCTCTGGGCATTACTCCCGATCGGCCCATACACCTACATTCATTTCAAGCGCAAATACAACAGGGGTTTTTTGAAACATCTCATTTACATTGTAGGGTTCAAGGAATTCCACGGTTATCCATCTGCATTTTGCACTGATTTTTATGAATAAGAGACTGTATCATGAAACCAAAATCATATCTTGATATTACTTCGAATGTTTATGCTCACAATAGACTGCTGAAAGGCGTCATTGTCGTCCTCGCTATTGGATTCATTTTTAATAGCATATCAACGTTCTTTGCCATGAAATACCAAAAGGTTATAATCATGCCTCCTGTCTTGGATACACAGGTTGTCATCTCAGGCAAAAATGTTGATGAAAATTATGTCCGCCAATTCATTAGATACATTATAACCCTCGTTAACACTTATTCCCCCCATACGGTCAAAGGACAATTCGAAGAACTGCTTCTTCACATACACCCTAGTTCTTATGATCGGTACAAGGCTAAACTTGATGAGATGAGAGATTCAATCGAATCGCTGTCCATTTCAAGTGTTTTTTATCCCCAGGATATAATACTCGATACTGCCACCAACACCATAACTGTGTCGGGTATCAAAAGACAATCGGCGAACCAGAATAAAATTTTCGATGACAAAGTCACATATATAATTAACTACGTTATCAGTAATGGGAGGTTGTATGTCCTTGATATTAATGAGAAATAAAACTTGTCTTCTTATTGTTCTCTTAGCACTTGTATCTTTACCAGCGCATGCCATTGATATTTTGGGGAAAAATGATGTGGCATCTCCTCAGTTGATCATTTCAGGAGAGCCTTTTTCATATGATAATATACCGAACTCATCCGAAATTGTACCAGGGACCATCACCTCTGTTATTCCTGAGATATCGACCAAGATATTGCTTTCTAACTCTGATGTGAACCGCATAGTCTGCTCCTCAGGCAGCGTAAAGGATGTGATATTCTCCAAAGAAAAAGGAATATCCGTTACTATTTCTGGGAACAGTGCTTTCGTCAAGTTTTTTATAGCTCAAAATCAGTCTGATAATTCCAAGCTTTATGCAACACTTCCCGTAGAAATGTTCGTTGTTTGTTCCGACAACGTTGTATATTCGCTCGTAGCACAACCGGTAAAAATACCAGCCCAAACTGTCCAACTCATAGACAATAAAGATAACATCCGTGAAAACATCGAGATGTTTGTTAGTATACCTCTCGAGACAAAAATCGCAAAGCTTATCCGGTTTGTTTACAGTGATGACATTCCATCGTCATTCTCGGTGAAAAACATCGATAACCGGATAACAGTATTCAAGGATGTGGATATTTACTTTAAAAAGGAAGTAATAGTACCCGGAGAAGGTCTTAAGCTCAAAGAATTCATTGTTTCTTTGAAAAACCCCCTCCCTGAAAATGAATTGAAATTCACGGAGACCGATTTTCTCGCCCCTGAGCTTACCAAATCTCCACTGGCTATCGCTCTTGAGCCGAAGCCTCTGACTGGAAATAACCTGGTGCGTCTTTTCGTTGTCGAACGATCAGTTGAGCAACTATAGGAGGGAACCCCGTGCTCGCAAAATTAAAATCAATATACGATTCCCTGTCTCCAACAACAAAAAAAAAGATTTCGCTTTTAATCGCCGCGGGCTTTGTTATTTTTGTCGGTCTCTCTGTTTACAAGATTGGTGATAATAAGTCATCTCAATCTCATCCTAGCGGCACAGTAAAACAGATCAATCTCGACCCTAAACTCGTACAGAACACCATCTATGAAGAAACACGTAAAAAAACCAGTGAGATGGAACGCCGGCAAAAAGAGCTAGAGAAACATCAGGAAGAGACAAATCAAAAAATAGACCAGCTGATTTCAAAACTGGAAGTCAATTCGATCGTAAATGCCTCTCCTCATGGGCCGGTATCTTGTGAAAACAGACCTAGAGATGTCCGCGGTCAATCAGTTACGAATAATAATGCTTTTCCCCCGATCCCTAATCCAGATCTTATCAGCTACGGAAACAGCACATTGAGTCCACCGCCTCCCCCAGAACCACCTAAAATTTCTTCATCGTACAATATCATTGGTAACATATCGATGATATCGAACAAAAGCACACCCCTTGATAGCGGGAGCTCCAAGGAGGGGGACAACAAAAAGAATGAACTTAAAAAAAAATACTATCTTCCCCCGTGTTTTCTCCAGGCCACCCTTCTTTCAGGACTACGCGCTCCAACAATGGGAGACGCTAAAAAAGATCCCGTTCCAATTTTATTGAGGGTAAAAACGCCTGCGATCCTCCCCAATCATGTGAGGTCCAATATTTCTGGATGTTACATTATTGCAGAAGGATCCGGCAAATTAAGCGACGAGCGTGTTCATGTGAGACTACTTTCACTTTCTTGCATCGACAAAAACTCAAACTCCATTATCGATCAAAATATAACCGGCTTCGTCCAAGATGAAGATGGTGTTGTTGGCCTCAGTGGTATCGTAACAGCGAAGTTTGGTAGCAAAATAGCACGCGCTTTTCTTGCCGGTGCTTTAGAGGGTGCCGGAGATGCCATGCAGACAGCTAGTTCTACCGTGGAGACATCACCGATTGGTACAACCCAGATTATTTCTGAAACTGATACTCGAAACATTGCCCGGTCAGCTGTAGGTGGAGGACTGAGTACTGCAAGTAAAGAGTTACAATCCTTCTACTATGCACTTGCGAAGGAAAGCATGCCCGTGCTCGAAGTCGGCAACAATAAGCCCTGCACTGTGGTTATATCTAAGGGTGTCTATCTGGATGTCAAAAATGAGGAGATTCTGAAATGAGAATGAAAAGGATGAAATCAATTTTCAAACGTAAATCATTGGCACTGATACCTACACTTATTCTTGTTTGTTCTGGTTGTAGTATATTCAACCCCTACAACAGCGAGTTTCAGTGCAAGGAAACCTATAAAGGTGAATGTCTTACCACCCAAGAAGCCTATCAAAATAGTATCAATGATCTAGACATCAAGGCAAGCGAGGAACACAAAGAAACACTTGATGACAAAGAAAACCGAAAAAAGGGGAAGAAATGCTCTAGTTGCTCAAGTAACCAGCATAATGATCTTGCTGGCGAAATAGACATCAACCGATATGATATGCTGTACAAAAAAAGTCTCTATACCGATCTCAAAGCAATCATAGATGATCCGCAGACTCCAGTTGTTCGGCCTCCAGAGGTAATGCGCATTCTGCTACTCGGCTATACCGATCCTGAGAATTTTCTCTACTCGTATCGCTACATGTATATGTTCACATCCGATCCACAATGGATTTTTGACCCATCGCGCGAGGTAAACGCTCATGCAATGGAATATCGCTGAATTTGTAAGATCTGTATTTTATGGCCTAAACGGAGGCCTCTATAAGAATAAGATTGTCAACCTTGGTCGCAGAGATAAATTTTCTGATTATCTGCGGTACAAGGTATATGACCCAGAAACAAAGGCCTATTACAACAACGACAATTCCATCGGTTATATCTGGGAGTGCTCACCTCTCGTTTATGCCGGCGATGATGTTTACAATATTCTTCAAGGATTGATTGGTCTCGGGGTCCCCGAACATACTACAATTCAATTTTTTTTGTTCGCAGACCCTTATATAAACCCGATTCTTGAACATTATAAGAGACTGAAAACTTGTGCCGACAGCTTTGATCTCGGCAGAAAGACAATTGATAACATTGTTGATTTTTTCAAAAAAGGCGCAAAGGATGGCATGGCAAAATGCCAAGATGTTCCTGTAAGGAATTTTCGCCTTTTAGTATCAATCAAATTTCCCGGAAATCAGATAGGCTTGGATAATCCTTATACACAAACAGTGGAAGATCTGTTGCGTGTTATTACTTCATCACGATTTCTCAATATTCGCGATTCCGTATCAGAGATACTCAAAGGCGCCAAGCTCTTCCCGCGCCCTATGGAACCCGAAGAACTCATACGAACATTGGCACGGATATTCAATGATAGTGACTTTGATGACGTGAAAACGATGTACGATGATGCCATTCCCATAAACAAGCAAATTATCATGGCCGATACGCCAATTTCCTTTAGGAATGATCACGTCAAAGCGGGGAATAAATATTTTCGTTGCCTGACACCAAAGAGTAATCCTCAGAATGCTTTCCCCATGCTGACCAATTTAATTCACGGCGGCATCAATGGTGTTGTTGATGACAATAACCAGATTCATGTCCCGTTTTTTTCCACCATTACCCTGCATTTTGAGGACCTGAAACAATATCTACACAATAAATGCAATGCATCTCTCATGCAAAATAATTTCGGTAGCTTTGCACTTTCCCAGCAGCGAAGGAAAGATGAATACATGTGGGCAACAAGCGAGCTCGAAAAAACACCATTCGTAAAAATTATGCCCGCTATTTGGGTATATAGTCATGATGAAGATAAATGCAGAGAAGCCGTAGCGAGAACTAAGAGGCTCTGGCAACAGTATGGTTTTACCATGCAGGAAGAAATTCGTATACTTCAGTTATTGCTTCCGTCATGTTTGCCCATGGGACTGATCTCAGACAATGATTTTCTAAAAACTCTGGATCGCGAGTTCACGGTTCACGCTCCAGCAGCAACTCACCTCCTTCCCACCCAGGGAGATTTTGCCGGGGGTGGGAAACCTGCACTTCTTTTCATGGGGAGAAAAGGCCAATTAATATCACTCGATCTTTTCAATTCTTCGGCAACCAACTACAACTCGCTGATTATGGCATCCAGCGGGACAGGTAAATCGTTTTTCACCCAGGCCCTCGTTTATAACTACTACCTCATGGGTAGTTACATTCGCATCGTAGACATCGGTTATTCCTACAAAAAACTCTGTGATATTCTCGGAGGCACGTACCTTACGTTTGGGCCAAAGTCTAACATCGTTCTGAATCCTTTCAGCAACGTCAAGGCAGAGGATTTCGAAAACGACATATCAGTGATCTCCTCAATTGTTCAGCAGATGATATTTTCATCCACGAAATCCACTCCTGATAAAAATGAAATATCCCTTATAAAAGACGCATGCAGATGGGCTTATGAGGAAAATGGTCCCGAAGCATGCATTGATGATGTCGCACAATATTTGAGCGAGTTTCCAAACCTTAAATCCAAATCGAGCTTCAATTTTGATGACGCATCCGATAAAAACATCACCCTCGGCATTATCAAAAACCAAGCTCACACCCTTGCTTTCAATCTTTCTGATTATACGAGAAGGGGGACATACGGCCGATTTTTTAATGGGAAATCCACCCTAGATATTTCCCATGATCCGTTTGTCGTTCTTGAGCTCGAAGACCTCAAGCCTCTAAAAGACTTATTTGGAGTAGTTGTTCTACAAATACTGAACTACATAACCTATGATACATACCTTTCAGACAGGTCTACACAGAGGTTTATCATTTTTGATGAGGCATGGCAGTTTCTGGGCAAGGACGGTTCCATAAATACCCAAATATTGAGTGGTGTAATCAGTGAGGGGTACCGCCGTGCAAGAAAATACTCAGCTTCATTTTCAGCTGTAACTCAGTCCATATTAGACCTTGACGGTTTTGGAGAGGTAGGCAACGTCTTGTTTGCTAATTCTGCCTACAAATTTTATCTCTCATCTCCAGATTACGACAAGGCCAGGGAATCGAAAAGAATCAATTACGATAAGGGCATACACGATATCCTCAAGTCCGTCCAGACTCCCAGACCACGGTATAGCGAGATTTTCCTCGATACTCCATACGGATTAGGTGTTGCAAGACTCCTGATGGATCCGTTCAGCTATTATCTTTTTACCTCCGATGGCAAAGAAAACGCCGTGATCAACAATATCGTCAACAAAGGATACTCTTACGCAGAGGCAATAGATTTTCTGGTGAGCGAACAAAATAAGAAAGAGGAGGAAAGTAAATTGAAATGCGCAATCTCATAGCTTTACTCAGTTGCGTTCTTCTACTCCCTATTGCATTATCTGCCGACGATTATACCGACGCCTGGAACATGGGGAACAATCTCGGTAATGAGATCAACTCCTCGATATCTTCATCAGAAGGTCTCAATAACGCCTTTTCAGTGCCCATGACATCCAATAATGCAGCCATGAATCCACTCAAAGGGACCATATACAGGTGTTCTGACACAAACAAATATTTTCAGGATCCGACAGAATGTGATAATAATTGCCCAACACCTTGCGTTCAAGGTTTCAGCTCTCAGCTACAGTCACCATCATCTTCCGCATTTCTGGAAATATCCGTCACCAGCATCGGGCCCGGTGGTGATATCAGGTTAATTATCAGCCAAGACACTGATTTCGACAATTCCTTTGATCGAAACTACACTCTTCCCGACCACATATCGGGCATCTGCGCCAACGGTTATATTACATGCGATGCCGGTACATGGACAAACTGTACCTATAAGCTTTGGACAGCAAATCCCTCTGACAGATCGATCAGCATCCTTAACTCTGACATGTTTCATCTTGGGGGATGTTACGCAATCAACAGTAGCGCTCACCCCTCCGGAGTAGGTCCTAGTCTTTTCCTGACAAACATAAAAAACTCTCTTGAAACCATCGGGGGAGGAATCACTGCAGCCATTCATAATGCTGATCCCCGTTGTGTAGTAACACAGGCTCAAACCGATATAGACAACTTCAGGATTCTCTACTGGGGACAAGAATCTGACAACGTAGCGGCATCTACTACCATTCAGCAGATTGGAAATCCGAGTCCGGAAAGTTATTACTCAGACCCGAACCAGTTGGAAAGCCACGGCAGCGCTCTTCTGGCAGGTGAAATGGCAGACAGTCAAAGCTTCACATATATATCCCAGAATACATCGAATCAAAATCTTAGCGTTTATAACTGTTCTATAAGCCATGATATTGTTATTGGCAATCAGACCATAGTTTACAGATGCTATACTCGTTCACTAAGTTTTGGCTGTATAGGACGAAACGAAGGCAGCGCCAGTGTTGCTTATAATCTATGTGGAACAGGTTTGTTAAATGAACCCTGCATAGACGAAGAACCGTCTGATGGATATGCTGCTTTCGTCGAGTGTGGAACAGGAGAACCGCCTACTGATGCAACAATGGCTGGCCATTGGAAGCAACTCAACCATGATAATTGTGGTGATTGTTGTGGCGGATGCCACAGTCATTGCCACGACTTCACCTGTGATGAAAGAGAATACTACATATGGAGCAGGAATTATGACCTTCCTCCTGGATTGATAACTACAGGCAGCTGTAATCTTCCTGATCCTGAGTGTCGCCTCTTTTCAGAAGATATATGCGATTCTTTGGGCTATTGTGTCAACACCATAAGAAACTATATCAGCACGGCAAAGGTGCCACAGACTAACTGTAAACAGGTAAATACCGATAACGATAATTATACTGCGTGCGCAAAAGGGACTGCTATAACAACCAGGTCTCTGTCTACAAACGTCACCACCACGGTAGCATCAGGGAATGACCTCTGGTGGAGAATCAATAGAACTTATCATTGTCCGCAGGATAAGAACGACTTTGGCCTAGATGATGCCCTCGCAAGAACACAGTCCATCGAAAGCTCGTCCTCAGTCGATGCAACGGGCACATCACTGACATATACCGATGTTCTTGCGGGTGCCGTTACAACTGGTTCGGTAAATATTCATGCAAGTCCTGGATATGATTCTTGCGAAATGGTTTGCAAAATCAGCAAGGCACGGAAATCTTCAGGAGCCAATGTGGCGGGTCATCAGGGCCAGATGAATCGAAATACCGACACCACTGTGGAAGCCTACAAGGTTTGTGAACTTACTGGTGGTTTATGGGTTTGCCCTGTAGATAATGATGAAACCTTGGAACAGGACTGCGCATGTCTCAATGACTTTGAAAACGCCATTTCTACTCTGAGCGCAGTGAAAGAGGCATCCAAGGATCTTATTTGTGGTGAACAATAATGCATTTATGAGGTCTCGCATGATTAAACGTTTATGCCTACTTTTATTCTGTATTGCATGGTCTCCATGTGTATGTCTGTCTGAAACTCTGGTCTCATGCCCACAATCCGATTCATGTAATATATCCATCTATAAGAGCAGTAACTCAACCATATTCGGCAGTCATAACATAACCCTGATATCTCCTAAAGACGATCAGGGAAACAACCTGCCACTCTCTTCCTCGTGCGCAGAGCCGTTCTTCTTTATAGAAGAGAGGAACCGCTGTGAATCTACCGAGACTGCGTGTTCCTCTGAAGGTGTTTTCAACCCTCTTACCCATACCTGCGAGACAGGGACCATCTGTGGGAGCACTGGCGGTACACTCGACTCTGCTCTTGGCACATGCCGAAAATACCCTGATTGCGATCTCGGAGGAACCTTCAATCCCGACCCTGAATCTATGTGGTGCGAGGCCGATGTAATTGCCGATTACAGCTGCCCCGCAGGAGATTTTCGTGAAGTGAATGGGGAAGGACGTTGTGAGATTTCTCCTCATTGTATAGAACCCGGTGTATATAACACGAGTACTGGTTTATGCGAAGTTACCGTTACCACCCAATGTCCCGATGGAGGTTCCTTCTCTCAGGAGCACAATCAGTGCGAAGCTACTGCTTCATCACACATGTGTTATACGAATCATTCCATGCAAATGTGCTATGCATGGTCTGCAGTTCATAATCCGTATAATCTACCTACCCGTGATGACTGTTTTATGGATTTCGTAGGAGCTTGCTTTTACTATGTCTTCGTTAACGGTGAATGCAGAGAAGTTTTTAATGCTTATCAAAACTTAAATGAAAACACGTGCCTTGCAAGTCACGACACATGCACTGATTCAGGAGGACAGACATATCCTGCACGATGGGAACCTGCTCGACTCTCCTGCCCGGGCTCACCCTCTATGGACTGTTTCCCCTGGCCGGCACCTCCTGAATGTCCCGGAAATGTCCCACCCGACGATGCCACTTTTTTCTGCGAAAGAAATGCCAGCACCGCACAAGGTTGCGAATACACCACATCTTGTAGTGGCCTTTCTGGTAATTTTTACTCTGCCGCGTGCCGCTTAGTTTCATATTGGAATACCCATAGCTGCCCCTCCGGGTACACATGGGATGGTTTCACCTGCTCCTCGCCCGCCTCCATCGACACGTGCCCATTAGGTTACTCACAAATAGGAAACCTCTGTTACCGTGATCCGGATCCATGCCCCCTTGGGTGGACACTAGATACAGTAAGCGGAGGATCCAACCTCTGCTACATGACAGCTGACGCTTCTTTTTCCTGTCCTCCAGAATATACCCTCCTTGAGATCACCGGGGAAAATTACTGCCTCGGAACTGCTCACTGCTTTGGAAACTACACGCTCAATAACACCACACACTACTGTGAATCGGATGCATGCCCTGAAGGGTATTATTTCGATCACGGAGTCTGCAACTCAGATGAGATCTGCTCAGGTGCAGCCCAATTCGATCCTGATAATCAAGTCTGTTATTTTAATATTACGGGCAACATTGTTCATATTGAGTATGACGGAGTAACGTACAGCGTTCCCTGTGACGGAACAGAACAGGTTCTTGGTAATGCTTCAGTTGCCCGTGACTGTCCGTTCCCCCTTGAATGGGACGGAAACTACTGTTCCGGCAATATTCAGTGCAACAACGGAACGTATGATCCCTATTTGAAATTATGCACCCGAGATACCCTTTGTGAAAGCTCTGACGCTACACTCGAATCATCTCTGGGCATATGCAGAAAATATCCTGACTGTGAACAAGGTGGTTTATTCAATACATCTGAAATGAGATGCAAAGCAGATGTCATATCTAATATCAGTTGTCCTTCAGGAATATATCGAGAAGTTGATGGAGAGGGTATATGCGAACAACAGCCCACTTGCTTGTCTCCGTCGATATATAACCCTTCTACTGGTCTGTGCGAATTCACTATCGGGGCAGTATGCCCGCCAGGAGGCTCTCTGGAATCTTCCGGTCTTTGTGTATCCTCCATCGAAGAAAATTATTGCTACACAGAAACATCTGAAGAATTTTGCTACACGTGGCATTCAGCTCAAAATCTGTATAATCTACCTACCCGTGATGACTGTTTTATGGATTTCGTAGGAGCTTGCTTTTACTATGTCTTCGTTAACGGTGAATGCAGAGAAGTTTTTAATGCTTATCAAAACTTAAATGAAAACACGTGCCTTGCAAGTCACGACACATGCACTGATTCAGGAGGACAGACATATCCTGCACGATGGGAACCTGCTCGACTCTCCTGCCCGGGCTCACCCTCTATGGACTGTTTCCCTTACCCTTCTTCGGCATGCCCAGGAAACAACCCACCTAACAACTCAACCATTGTCTGCGAAAGAAATGCCAGCCCCTCCCGAAGTTGCGATTACACCACATCTTGTAGTGGCCTTTCTGGTAATTTCAGCAAGTCTAGATGTAGACTTGCTACATACTGGCTTTACGAAGTCTGCCCTGAAGGGTACACCGCCAACGGATCGTCTTGCACAGCACAGCCGTCATATCAGACATGTCCAAATGGTTTTATGCAAGACGAAACTTTATGCTACCGGAACCCTGATCCATGCCCTCCGGAATGGAGTTTCGATAATGTTGATGCGGGAACAAATCTCTGTTACATGTATGTACAAGCCAGCTATTCGTGCCCTACGAACTATGACCTGACAGAGATTGACGGGGAATATCACTGCATCGGCGTACCTTTCTGCAGAAACGCTGGCTATACATTCAACAATACTTCGCGTTACTGCGAGTCGCCAGCATGCTCCATCAGTTATTCTTACAATCCAAGCGGCATTTGCACCTCCGGGAACCTCTGCCCCCCTTCGGCCATTTTCGATCCTGACAACAACCTGTGTTATCTCAATATCGAGGTCGATGAAGTGGAATCCTCCCCTGAGGATATTGCCAATACAATCATATGTACCATAAGCGAAAACGGAGACAGCATTAACGCCACTTTGAACCTTTATGATCAGGAAGCGTACGATTATCCCTACGCAAACGCACCGGGCTACGGTATCGATCCCTCCTTGGACGGCACCAACAGAGATAACCCTGTGTGTGTCCACGATGATATCCACAGAACTGATGCATGCAAGTGGCAGCGATATAATGATGACAATGAATGGCTCAACGATATGGGCGTTCCGCTGAATTCCTGGATCATTTACGGAAATACCCTCGTTCACAGTCTTACTCTTGGATATCTCGTAGATAGCAACACCGGCTTCTCAGAAGATGACAATATCTGCGCTCGAGACATTAATGAAGACGGCAACATAACGGAAAACGAGATTATGATGTGCTTGGAAACCCCACAGGGGGGGCTTTGCCCCATTGAGCTGGCTGAATGCGAGGTTAGTACCACCCCAATTGTCTGTCCTGGAAACGGCACATGGGACCCTGATCGAAATCGATGCTGGAAAGCCACCACTGACGATAATCTTCTTTGCAGGATTGGCTCGTGGGTTCCGGAACATAACCAGTGTGAAGCAACGATCGAATGTCCCGCAGCCGCAGGACACACTCCAGCATACAATAATGAGCACGACATCTGTGAATACCCGATCACCTGCCCGGACAACGGTACATGGCACAACACCCGGGATGTATGTGAACTGATGCCTGTGTGTAATACGACGCTCAATGGCAACAGGCCTTCCTACAACGTGGGTGCTCAGAGGTGTGAGACTCCCATAACGACCGAGTACAATTGCCCCGCCGGAGCACTGAAGTACGTTCGGAACGGGACAACAATCTGCACGCGTCTGCCACTTTGTAACACAGGAGATTCCTACGTCTGCAGAAATCATCGATGCGAAAGAGCCGCAACACCTGTCTGTCCATCCGGTCATACATTAGAGAACAATCGTTGTTACATGTCAGCCGAATTGGATAATTGTTATACTGAGAGGGAGGTGACAAGGCTTACTTCTTCCCGTGTATATCGTCTCTGTGCCCGAGCTTATGATCGATGCAGTAAATCTTGCCCCTCTTGGTCTTGGGATGAACCAATTACATGTCGGATTTGTGACAATTATGGAGAATGGTACGGTGGAGGAATAAACAACTTGCCTTCGGCTTGCCAAGGGACAACTACTGAAACAATCTGTAGATTATCAAATGAGTGTTCTCCTTTCGGTGGAACCTGGTCTCGTGCAGGCACTTATGGGTATGCAATGGAGCCACCGACTTGTTATGCCAGAGATAGTTATGGAGAAAGAACAGGCCCGCGATGCCAGGGAAATAGTAGACCATCTAGAAGCATCAGTGTGGGCGTAGATCAATACCCATACGTTACAATGATAGGCAAGAATACAGGCGCTCTTGTTTGCTATTACAAAGAATTTTGGGGAGTTTATACATGCCCAAGCGGATATACTTTAGATGGGAATCGTTGTTGGAGGCAACCGAATTATACATGCCCATCCGGATACACCTTAAGCGGGAACATCTGTTACAGGGCACCAAGCTGCTCAACCTACGGGTCGGGCTGGGCGTTTGATTCTTCCCTTAATCCGGACTCAGCTTGTCCGACCGGTTATGGTCTCTGCTGGACGAACTCCACACCTGTCACTGTCTGCCCAACGGGTTACACCATTGATGGCTCCCTCTGTACCCATTATTCCGATCATTCATGCCCATCAACAACATATCGGTTCAGCACGAGCACTGGCATGTGCCAGTACTCTGGCTTTGGATGTACCGGCAGTTACGCCCTGGACACAGTATTCAACGTATGCGGATTCTCAGACGTTTGTCCGGAAGGAACAAATCACGACGTGGTCAATGACGTGTGTGCATCATCAAGAATTTGCGTGGACCCCTATGAGCTCTCAACCGCCGAGAACCTCTGCCTTTCATTTGAATATTCCTGCCCTACGTACTATCACGTGGATCTAATCGACGATATCTGCTACCACGACTGGCCCGATCTCTGCCCGTACGGAACTGAGTACACCTGTATGAATAACAACGGTCTTTGGCAGTGTTCTCCGCATATCTGCGATGCATTCAATAACGTTCTCGAGGATACTGACACCATAGAGGGCGAAAATGATATCAAGGAGATCGGCTTTGAAGAAGATGGCTCCTGTGCCGGCGAGATATATATCTTCAGAGGGTTCGATAAACGGTGTAGGACCTCGGGCACTACCACCAGTTATGTCAACTGTTGTGGGACAGCATCGAGTGATGAATGCATCAATAACCTCTGGCTGGGGTTACAGCCTTGCAACGCCCGCGAAAAGGATCTAGCCTGCAGAAAAACTGCTAATCTGTGCATCGAGGTGGGAGAATACTGCTCAAAACGGATAAAGCTCCTCAGTGGCAGCTCGTGCATAGAGCATAAGAAAACCTATTGCTGCTTTGGTTCTAAGTTCGGCCGTGTTCTTCAGGAACAGGGGAGGCCATTACTCAAGGATTTTGATCCTGCAGCACCATTCGGAACTCCAGAAAACCCAAATTGTGACGGGTTTACTCCGGAACAATTTTCGCTCCTTGAGTGGGAAGAGATAGACCTAACTGAGCTTTATCCGGACATTGAGGTCATGCCTATGAAAGACTTCGAGGATTCGGTGAACACAAGATTCCAGAACCAACTGAATAACTTCAAGCTGCCGGGACAATGATGATGAAAAAGACCACCCTTATCATATCTATTTTAGTAGTATCCTTGCCCGCCTTTGGTCAAATCATTAATCTCGGTACTGTAGGAACTACATACCCTATTGTTGAGAAAGACGCCCTGGTCGAGATTCAGGAGAAAGTCAAATCAATAGATTTCAGCAAGACACTCTCTCGAGAGAATTGGGGACAGAAAATCAAAGATTTCAAACCTAAAAACTTGGTCACCCTTCCACCGGCCAAAAAAAACAGATCGTTCCTCGTTGATATGACTTATTCTCTCGAATTCGATATTCCGCGAGTAAACGAAAAAGGGGAGGTTACCGGCACTCTTTATCCGAAAGGTTACACGTTTAATCCCTTAGATTATATCAGTTACCCATCGACAATAATCTTTCTCGATGCCACTGATACGGCTCAGCTTACATGGCTAAAAGACTCCCCATATCTTGATGATCTGAAGGTAACCCTGATCGTAACAGACGGTAACTGGTACGAGTTGTCGACCGAGCTCAATACCAGAGTCTATTACGCAAGCGAACTAATGATCGAAAGGTTTCAGATCAAAGCCTTGCCCTCGATAGTGTACCAGGAAGGGAATCGAATGAGGGTCCAGGAGATAGATGCGCATGAATACATCCAAAGCAAAAATATTAGCCATTAAACTGTTTCTTGTGCTTCTGATATTGCCTAGCTCTTCTTATGCTGTGTGCAAGGGTATGATTATCAACCCTGTTACGGACATCTACTGGCCTGCGATGTTTCCTATTAAGGTCGGAGGAATAACTGTCGTGCCGTCAAAAGACGGCCTGTCTTCAACCTATGATTCTTCCAATTCTCCCTTATGCGTGTGTCCTTTGCCTCCTCCATTATTTGCCAGAACAGGCATAATACTTTCTTATGGGGAGCCAACTGCCTTTATAGAAGTAGTTAAGGATCCGTTTTGTTTCCCTTTTTTTGGAAGGCAGGCTAAAATTCCGCCAATTATAGCTGGCAGGGCCCAAGGTGAACATCTCTCCAGCAGAGATGGAAATTCTTCTCCCGGTTATACGGTGTTCAATGCACATTATGGCGATTTCTTACCTATACGCTTACTGGACCTTATAGTAGACTCCCTTTGCCTTGAAACAAAGAGTGTCGAACTGGATTTGGCTTGGATCACGGAAGTCGATCCTCTTTGGCAAAACGACTCTCTTTCGGTTTTCATACATCCTGAATCTCTTCTTTTTTCAAACATTATAGCTCAACTTGCATGCACCGCCGATTCTGTTACAGCTCAAATCGGCTATCCGCTCGATTTTTTATATTGGTGTTTTGGAAGCTGGGGCAGCGCCTACCCTATGACGGGGACATCACTGCAAACAAACATCACCGCAGCAAGCGCTCATATTGCCAGCAGAATGCTTTATCGTTTGGCGCGGCAGGGGCAACTTCTGGACTGGACAACATATCTGTGCGGTCCTTTGCCGATGCCAATTCTCGTCAAGTCATATTTCAAGCTCCAGATTGCAAAGCCTGTCGTAGGAAGGCAAAGCATACCAATCGGCAGATCGGACATTATTTGGGGAACAGCCAAGAATCCTCCATCAGGAATGAGCGACAATTTTCTATACATGATATTCATCAGGAGAAATTGCTGTGTTCTATAAGGCCATATTATTTATAACTATCCTCGTTATCGGATCTTCAGCCTTTTCGGCAGATATATTCAATAACAGCGAGTACGAAGAGCTTACAAAGCGTGTGGATCAGCAGAAAGAAGGTATCAATTCCGCCGGCAATTATCCTCAAAATAGAACAGAGGCCCAAATAAAAGCCGAGCAGTCAGCTCAACAAGCTCATCAGATTTATTCATCCAAGGAATTCCAGGGGAAAATCAAGCAGTACACTTCTCTTCTAAGTGAACAGATACAAGGGGTGGACAATACAAGCGGCAAATGCAGCAGCGCAAATAGAATGGCTCCTCCAGGAAGCGGCGCCCTTGATGCTGATGAGCGGATATATGTATTTGTTTCATCATCCATGCCGGAGAACACCTTGAAAGGCTATGTTAGCGACATCGATAAACTCCGGGATCCCAACATCGTTCTGGTCATGCGCGGTTTCATTGGCGGAATAAAATATTTCAGACCCACGCTCTCATTTATGACAGGACTATTGAAGAAGGACGAGAGCTGCAGTTTTGAACGAGGTGAAAATTGCGACGTCTACCAGAGTCAGTTCCAGATCGATCCTATGCTGTTTGCCCGGTATGACATCACATCCGTTCCGGCAATCGTCTATGCCAGGGGCTTGAGCATTAATGATACCGAAGCAAGTGAAGGGCTTACTGACAACGTGCAGGTGGGCGATGCCTATGTGCTCTATGGGGATATGTCTCTGGAATACGCACTCGAACGGTTTCATCGGGAAACCAACAGCGATTCCATTCTCTCAGCTATCAAACAGCTCAGGAAGGGATTTTATTGATGGAAAATAATATGCATGAATCTGTTGTCGACAAAAAAGACTCCGCAACCGGCAGTCTCGATCATGGTTCCGCTGATCATTCATCTGTCGATAATATGGAGAAAAAAATGGCCAGAGGGTCATTATCATCCATTCTCGCCATCATCATCGCCTCTATTATGCTTAACATCACCGTGACGGCATCCATGATTTACTACTATCACAATCGCTATGCCACGAAGATTGTCGCTTTCGACTTCGAACGGTTCAAAAACATGCTCGTAGATGAAATCGTCACAGGTGGCATTCAGCAGGAAGATTCCGTTGTAGTGTTAAACAACCTGAAACACGAGCTTTCCAATCGGACGAAGGGTTCGAATACACTGATCCTTTTAAGGGAGGTTATTGTAAATGGTGACGTTGAAGAAATTGATCCAACCATTCAGTGGCTTAAGAAATAAAATTGTCTGCGCCAAATCAAGGAAGTCTTGTAAAGTCACCGTGATCACTCTTCTTGCTTTGATACCGGCAATCTATGGAATCAATTATCTCGCTTCCTTATTCTGGAGCCATATAACCATCAGCCCAACCGCTTCCGCAGGGGCCCACGTTTTCTTTTATACCAGGGATTTTTCCGCCTCGGACATTAATAAACATTCCTGGGTTAGAATCCCCCGGAATGTTCCCAAGATGCTCATAGGTGAATGTGAGCCTCATTGCACAACCCACAAGAATTCACCTGGAATATGCTTATGCAACACCATCAAGCGTGTCGCCTGTATAGAAGGAGATATGCTTGTAGCGAAAAACAGTGAATACTACTGTAACAATTTTCCCCTTGGTGTTTCAAAAACTCATTCATTAAAAGGAGCTCCGCTCTCTTCTTTCGAGTACGAAGGAATCATTCCGGAAGGCCAGGTGTTTTTGATGAACGACCACAAAGACTCCTATGATAGTCGCTACTACGGGCTCGTGTCGATAAATGAGATATCTGAACTGGTTACTCCTCTTTTCTAGCATCTTTTTCCGCTGTATTCCCTGCTACGCAGGAGAGGAAGATCATAAAACCGCATCTGATGTTCCCGACCGCGGGCCTTACTATCAAGAAAGAATGTGGGGATGGTACTGGAACGAAGAGTTCACCCAGGAAAAAATGGAATCGAAAGATAAAGAAGAGATCGTCCAGGCAGGGAAGGAAAAGGAAACCGGGAGGTATCCAACGCTGAAGGACTATACTTATGGAGATCTCTGGAACATGCATCCGGATGATTTCACCGAACTGACCGAGAAAATTAACAAGAAGGCTGTCCAGTATCCAACGGAAGAGAACCTGCTCGAAACAATCATCCTTAATGATATCGCCCGAAGAAAATCAGTCGCTTTTGCTGGCGTGTACACTCTGGTTACCCAAAAGCATCCTCAGTATAATTCACTGGATTCATACCCCACAAACAACCCGGGCAGGCTTGCCTTGAGAGATACCATGCAGGATAGTATTTCAGAAGTGCTGGCTAGTGCTAAGGATGATTTCGGCCTGATAATTTTTACCAGGGATTACTGTCGGTTCTGTGAAGCTCAAAAAGCCATTATCGATCGATATCTTCACCTCAATTATCAGTGGAACGTAAAGGAGGCGAATATATCGAACGATTTCCAGAGTGCCAAAATGGCAGAGAGCATGGGAGTGGATACCGTTCCTGCCGTTTTCCTCATCTATCGCCTCACCGGAGAATCCATGCCTATTTCCACAGGGGTTATGTCTTTTGATGAACTGAGAAACAAGCTGTACTGGGCAATTCGCTATATGCGGAAAGAAGTGTCTCCTGAACAGTACTTCCTTTACGATTTTCAGGAAGGTAGCGGAAGGGATCCGCTCAAAATGTTGCAAAGCAGTATGAACAAAGGGGAGGGGGGTTCTCATGAAACGGTATTGCCTTGATTCTTGTATTCCCATCTTATTTTTCTGCATAGGACTCTGCCTGTTTATGCCCATGACAACAGCTCATGCCGACTGGCTCAACGAATGGTGGTCCAACTCCAACTATGGGGGGTACTCACCGGGGACCTATGGGACCAGCCAGGGGAAAGGATATGCAACTGCAGGATCCTTCAATGTACGAAGACAGAGCACCACAAGCGATTATCTTGTGTCAATTCAAAGACCATATATTAAAGCCGGATGTGGCGGCATCGATGGTTTTCTCGGTGGCGTGGGATTTATTAATGATCCTAACTATCTGATAAACAAAGCGCAGAATATTGTTTCGGCAGCCCCATATATCGCCTTTGAGATGGCTCTCAAAATTCTGAATCAGCAGCTCGCTGGGTCTCTTCAAAATGCATTAAGCGTGGTCGACGCCTTGAACAACATCAATATCAACGATTGCTCAGCAGGTAAGGTTATGGCTGCAGCACTAGTCAACCCCTTTGATCCCACAGGGCAGGTGGAATCTGCCGGCGAAGCATTTGGCAAATTTAAGATGGATAGTGGTTTAAATGACCTCTGGACCGATGCCAAGTCGGCTATGGAAGGTAATCAGATAAATAATGCAGGAGACGGCGTGACAGAAGCTGACCTTGTTTCTGGTTGTCCTACAGAATTACGGAACCTTGCACAAGCAAATTCCGCCCTTGAGCAACTTATGAATAGATACGGCTATAGCGATACTATCGTAGAAGTGGTCAGGGGATTCTTTGGCGATTTTCATGTAACTCCAACTCAGGTCATACCTATCGAAAGCTGCCCGGGAAATGAAGAAGGGAAAAAACTGGAACTATTCTGGAACGGACAAGGTCAGAGAAAACGTCTTTCTGACGGATCGTGTGTAGCTTTGGATATTTCATTTACTGAGAACGGGACAAATTATGCCTCCATAGAAGACTGGGTCAGGACCATGATCACAGAAATTTATGATCATCTGGCCAACAAATCAGCTATGTCAGAGGATAATAGATATTTCATTGAGCATATACCTTCTCCAGTATACCTGCAGATGAAAAACAGTGTTGTTTCAGGATCTCGAGATGTAAGCATAGAAACATATACCAAATTTTGCACAAACGGTTTCGTCTTCCAAACAATCAATGATTTATATGGAGCAGTAACTGAATCAATCATCAAGGCAAAACGTATATCTGGCGCAACAAATGCAAAATCCACCACATGTAATGCCATATCAATGGCGCCACTTATGGAAGGACTTAGTGACCTTCAGAGAAAACTGCACAAATTTATAGACATGGTTGAAAACGAGTATAAAACTGAAATACAGTCCTTCCATGCTTTAGCGACAAACGCAAATTATGTGCAAGAAACTAATGACCTGATCATAAGAAGAATCTCTAGTGCCTTTGGCTCCAGTATTGCGACCAGGATCTCGAAATAATGGAAGTCAAATATCTTAAGTCATGATTAAATCAATCATCACACTTCTGCTCGCATGCGGGTTTCTCCTGGGCCTATCGATCCTTCCCGCTCTCGCGGATGAAGCAGCTGTGCTCAATGCCACCCGAGATTATATCACCTACGGCGGTACAGCTCACATTATCGCCGATTCGTTTCAACGCCTGGCTCTGATCATGCTCCATCCCCAGTTTCAGAACGGTTACTACGTCGCTATGCTTTTAGCGTTCCTCATAGGTGGCGTCATGACATCGCTCAAACAATTGGGAACCCTCAATGCAGGGCTTGGACCCTGGTTATCCTGGTTCGGATCTATTATCATGGGCATGATTGTGGCCGGCACCTTCTTTATGCCCACCACGTCCATGAATGTATTAGATGCAACCACCAACGAACTCCATGTTGTACCCAACGTTCCACACGGTATCGTTATTACTGCAGGATTGTTCAACAACTTGGAAACGGGATTCATCAATTTTGTGGACGTTGTGGGCCTTGATGGCATGACGTACGCATCCGGGGCAGGCGGAATCGGTCTTTCCGCAGTGGCGAATGTTTTCTCCGGGTTTCCAGACAGTACGACTTATCCTGCAACCATTTCATCAACCCTGACCAGGTATATCCAGGATTGCGTACTCTTTGAGTTGCAACGGCCGGGTACCACGCTCACGGCGGACAGCTTCTATGCCCCCAGCAACAATAATCTCACCCAACCGCTCTCACTTGCTGATAGTCCGGCTGTATTGACCATGTATTATGGCAATGACACAGCAGGGAATCCCCTTGGTTCTGGATTACAGGTCACCTGCCAGGTGGCATGGAACGGCGGCGCCGCGGCTGGTATAACCGTCCCTGGTCTCTCAAACGAGCTTTCGAACATGACCGCTGCCAATTTCTGGAACCAACAATGTTCGGCAGCCGGTTTCAATATCAACAATGCAATCGCCATGAACCGATGCAGAAGCCTCGTTCATTCGACTCTAGACAGGATGCTCGACGGTGTCGGTACCTTGCCGGGGAATACCAACAATGCCGCAGGAGATCTCAACATCGTCCGGAATATTTCTATAGCAAGGTCCATTAGTGCGGCCATTGAGTCTGCGGACCCGGCTACTCAAATGCGACTTTCCTCAAATTTGAAACTGACCTCGACAGGAATAGGTGCGGGGATTATGGCAAACGATTACATTCCCCTTCTGAAGGCAATAGTTTTGTCATTGTTCCTCGGCATTTTTCCCTTCCTTTGTTTTCTTCTTCCCACACCGCTCTTTGGCAGGGTGATTTCAATCCTGTTCGGATCGTTCTGTTTCATGTGCATGTGGAGTATTTGCGATGCCGTGGTGAACGCCATGGCCCTTGACCGCGCAACAGACGTTTTCCAGCAGTTAAAGGGGGAAGGCCTTGGACTAGCGAACATGTATATTCTACCCAGTATGAGCATGAAAGCCCTCTCCGTGTTCGGTTTCATGCGGTTCATGGCCATGATGTTCGCCGGCGCCATCACATCAATGCTCATAAAGTTCGGTGGTATCTTCATGTCATCCTTTGCTGGTAGAGTTGGAGGGAATGTGTCAGCAGCAGGCTCTGCCGCAGGGGAGAGCACAATCGATTCTATGAAGCAATCAAGCAGGTATAGAGCATATACAGACGCCCCTTCTGATATTCAAGCCAGAATGAAAACCGTGAGCGCCTTTGATGGTCGGACAGGCTATGATCATATAATGACAGAGACAAAAGCTTATTCACAACAGTCCCAGGCAGGTAGAACGAAATCTGCAATAGACGCGGCTGATACTTTAGGGAAAAAATATTCTGACCATGGTAGTATGATCGGTGATCTAGAACAGGGTCGCTTATCAGGCCAATATTTGGGCGCAAGAAATACAGGGAATACGGGATTCGGTGCAATGCTTAAGGCGAGTATTGTTGATCATGAAAAAAAGTTCGCTGGAGCCGATATAGCGATGAGCATCGAAGCTGATAGCCCAGATTTCATATCTGGAGCTGGTAGAAAGGAGGAATTCACAAAAGCCGCCTCATATGCACTGCAGCTAATGACCAGGGGATTTGCCACGGGAGATGAGGGGGCACTCAATGAAGGAAATCGAATTTTCCAGAGTATTGCAAGCTTTCCGGGTGGTATGGCCGTGCTCCAATCCGAGACGGCAAAATTTAATGCAAACAACATAGGCATAGCCAACGAAAATCAGGCTTACTGGATGCAAAAAGCATTGAATAAATATGGCGGAATGGAAGTTCCGCTGAAAGACCTCGAAGGCCACAAGGTTTCACTTGCCATGGGAGTAAATGAAGATGGGAGCGTAAGAATTCTGAATGCCAACAGCAGTTCTGGATGGAGAGCAACTAATGACGCCCTTAGCACCACGAATATCGGCGATGCTACCAATTACGTCGCACCACTCGATTATCGTGGACCATTCGCGGCATGGAATCATGTAACGGGCTGTGCAAGCGGTAAAAACAACCTTGATTCTGGGGTCATGTCCGGCAACTCTGATCTTATGATGGCCTTCGCTCAAAAGTTGTCTTCAGAGTTCAAAAGCTTTTATAGCGGCAGTAATAAGAATATTGATGGTTCCACTTTCACAGCAGGAATCTCAAAAGCAATTGGTTTTAACACTGGAATCTTTGGAAAAATAATGGGTGAGTCTGATTATCATACACTTGACCAATTCCAATCTCTTGGCGAGTCGGATCCAGTAGCTGGGAAAGCACTCTACATAGTCGCATCCGGAATCAATGATGGCAAGAACGATGAAGAAATCAGTAGGGATCTGCTTGCTTATAGAGATGAATTACTCAAGGCTGGCGAAGAACTGAGCAGCGCTCATAATGCCCTAAATCCTGGGCATGGTACATCTCCAGTTGATATGGCATTTATAAAATGGATTGAGAAAAACACCAACAGATTAAATGATCAAGATCGTAAGTTATTGGAAAACGATGAAAACATGATGGTCTTACGTGATGCATGGGTAACTGGAAAATCAGATGAGGAACTGCGAGCCCTTAAAGATGATTTAACTCGCAAGTAAAAACATTTTAGTGTGTAATAACTGTCTTTCTCTATCCATCTACAGCAGGGAAGTTTCTCGGATTTTCAACATTGCTTATGCTATGAGGATATTCACGAAATTGATTTCTATGCGATGAATAAAAACCCTCATCTTTTCTAGGGTCTATTATTTCAGCCTTCCAGAAGACCATAGCAATGACTGCAATAATCAATAAGATTTCCATCTTTTTATCCCTCCAACCTACTTCCGCCTATATGTTAATTATCGTCCTGTCTACCCTTTTTATAATCCCGGGATCAAATTTTGCAAGCCTGGCCTCTGAGATGGCATTATCACGCAGGCCTTTTTGGGGCTCAGAAATCACCCTCCTGTGGCATCAGCTCTTGATTCCAGGCATATATTCTGGATAGTGAACATACCCGAGAGAATATATTTTACTTTCCTCAATCGCCCGATCGAGCCTATCCGGGCGAATATATGGTTTCAGGTTTCCCCTGCTTTGTTGTCAGGTTTCCTATTCTTGATGTGGTGTGTCATTTCCAGTTTTCGCTATCTGGCCGGCCGAAGTATGGATGCCTCTGCCTGGTTGCTTTTGGGGACATTGGGATCTCTTTGCATGGCCGCCTCATCCGGAGTAAACATATTTGTCAATCTGCAGGCTTTGAAGTTCAATCCAATGCCTTTTCCGAACAAGGCCTTTCGTCTCTGTAGCGTCATTATAAGTTGCTCATTCTATCTCCTCTGCATCATCTCATCGATTCTGATGACAGAATTTTACACGCCGGCAGGGAAGGGGGGATCTGTTCTGAAACAGCTCTCTGCCATGCGCATGAGCCTTTTCCTGGAGGCGTTCATTCTTTCAGTCAGTATGGCCTTTAGCATTTACTTCGGCCTGAAAAAACCGACAACAACGTATTGTTGAGGGCTTCTCTAATCCCTTGTCTTACTGTAAATTTACTATTGGGCATATAAATGAGGGCAAAAGGACAGACTATGGGAACAACATCCACACACAATATTAATATCCTCACCTTCAACGCACATGTAGGGATTTGTGCATCCAGTGAAAAGCTCCGCATCATGAACGCATGGAAGCATTTCTTGCCATCGAGTGATAAAATTCGGAATCTGGACCGCATGGCGAAAATACTCAATAATTTTGATGTCGTGGGAATACAGGAGTCGGATGGGGGGAGTCTCAGATCAAATTTCGTCAATCAGACAATCCACTTGGCCTATGTGTCAGGATTCGATTACTGTTCTGAGAAGATCAATAGAAACCTTGGCTTTGCACGTCACAGCATAGGGATTCTCTCAAAATATCCCATTATTGCCACCGAGAAATATTCCCTACCAGGGAGTATCCCGGGAAGGGGGCTGCTTGTTGCCTCCCTCGATGTGGCCGGCTCATCGATGACGGTGGCTGTTGTTCATCTTTCTCTCGGCAAAAAAGACCGTGTGAACCAGGCTCACTTCATAGCAGAGGTCCTCCAGAGGCACAAAGAGAGGATTATCCTCATGGGTGACTTCAATTGCGGCCATGATAGCGAAGAGATACGCATCATCGTAGAAAAAACAGGCCTTCACCATGCTTCGGCTGGTGTTCCAACATACCCCAGCTGGAAACCTTTCCAGTGCATTGATCATCTTTTTGCCTCGGAGAACCTCCAGGTAAACGACGCCAGGACTCTTGGATTCAGGTTTTCCGATCATTTACCTCTTGCGGCAAAGGCCAGGATTGAGAAAACAAAGAGTGATAATGGAGCATAGCATGTCAAGTCAGGAGAAAGTGACAGCACTCAAAGGCCATTTGCAGGTCTTCACACCGAGCATGGTTGGTAAAATATATGCAAAGGCTGTAAGGGTAAGCCTCGAGAACGTTCCTGCTTACGTTTCAGGCACATTCTACAGTAGAGGCAGAAAGCCATATAAAGGGTATTACTATGATACCATCCGTGATGATGTTACTGGAGAACAATTGGTGTCGAAGACACCTGAAACTATCCGGGTAAGACTCGAAAACGGATCGATCTATACTTTTAAGGGCATGATAGAGACCTTGCCTAACAACAAAGACAGCATAGGTTTTCAGATCGTTTTTACCCCCCTGGAGATTCTCAATGTGGAAAAACCCGCGGTTGACGAACGGACAGAGGCCGAGGTTGCTCTGTTCAAGAAAAAAGCCTCGGAGCGGGATATTGATGTGGACAAAATCCTCTTGAAAAAGTTGCTGTCCGGTGGGAAGCCCAAGATTGGCATGATCTTCGGGAAAGAAGGTATTGTCGACCAAGATGTGATAACAGCCCTGAAGGAAGTCCAGTCGGCGTACGATATCCACGAAATCAGGGTGAACCTTTCTGATAAAAGCCAGATCATGGCCGCCCTTCAGAAAGCAGAAACCCTTTACGATGTCGTGTGTGTAGTGAGAGGAGGGGGGAGCTCCGCTTCCCTTGAAATCTTCGATGACATAGATATCTGCAAGGTCCTTATTAGCCTTCGGGGAATCGGCACCATCAGCGCAATCGGACATTCCGCCGACAAAACCCTGTTTCGACAGCTCTCCGACAAGAGCTGCAGTACACCCACAGCGCTCGGGACCTATTTAAGGGATCTGTACCGGGAAGTGGAGAAAAACAAGATAGAGGGTAAAGTAGAGGCTATCGTTCCCCGGGTGTCACAGGAATATCAGATCAGATTCTTTTTTTACGGGGTGGCTGCGACTGCAGCTGCTGTAGCGGCCTATATCCTCTTTTTCTAGCCTACGACCTTATCATCGTTATGAAGATCGAAAGCATTACGGATGATGTAATCATGAGAAGCACCCACACGCCAAACCAGAAAATGTTTGCACCTATACCGCATGATCCTGCCTGATATTTCGAAATGTAGTTGCTCAACGTTTCTGTGACAACGTCATCGGGAGATTTTCCGGTCTGAAGTGATATTCTCTTGAGGCCCTCCGATAGATACCCGGATATCACAACCTGCCGCATCGTGTCATTGGGATTGTCGTTATTCTGCACTTTGACGAGCTCAGTAACTGGCTCATACATGCGTAATTTATGCTGTAAGGTTTGTTCAAGAGGCATTCTCTCGGCCTTTTTTTGTACAAACAACCTTCCATACAGGTTGTCCAATCGGTAACCCAGGAAAAGCCCGAGAAAAAATACGAAAACATACAATATGTTTGACATGTACGGAGCCAAGAGACTGTACGGGCATAATATCGTGAAACCGATAAACGACCAGTATGTTACCTTATCCTGCTTAAATGCCTCCTGGAACTGTTTACCTCGTATGTTACGAATGGTTTCATTAAGATATCCCTCCGGCTTAAATATCTGGGCATGTGGGCAATTCAGCGCTTTGGCGATAACCGCAGAGCAATCAGTATCTCCAGGGGAAGACATGTTTTTTAACTTCGTCAAAATGTCGTTGTTGAGAATAATTGTTTGATCGAAAGTGATAACCTCGCTCATACAATCATCTCCCTTCTCATTTCAATCTATTATAGGTCTTTATCGGAAATTGCAAAGGTTTCTTGATACAAAGGGCGGACCTATTCATAGGCCCGCCCTTCATGAAGGGGGTTGTTAATCTTCTTGAGGAACGTTTATCGTCAGGGGCACAACAATATTTTCTTCCGTTGACCCTACACCCACCTGGCCTCCGTCGTTTAGCCCCGCTCCATACATGATCTCGGATTTCGTTATTGCCATTGTGTGCCGGTAGCCGGTGTGCACAATATTCCAATCCTTATCTTCACTGAGCAAAAAGAGATTGTATCTTGCCGCAAGACTGGGAGCTCCAAGAAGTTGTCCATCATAATTGTTGCCGGCGCCCCACAGGGTTCCGTCCTGTTTTATGCCAAGGAAATGATCATAGCCTGCAGATACAATTGCCCAATTATCGTCAGTGCCTATCTGGCTGAAATTTTCTCGGAAAGTAAAAGGAGATAGATCTATCTGGCCATAAAAATTGTCTCCTGTTCCGTATAGTTTTCCATCCTTGATGCCTAAAGTGAAGTACCAGCCTGTGGACACCTGGGTCCAGATTTCACCCGCAGCGCTTACCTGGGTAGGAATGCGTCTTTCAACAAGGGTTCCGTCACCTAGCTGACCACTGCCATTGGCTCCCCAAGCCCACAGAGAGCCATCGCTCTTTATTCCCGCAGTATGCATTCTGCCCACCTCGACCTGTATCCAAATATCGCCTCCTATCTGCGTGGGCACTGTGATCTCTGCAACTGGGTTCCCGGTTCCGAGTTGACCGTTGCTACCGGTTCCCCACATGAAAAGGTGACCGTCTGATTTCAGGGCCGCGGTGTGGTCCCCTCTGTTACTCACATACATCCAGTCATCGTCGACAGATCCGATTAAAACCGGTTGATATCGGTCCATACACGTCCCATCTCCAAGCTGGTAGTGATTGTTAAGACCCCATGCCCAGAGCGTGCCATCCGCCTTTATGCCGAATGACGCCTGGTGGCCAGCGCAAACAAATTCCCATTCATCCTCGGGTTCACCTATCATAACGGGTACGAAGCTCTCTACGATCATTTCGTTCCCTAGCTGTCCTCTCGAGTTGTCTCCCCATGCCCATAAACTCCTATCGGTGGCCTTTATCGCCAGAGTATGATCATAACCACAGGAAACTCTATACCATTCTGTGGACACTGTTATGGCGAACTTTCTGGTTGAAGACCAAGGGCTTACGTTTCTCTCGCTATCTGTTGCGTTTACTCGCCAGTAGTATGTACCGGCTGTCAGTCCGGTTACCTGGTAGATGTTTGCGTTTGACGATATATCCGTCACCAAATCTGCGAATTGTGCATCTCTGGCGATCTGGATGCCGTATGAGGCAGCGTATGTTATTGTGTTCCACTGCAGCAGTAGAACTTCTTTTTCATCGAATGCAGCGTTATCTGGTGGATCGGATAGGGCGGGGGTTCCGTTGACAACAATCACCCTCACAGAGGCCGTATCCGTGTCTTCATCGAAATCGGTTGCAGTCAGGGTCACATTAAAGACCCCGTTGTTCGGGAAACTCACTCTCCCGGGATCCAGAAGATCGGAGGAGGGCACTCCAGCCCCGAAATCCCATTTATAGGTTACGGGATGATTTCCCCCAGAGGACTCCCCGTCAAAGACTATTGATCCGTTTGTGAATATTGTTGTATCAGCTGCGGGACTTACAATGGATACCGATGGCGAAGTGTCAATTTCGGTAACTGTTACGACCACTGTGTCTGAATCGGAGTCTCCATCTACATCTGTCACGGTGAATTTCACGTTGTACGTTCCGACCATGTTGAAGGTGACAATCCCTGGATCCTTCAAAGTCGATTCAGCTGCGGCCCCGCTGAAGTTCCATCTGTACTGATAAGGTAGATTTCCACCTGAGACATTGCCCTTAAAGGTTACGGAATCCCCGGGGTGTACTGAGATGTTCCCTGCCGGCGATGCTATTGATGCTTCAGGGCTCGTGTCCTCTGGAACAATCCTCTTGAGCACAGTGATTTTCACTGAATCAGTTGCAAATTCATCTCCTGATGTGACGGTCAGCGTAACCGTGTATTCTCCAGCCGTGGAAAAAACAATAGTGCCAGGCGTATGCCCCTTTTGTGCGACTGCTCCTCCATCATAATCCCAGTCGTAAACCCAATCTGTCTGATTCTCAGTGTAGGCGCTGAAAAATACGGCATCGCCTGTATATATGGTCTGGTCTTGGTTAGGCGTTATGATTTGCGCAACAGGCATTTGCTCTGGAGCTGTAGTACCACCACCTCCACTACTTCCCCCACCGCATGACACGGCAAGGGATGAAAAAAGAAAAACAAAAAGAATCACAAAGACATTCCGCAAGGAACAAGCATTGAAACCAGGCTTCATGATTAATCCCCCCCCTTATTGTAATGTTGCTATCATCTTGATTAATAGCCCTTCGTTAAAACTTCTCGCCCTTCATCATGTCACATCAAATGATAGTTCAATCTATGGCTATGAACAGAGAATAAAAAGACAGGAGGTATCTTTGGTGCGATATAAGATATCAATATTCATAGCAATCGTGTTTATGTTTCTTTTCAATGATACTGCACATGCATGGGTTTATAAAGCAAATATTTTAGAGATAGGATATTCTCTTCATTCCTATGAATACTCTGAGGACCTCGAGGCCCCCTTGAAGAGCGATGAAAATGGGACTGTACCGGGACTTATAGCCAAATATCATCATCGGTGGCCTGGTAACCTCTATTTTATGATTTCAGCTGAGGTTTCAAAAGGACATACTGATTATGACGGCTCTTACCAGGATGGTTCCCCTGCTGTCTCAAAAACCGATAACACCTTTCACCGCTATGAACTCTCCTTGGGACATACGTTCTGGCCTACCAATCATACTACCATCACGCCTTATGCCGGCATTGGCACCGGCTTATGGAAAAGAGAACTGGCCGACGGTTCCGCAATCGAGTACCAGGAAAAATATTCCATGAACTTTATACCAGTTGGCCTGATCTTCGTGTATGAACCCACACCTTGGATCGCTTTTTCATTGGAGGGCGCATACCATTACACCTACGGTAGCCAGATCAAAATCAACGGATTTACGCGTAAGTCCATTTCGGGCGATCTTGACAATAAACCAGGATATTACGTTGAGGGCCCTGTAGCCATCAGGCTGAGAGACATGCTCGTATTAAGGATCGTGCCATTTCTTTATATAAGAAACTTCGGTAGCAGCGATATCTTGGAGATCCTCGATAAAGAGTCGGGGCTCGGTATCTACGAACCCGCAAGCCGGTCAAAAACCACAGGGGTCAGTATCCGGATGGGATATCTCTTTTAATGTTTGACTTTCGACTAATTTGCTCTCATAAAACCCATATGTAGATCAAAGCTTGTCGCCTTTCACAAGGTCACTTGCTACGATTTACCTCCAAAAACCCGCGGGCCATCGGGGTCCGCGGGTTCGGTTTTTCTAAAGGCAGTATTTTAGAGAACTCTCTCCGTCAATAGACATATTGCCAGATATCTTCCTCACTAGATGGAACAGTAGTTATGTGTGTTTCAAGATTCCAGAGAGAAGGCATCTTCGCCAATTCACTGTATTCTTGCCTTAAAGTTATTGCTGACTCTCGCTTCAGCTTGAAAACTACCTGCTGGGGGCTGTACTCGGTCGTGGTCCGCACGACAAGGAAAACATAAGTGGGCTTAATGCTGGAACATATCATTGTCCACTCCATTTCCCTGCAGATATCTACTAACACGGCTTCAAGCCGGTTATTTATCCCTTTCCAGAGAACCGGTTTCTTCTTTCTCGTGGTCCAGGCTATATAATACACTAATTCCCCAGATATATTCCTGTTTTTCCTGGGATATTTCTTGCGTTCATTCTTTTTTTTCTTGACCTTGACCATCTATTCACATTTAGCATGTGATTTATTAGTTGTCTATCAGTGAGTATATAATAAAACAATTTACCACCTATTAAATGATTATATAAATCATTTACTACTATATCAATTGTTGACATGATTACTTGTTTTGTATACATAGAGGTTATGAACCGCTATAAATTTCAAATATTTCCGTCCGAACCACAGCGGCATCAGATTGATATGCTGCTGAAATTATCACTTATCCAGTGGAATTATGCTGTTTTGACCCGAGAACGTCTCATAAATTATCTTTATGATGGTAAGTTTGCGAAGCTTTTTGAGACCGTTCTTGCCCGCTCCAAAAACGACAATCATCCAGTGCGCAAGAAGGCCATACAGAATCTCTTGCTAGAGAATCCCTGCATTCCATACCATGAAGCAGGGCGTGTATATGATGCTTACCAGTTTTCTGGTGATCTGTTTGCAGATTCGCAACGATCCTGGTCAAACGTAAGTGCCATTATCGAAGAGGTAGGACGGGTTCACAAATATGATCCTGACCGAGTTATCGAGCAACTCTCTACCTCCATAAATATCCAAGCAGGGTTGTTGGCCATAGACTTCATGAAAAAATCTTTCCGATCGCAAAAGCAGAGATCCATTGCTCAGTGCAGAACCAATCTCACTGGGTTTTCTCCCAATAGCCGCTGGCACAAAGCAATATGCAGAGGAACACCTAGACTAAAAAAGATCATTTCCAGCTTCTCATTTTCTCCATACTGCTTTCCCAGTGCCATTTTCAGAGAGAGAGCCTGCAACTGCGGTTATTTCTCCTATCTGTCTCCACTGGATAGAAAATCCTGCATGATCGTTACAGATTACGACCGCAGTTTGAACGATAATTGCTTTGTGCGAGAAATAACTTTAAAAAAATGCCAGGATGATGTATATTTCTTGATTATCCTTGTTGAAGACTTGTTGCCCCGCAGCCAGCAGAACCTTTTTGAATCACTCGGAATATGATCGATAAGGGTAGGGGGCTCTATATAAAAGGGCCAGTAAATATTATAGTGGTGATTTACCATGAATAAATCGGGCCTTATTCGATTGATTGCATCACGATCGAATATTTCCAAAACTTCTGCAGAACATGTGACGAATGCTATACTTGAGGTCATCTCGGCAGCCCTTTCAGCGGGAGACAAGGTGCAACTCACAGGCTTCGGTTCATTTGAAGTGTCCAATATTTCCTCCCGGGATGTCCGCAACCCTCAGACTGGTGTGACGATTAGAGTGAATGCCTCAAAAAAGGTGAGATTCAAGCCCGGCAAGCACTTGAAATCAGCCATCAACGCCAAGTAAAAACCTATCTGGTCCACTTTTTTGGCCATAGGCACTTTCCTGACCTCGCCTATGGCTTTTTTTTGTCCGGACAATAAAAAAGACCCCAGTATGGGGGGTGTGAGCACAAGCCCTATAAAAGAGCACAATGCTCAAACCCGCATACAGGGGTCTGGTTTGGAGCTAATGACAGGTCACTTCTCTGGCGGTAACCTCATCCCCATCAGGCATCACGGCCAATACAGTCTCTCTGTCGTCGAAGAGCCCTGGTTGGCCTGCACGAATGTTGGTAACGGTGACCATGCCATCGTCCAGCTTCTGGATTTCTACATAGTTATCGGCGGGAAAGAATGTCCAGAGTTCCACCATTCGATCCACCGTCCCAGATCTCTCTATCTTATAGAGACGCTTGATGTCCGGGATGATTCCGATTATATCCTGAGCATCGATACGTGCCATTCCGTAGGATTTTTCCCTTTCCCTATAAGACTTTACCGGATCAATAACGACGAGCATTTTATCCCTTATCTCAATTGAGACTAGGGTGTTGTCGGTTTTCATTGCCCGGTAATAATGCTGAATTTCGGAAATCTTTTCATCTTTTTTAGTGTGCTCGACTTCCTTGATGGGCTCATCACACATTCTGACATGACATGTTTTATCACTCATTATAAGCTTCGAAACATCTATCATCCTCTCCATTTCATCTCCCTTCTTATACTTTAAATGGCTCCCATGGACGTTGCCAGAGGGGAGCTCAATAATAGTTTAGGCTGCGTCTTCTACCAGGTTCATAACCCGCGTGAGCTTCCTTTCGATGCAGATCGCTCTGGTATCACTCTCGCAAGTTCTATCCTTGATATAGTGCAGAGCCGCCCGGTTAAGATCCATCAGGTGGTCCATAAGATGAATCTGCAGATTGCCCTTTAAGATATTCACCTTACAGACAGGGCAAACGACATACCCGTTACCCTTGATCCTGTTTCTCTTGAGTCCTTCCCTACTTGCCATGATTTACCTCCTCTGATTTCGTGCAGATGCATACTTTCTGCTAGTATGCCTGCCTTGGTTTGCTGAAGTTGTTGCTGCTTTCTTTCCCGTTGATGATGCCACTGCTGGTTTCTGTGGATCCAGAGGACTATGTTTCTCTTTTATCCTCTTCGCTTCTTCAGGATATTTCTCAGCCCAATTCCTGTAACATTCAGCCAAATATTTTGCTTGATCTCTCAGGGCCTGCGCTGTGACACTTATGGTTGATCTTTTGTATCGATCCCTCTCCCAGACCATCTGTTTGTTATAGTCTTCCAATCTTTTCTTATAGCTGTGCACGCTCGTGAAAACGTTTTCCGGCAGCTCATAACCTTTATCTGTTAAGATATCAGGAATAATGTCTGTCGGTCTGGATGTTTCCTTTTGAATGCAAACGTCAGTCACCTGAATAGTTAAGCCGTTGTCAGTCTTTACCCTGAAAATCATCATCTTAGATGATTCTCCGTCGACAACGGTGAGGTGGGAGTAATTGATATCTTCAATCACACCATGGCGCCCCTCAAATTGACCAGAGATGAGCATTACTCGATCACCAACAGAAAATGGTTTACAAGATGGAGCATCTGCCACCAACGCGGCCGGCTGAGAGTTTTCCGAGACACAATCGACCACATTGCCAATGAAATTAAGGTACGACCCATTTATTTCCGGATCATACATTTGACCATCAAACGGGTCTGTCAACTGCCCAATATCCAGTCGAACTGTATACATCCTCTCCATGTCAGGCATAATCCTGGAAGAAAGCACTGTTCCCGCCTGTCCACGTATAACCGGCAATGGTATTTGATCTGTTACCATCACTCGCTGGCCATAGCCTTCAATACTCTCTGGAGGGATATCCGTAACAACCGGTTCCTCATTATTTCTCTCGACTTGTATTCCGCGAGAACTCTTGACGATTTCTATGCCAAGAGCTTGTTTTGCCCATGGTTGAGCGATGTATTCTTCCAGCACTTCCTTGGGGACCGGCTTCCCTCCTCGTACGGCATCATATACGGATTTACCGTGCTCATCTGTTGACCAGTAATTTCCATCAGGCATCTTGACCAACTTGGCTGCCAGCCTCATAGGCTTTGGCGGAAAATATCTCGCGTCAAGGCCTAGGGATTCGATGTACTTAACCCTTGTCATGGTCCATGGTGCCGGCTTTTCGTGATTGCCGTCCGGTGGTATGGGGCTTCTGAAAAAATCACTCTGTTGTTCTTTGATGTTCTGCATCCAGGTGTTTGCGAATCGTGCGATGTCCTTCTGAACCCTTATGTTCCTGATTTTCAGATTTCCCTTTTCATCATATTCAAGAATTTCATTTTCCCGTGCTGGATTCCCATCCTGCCGGAAATACACAGGATAGACTTTGTCGCCTACAACCATAAATTCCATGCGAGGATCGCTCATCAGGTCGCCGTTTTGCTCCCAGTAATGGGCGATGCTATACACATTGTCGTATAGCCATTCGACGTGTACAGGCATGTAAGTGCCATTGGTCGTATCGATTTTTCTGGATCCCCCTTTACCAATCCCGACAATCAGTTTCCCGAATATTTTCTCAGCGCTTAGGGAAAGAGGCTTTAACGAGGAAATTAAACTGCTCACATCCTGATCATGTTCCTTTTCTGGTAGCATGTCATTTTTGGTGATCTCTATGAGATCGCGTACGGTGGTCGAGGATGTTATGGAGTCATCATTCAACATTTTCCTCTCCTGCGCCGTAGGAACAAATAAGATCACACTGATGTGATCAAGCCACTCTGAAACGTTCTGTGAGGGGTTCGTTTTCTCCAGCTCGGCTCTAAGCACCTGCACGATATTATCCCGTGCAGCCTTGAATTTTCCCTCAAAAATAGCCCTATATTTCTTTCCCTGAGCTTCAATCTCGTTGATTTTTAATAATGTGGTTTTAGAAAATGAGCTCTCGCTGTTTCCAAGGCCGTTGAGCTTTTTGCGGTAAAAACTGATCAAAGATCTTGACATCTCACTGACCTGCTCAAACCTGTCCGTCATAAGATCATAGATCCTGCTGATCTCTCCGATGCTTGTATCAAGAGAAAAGTTGATCTCCGGTATGTCGTTTTTCATCCGCTCGATCATCTCGAAATATTCCCGCTCTCTGCACGGTTCATCCGCCTCTTCTTCCTCTTGATATCCCTGACCTAGGTACCTAAAGCTCACTCTGACGCCGGCTATTTCATCCAGTATTATCCGCTTGAGTAAACCGGCCGATACACTCCCTGACAGGACAAGAGCCATAGCTTGGTGCTTGAAATACAGTAACCTGAAATCAGGCATGATCTTATGAAGCCAGCTCACTTGGTCAGCCAAAAAAGCAACCAGGTCTCCGTCCATTGTCGAATATACCTGCAGATCGCCCTTTTTATACCCCTTAATGCTGAACTCATATTTCATGGGCGTTCCCTGAGAATGATCCTGCACCTCTCTCCATAGGGCCTCTGATGACTGGTTGCTGTCCTGTAAAGGTTTTATGCACGTTCGAGCTCGTTCTAGCAGCACATCAGGTATATAGTCTTTCTTGATGAGCCAAATACCATTTGAGATATCGCCTTCCTTTGTCCTGAACGTCATGGTGTCAAGCGGCATGAATGTCTCCAGCGAGGCATGCCCCAGCTGTTCTTCGGAAAAGAGATTACCGAATATTTTTCGAGGGTCTTCGCTATATCTGCAAGGTTGTTCTTCCTTAGCTAATTCCTTCTCCCCATGTTTGCCCGTCTCAACCGCTAAATCTGCTCCTTTGGGAAGATCCTGAGTTAGGTTCATCTCTTCCGATTCTTCAACTACTTGCGTAGGATCCTTAGGCATGATCCATATAACCTTGCCTTGGTCATACCCATGGTTGAACAGGCTCGTTGCGAACATGCCGGCAGTCGTCTCGTTTTTCACCTCTTTTTGCCCGTCCGATCCTCTGGTTTTCATGAGTTGGAAACAGAGGATACCTGCGAAATCCACCTCGAAAACCCCTTTTGAGTCGACAACAAGGTTCCCTTCTTCGTTTACGAAAGTAGTGAGCGTTATCACATCACCCTGTTTTGATATTTCAAGGGGTTCGTAAGGGCTATTCTTTACCACCAACTGGACCTTTTCATAGGATGCAACCCTTTGAATAATACTCAGTTTTTCTAACAGAGACACTACCGTCTTCGCTGCACCCTTTTGCAATTTTGAAGGTGCTATCATCGTCTTTCTCCTTTCTGGATAAGAAAATAGACCATGGGCTCATGCCTCACGGTCTATCTTCGTATGACTCCCGATCTATTCAGCTAAAGTCAGTTTATTCCCTTGAGCAGGCCGAGAATGTTTCCTCCTATCTTCTCGAGCCTGATTGATTCCTCTGCGGTGAGGGTAGGGGACTTAGCCGCTCTTGTATAAGTGTTGATTACGTTAATCATGGTCTCCCCTTGCTCGAAAGGCCATGCCCATTCCACAGCCGCCTTCTCACTGTCAGTCACCTTGTACCGCTCATTGAACTGGTTGATGAGGAGCAGTGGTTCTTTGACGGGGCTGTTCATTGCAATACCGATTTGGTTTTTCTGATATACGAGATGATCTTCACCTAACCCAGCCATGATCTGATCGTAATTCTCAATGAACCTTCGGGAGATATGCCTGAAATGAAGGGATATCGAAACCCTGCAAATCAGGCCGTTCGTGCACACCAGCCTAAGGATGAATAGAGAAGGCATAAGTTGGTGTAGTCCCACCTCTGAGTTCACGAAAGATCTCCCTGGAAGGAACCTGTCTCCATTGATCTGAAACATATTCACTGGGTCGTCATGAATATTGAGCTTCAACATCCCGCCATCAAGCCGGTAAGTCACTTGCGATCGTTCCGTGTAGCCCTTTTCGAAAAGGAGCTGAATCAACTCGAGGTTGTCAATGGGATGATACCTGGGTGTAAAAATGGCCCGCACACCCTGGTCATTGAACCTGACGAAAAACGCATCGTTTCTCTCGGTGCCAAGCCAGTGATTGAGGTTCCTCTCCTGAAGATCCTGTGGACATCGTTTCAGATAATTGAACGGCACCTGGTAACGTGTTGCTATCTGCCTTTGTGCATTGGGCAGAAAAGCATACCGGTCATTACCAATTACCACCGTGTCTAACGACTCGAACCGCACATCCCTGACCGGAATCACCTCGTCATAGTTCATCTGCGACATTTTTTTTACCTGCTCGTACACCTCACCCAAACTTGCCCTCATAAGCTACCTCCAATCGGTTTTTTAGACGCAAAAAAAGCTGCGATCACCATGATCAGCAGCCCTCGAGCGTCTTCATTTTTTTGTGCTCCTATTAAGGAACACCAACATCTACTGTTACCACAATCCTCCTTCAGTTCCTCTCTTTGAGCCGATTATTGATCTGGTTGATCTCCTCGACAGTGAATCCATAGGGATGGTAGGAGCGATTCTCCACAGTGCCCGTTCTGAAATCCTCATTGTGTTTGTATGAGGTCCACCAGTCCTCTTCACCCATTTTGCCCGTCGAACTCGGTTCAATTCCGTCGCTTCCGGTATTGTCCCTGAGGAACTCCACAGCCTTGTCTACGATCGATATACCTTCCTCGATGTCAAATTCATCAAGGGAAATATCGATCCCGTCCTCTTCCAGAAAACCCCTCTCCTCCACATCACCCTGTTCCGCCGACTCATGAGATATGATCTCATAAGTAACTCTGAAGCCTCTCCTCATTGTCTCCTCCTATTTTGCTGCACCAGGAGACATAGGTCGGGCTCCCGCGGGAGATCGATATGTCTCCCGTGCAGGGTTTGGTTTGATATAAGTGGGGATTTTGAGATTGATTTAAGAGTTACATAAGGCCTGGGCCTTATGTTAAACGGATGCCGCTATCTGATATATGATCGATCCCACAAGCAGGAAAAATACTATCTTAAGGAAAATCAAGATAATATCATCTCTACGATTTTCCTTTTTCCACTTCTGTTCGATCTCATCGTACTTACCCACTTTTTTCATCAGGACATGAGTTATTCTTCCCTGATGACCCCTCTTTGTGCTTCTGCAATTTCAGAAGCAACGTACTTAATTGCCTTCTTAATATATTTGCTCAAAACGTCCTCCTTTTGGATCACCGTCCCGTATCCCGGGAATGCGGCGTTTTGGGAGGACGCAACACGATCCCTGCAGGGGTCCGTGAAACATCCCCCCGCGGGAATATATGACTTATGATCTCGCGAGCATATTTATCCGCCGCTGTGGTCCACCCGGGATAACAGTCCTCGGGTAGATACAGCACGACACGGTTAAATTGCTTGCGTTATTGCATCTGGCGGGTAATTAAAGACGCGGCTTGGCTAAAGCCTAATCGCTTACAACAGTTAGCACACTAGATACTGTTGTTCTTCTCTTTCGGGGAGCGTCTAACGCTCTGCCGTTTGCCGCTCAAAGGCGGGTCAACCATCAATTGATGGAGGATACAATATGTATAAGCTTATAAAATTCTTTGGGTCGAAAGTCAATAGGTGACTGATAACAATAGATTTCTGATGATCTGGCGATTAAAACCAAATTACCCCTTTAAATTCGTTTTCTGGCGATCTCTGTTACGCCAACAAAAGATACTGGTTTGCCATTATCATAAACGAGGTTCATTATCATTTTGCCTTTTATCGTTCTTCCATTATCACCAATAAATTCCACAGGAATCGTTTTCGACCAGGGCTTGTTTTTTTTCGCGGCTATCAATCCGGCTTTCAGGCACTTCCCAAGCTTTTCGTCAGATTTATCGGAGAGGACACTTCCCAGCCCCTCGCGCATGGCTCTCTCCCTAGTATAACCAAGAATATGTTTAACAGACGGGCTCACGTATGTAAAATATAGATCCATGTCCATCGCCCATCGAAACTCAGAGGTCATGTCTTCAATGACCATATCCTGTTGATGGCCAAGTGCGGATATATTTCGCTTCACTCTCTTTGAGACACATAGAACAGCGTGAGGAGCCCCCTTGCTATATGCGGGTGATGACAGCGTGATCGCTTCGATCTCCTCATTTGCGCTCAATAGCCGGTGATTCACTATATCACTTCTTCTTTTTATCACCAAAGGCGACATGATCGACCTCATCACGGCATCCCGATGTTCGTCCTCAAAATAATTGACTATATTTTTATGCGGGCTTCCGGTCTCCATCGCAAAAAATGTCTCGGCATCTTTATTTGCCCAGAGTATGCTACCGTCTATGCCCAGCATATAAACGAATGTTCCGGCGCCCAACTGATCTTCATATTTTCTGTCTATAATGGCAGCCAACCTTTCAAATTCTTCGCGGTCAAAAGTGTTCTCAATCTCAAGCATCAATAATTGATTATTGCCCGACACAGTACTATCGATAGTATTGATAAAAATTTCCACATCCCCCAAAAAGCTTGCTCCTTGAATGACTCTTCCTTTAAAGCAGCATTTCGCATTATTTCCCTGGCGATATCCATGTAAGACATCAAGGATGCTTTCCATTGTAGATCTATCGAATATCTCAGGATTATTACTCAGGAACCCTTTCCTTATTGTCTCTGCTTCCAACCCTGTCATCTCAAAAATATTCGGAGATACGTATAGAACCTCATCAGGGGTCATAACTATTATAACATTTCTCATGTTTCCAAACATTTTATTATGCAGGCCCAACCACAGTTCTGTCTCTTTTAACGGCCTCACTACATCATCAATCTTAGTCGCTGCACAGGCCATTTCATTGTTTTTATTTACAGAATAACACTGAACGCTATACCATTCGGGTTCATATGCGTTTAAGAGCAGGTTTCTTTTGAAAGACTTGCCTCCCCCAGCACACATCAGGCATTCATCAAAATATTTGTTTCTTTCCGAGTTATTAGGGAATAAAAGCAACTCTTTTAGAGACCTTCCAATAAACCTTTCCTCCGCTACGCTATTATCTTCTATCTCTCTTCCCGCCGCAGCCTTTATTATGAATTCTTTGTCAACGCGCAGGTAAATATCTATTCCCTTGTGAGTTAGCAAACGGTACTCTGATTCTGAATTCATCAGGCTTGCAATCAGCTCTTCATTCCTAATAATTTCAGTTATTTTACTGGCATGCTCCATCAGTGAGAGAAGATCGTCTCCCATCCACTTTATATTGCCCTCTTTCATGAGGAAAACCATAAATCCCCATAGATCGCTTTTATGGCGAAGGCTCAGGATAACAAATTGGTTGTAATCACCTCTGTAAGAACGCAGGAGAGCAGATTTTTTATAATCCTCTATGGGCCCTTTTACGGGAATATTATTTTCAATTTTTGAATATATGTCGGTAAGTTCGTTTACATTAATTTCTATCTCTGGTTTGCGCGAGTTTTCACCACTTTTCTGCCATTGATAGTACATCCTCACATTAACCGGATGGTTTGCCTCATCATAGTTTATTTTGTAAATATCGATCCTCTCTATGACATCCTTACTGCCTAAGGTATTAATACTATTATACAAGTTAAGATCAATCTCTTTGATTAGCGAGGTTAAGGCCATTTAAGTTATCCTTTTGAGTCCATGCAAGCTTGCAGAACAAATTTATAATATCACAAAACACAGATTTCTTCACCGAGAAATTCCTCGGGCTATAACGCACCACATCCGTTTTCCAAAAGAAACTGATCTTCCTCCCGTTGATCAATAATAATCCTGCCAATTATTGTCAATGCATCGCATGATAACAATATGTTATACACATCTTTAACAGTTGTCGAGGTCATTGGATCTGGGAACCCGCATAAATCCAGGAAACGCATTTCAAGACCGGTATAATGTAGTGCCACAGATGATGCGTTTATGACTTGCAATAGCAGCTCATTTATGGCAATTAATGAAGTGCCATAGGAGGGTGGTGGTGTTCGCAAGAATAAAAAAGTCCGGCAGGAACGAATACCTGCAAATCGTTGAGAATCACCGGGAAGGGAAAC
>Ga0209407_1000145_pt1 | contig 102172 bp, 95 predicted proteins | sample AD_JPNHG3_MetaG_FD_184410 | JGI IMG/M metagenome (GOLD analysis project Ga0209407, IMG submission 184410) | Active sludge microbial communities of municipal wastewater-treating anaerobic digesters from Japan - AD_JPNHG3_MetaG (SPAdes) (version 2) | ecosystem: Engineered > Bioreactor > Anaerobic... | reverse complement strand
GCCGCGAAGCGGGAATACGGTTTTGCGGAGCTGAACATTCATCAGGCGGGGGGGGTTTTCGCCGGGGTGGAAAGGACGACGCGCTGCTGGATGAGCCACGGTGACTCCATCGGGCGGCTCCCCGGGGGATTCCGGGTGACCGCCACGACTCCCAACACCCCCGTGGCCGCCGCGGAAGACCCTGGCCGGCGCTTCTACGGCCTCCAGTTTCATCCGGAGGTGGTGCATACCCCGGAGGGGAAAAAGATCCTCGGCAACTTCCTCTTTGCCGTCTGCAACTGCAAAAGGAACTGGACGATGAAATCCTTCGCCCGGGACGCCGTCGCGGAAATCCGTCAGCAGGTGGGCGGCGGCAAGGTCATCCTGGGGCTCAGCGGCGGCGTGGATTCCTCCGTGGCCGCCGTCCTCCTCCATCAGGCCATCGGCGAGCAGTTGACCTGCGTCTTCGTGGACAACGGCGTCCTGCGCCACGGGGAAGCCCAAAAGGTGCGGGAGGTCTTCAAAAAACACTTCCGCGTCAATCTGCGCTTTGTCCGGGCGGGTAAGATTTTCCTGGACCGCCTCAAGGGGGTGGAGGCGCCGGAAAAGAAACGCAAGATCATCGGCCGGACCTTCATCGAGGTCTTCGACCGCGAGGCGAAAAAGATCAAAGGGGCGGATTTTCTCGCCCAGGGGACCCTCTATCCCGACATCATCGAATCCCGCTCCGCCTTCGGCGGCCCCAGCGCCGTCATCAAATCCCATCACAACGTGGGCGGCCTGCCGAAACGAATGAAGCTGAAGCTGGTGGAGCCCCTGCGGCACCTCTTCAAGGACGAGGTCCGCCTCCTGGGGAAGGAGCTGGGGCTTCCCGAAGAGATGGTCTGGCGGCAGCCCTTTCCCGGCCCGGGCCTCGCCATCCGGATCATCGGCGCGGTGACGGAAAAACGGTTGAAGATCCTCAAGCAGGCGGACGTCATCCTCCTGGAGGAGATCCGGGCCGCCGGCCTTTACCGGAAGCTCTGGCAGTCCTTCGCCGTCCTGCTGCCCGTCAAGAGCGTGGGGATCATGGGGGATCAGCGGACCTACGAAAACATCCTGGCGATCCGGGCCGTGACGAGCGACGACGCCATGACGGCGGACTGGGCGCGCCTTCCCCAGGAACTGCTGGCGCGGATATCCAACCGGATCATCAACGAGGTCCGGGGGGTCAACCGTGTCGTTTACGACATCAGCTCCAAGCCGCCCGCAACCATCGAGTGGGAATAGGCAGGGCATCCCTGATGCCGCCTTCGCAAAAAACGCTAAAAATCAAGACCTGACCCCATGGCGAAACGAACGGACCTCAAGAAGATACTGATCATCGGCTCCGGCCCCATCATCATCAGCCAGGCCTGCGAGTTCGACTACTCCGGGACCCAGGCCTGCAAGGCCCTGAAGGAAGAGGGTTACGAGGTCGTCCTGATCAACAGCAACCCCGCCACGATCATGACCGATCCGGAGACGGCGGACCGGACCTACGTGGAACCCATCACCCCCGAGGCGGTGGCGAAGATCATCGTCAAGGAACGTCCCGACGCCCTGCTCCCCACCCTGGGGGGGCAGACGGGACTGAACACCGCGGTGGCCGTGGCGGAAAGCGGCGTCCTGGCCAAATACGGCGTCGAGATGATCGGCGCGTCCCTGGAGGTGATCCACAAGGCGGAGGACCGGGAGAAGTTTCGCCGTGCCATGGAGAGGATCGGCCTCCGGGTTCCCCGGAGCGGTTTCGCCCGGACCATGGACGACGTCCTGCGCATCGCCGGCGAGATCGGTTTCCCCGTCATCATCCGCCCCTCCTTCACCCTGGGCGGCACGGGGAGCGGCGTGGCCTACAACCGCGAGGAACTCGTGGAGATCGCCAAGGCGGGCCTCGATGCGAGCATGATCCACGAGATCATGCTGGAGGAGTCGGCCCTGGGCTGGAAGGAATACGAACTGGAGGTCATGCGGGACCGGGCGGACAACGTGGTCATCATCTGTTCCATCGAGAATTTCGATCCCATGGGCGTCCATACCGGGGAGTCCATCACCGTCGCCCCCGCCCAGACCCTCACCGACCGGGAATACCAGCACATGCGCGACGCCGCCATCGCCATCATGCGGGAGATCGGCGTGGAAACCGGCGGCTCCAACGTCCAGTTCGCCGTCCACCCCGACACCGGGGAGATGATTGTCATCGAGATGAATCCCCGGGTGTCCCGCTCCTCCGCCCTGGCCTCGAAGGCCACGGGGTTCCCCATCGCCAAGATCGCCGCCAAGCTGGCCGTGGGCTACACCCTGGACGAGCTCCCCAACGACATCACCCGGGAGACTATGGCCTCCTTCGAGCCCACCATCGACTACGTGGTCACCAAGATCCCCCGGTGGACCTTCGAGAAATTCCCTGAAACGGAGGATTTCCTCACCACCTCCATGAAGTCCGTGGGGGAGACCATGGCCATCGGCCGGACCTTTCCGGAATCTCTCCAGAAGGCGGTCCGCTCCCTGGAGATCGGCCGTTTCGGCCTCCCGGACAGACTGCCGGCGGAGGCCGCGAGGAATCCCCGGGAGTATTTCGCCCCGAAACTGCGGGTCCCCAATTCCCGCCGCCTCTTCCAGGTGGCGGCGGCCCTCGCCGCCGGGATGAAGACAGAGGAGATCCACGCCCTGACGAAGATCGACCCCTGGTTCCTCTACCATCTCGAGGAAATCGTGGCAGCGGAAAAGGAACTGGCCGCGCTGGGGAAGGTGGTTCGGGACGATCTCTCTGCGGATCGTCCCTTGTCACCAGCCTTCGCGTCGCTGCGTACCTGGGACGAAAATGTAAACCTCGCGGGAAACCAGGGGGCGACATCAAAATACAATAGAGACGGCGATACGATGGACGGCGTTGATGAGGTCGCGACCCCGGCAGCCACCAATGCGGCAACGGACAAGATAATCCCTGGCGACTCCCCGGCTGGAACTCTGTCAACGGCAGGAACCGAGCCCCTGTCCGCCTTGTCCGTCCCGGAGCTTCTCCGGGCCGCCAAGGAGATGGGCTTCGCAGACCGGCGCCTGGCGGATCTCTGGGACACCGACGAGGAGACGATCCGCCGCCGCCGGTACGAATGGGGCGTCCTGCCCGTCTATAAGCTCGTGGATACCTGCGCTGCCGAATTCACCGCCTACACGCCCTACTACTACTCGACCTACGAGACGGAGGACGAGGCGAACCCCTCCGACCGCCCCAAGGTGATCATCCTCGGCGGCGGTCCCAACCGCATCGGCCAGGGCATCGAGTTCGATTACTGCTGCGTCCATGCCTCCTTCGCCCTCCGGGAAGAGGGCATCGAAAGCATCATGGTGAACTCCAATCCCGAAACGGTCAGCACGGATTACGATACCTCCGACAAGCTCTTCTTCGAGCCCCTGACCCTGGAGGACGTCCTCCACATCATCGACCGGGAGAAGCCCCGGGGGGTCATCGTCCAGTTCGGCGGCCAGACCCCCCTGAACCTGGCGCAGGGACTGGCAACGGCCGGGGCGAAGATCCTGGGGACCTCCCCGGACGCCATCGACCGGGCGGAAGACCGGAAGCGTTTTCAGGAGATCGTCAACCTCCTGGAGCTGAAGCAGCCGGCCAACGACACGGCGATGGACACCGAGGAGGCGGTCCGGGCGGCGGCGCGGATCGGCTACCCCGTGGTCGTCCGCCCTTCCTATGTCCTGGGCGGTCGCTCCATGGAAATCGTCTATGACGAGCAGACACTCCGGACCTTCATGACCAAGGCCGTCCTGGTCTCCCCCGGGCACCCCATCCTCATCGATCAGTTTCTCGAGGACGCCGTGGAGGTGGACGTGGACGCCATCAGCGACGGTGTCGAAACCGTCATCGGCGGCATCATGGAGCATATCGAGGAGGCGGGGATCCACTCCGGGGACAGTGCCTGCATCCTCCCGCCCCAGACCCTGCCCCCGGCCATGATCGACCTTATCGAAGCCCAGACGAAGAAGATCGCCGCGGCCCTGGGCGTCGTGGGCCTGATGAACATCCAGTACGCCATCAAGGACGGGGAACTCTACCTCCTGGAGGTGAACCCCCGGGCCTCCCGGACGGTGCCCTTCGTCAGCAAGGCCATCGGCGTCCCCCTGGCCAAGCTGGCGACCAAGGTGATGCTGGGCAAGTCATTGAAAGAACTTGGCTTTACGAAGAGAATCCATCCCCGGCACATCGCCGTCAAGGAGGCGGTTTTCCCTTTCAGCCGTTTCCCCGGCGTGGATGTACTCCTGGGTCCGGAGATGAAATCCACCGGCGAGGTCATGGGGATCGACTCCTCCTTCGGCCTGGCCTACGCCAAATCCCAAATGGCCGCCGGCTGGCGCCTGCCGCTGTCGGGCACCGTCTATATCAGCGTCCACAACCGGCACAAGGATAAGACCGTGGCCATCGCCCGTTCCTTCCAGGAGATGGGCTTCCGGATCGTCGGCACCCGGGGCACCGCCGCCTATCTCGCCGACCACGGGATCATCATCACCCCCATCAACAAATTGACCGAAGGGAGGCCCCATGTCCTGGACGCCATCAAGAACGGGGAGATTCAGCTCATGATCAACACCAGCGTGGGCCGGAAATCCTCCTACGACGGCTACAACATCCGCCGGGGGGCCCTGATTTACAACATCCCCTACACCACCACCCTGGCGGGGGCCAGGGCCCTGAGCGAGGCCATCGCCGCCCTGAAGCGGCAGGACTGGGAGGTGTCGCCCCTCCAGGATTACTACCGGCAGCAGGCAACAGGCAATGGACGATAGGGGGAAGCAGGCAACCGTTATGGGTATTGACAAACAGGAAAGCGGCAACGGTAAGGACCCGGCGGTCCGGGGAAAGAGAACGGCTTCGGTAACAAATCCGAAGCGAACCACTCCAAACCGGCAGCCAACAGATATTTGGCGAGGAACCGCAGCGGGGGAGAGAAAGACGGGTGCCGCCCCGTCCACCCCGGCCCGGGTCTGCTCATCGCCGGCAGCCCGCGGCCCGCATCATGATCCGCCGGCGACCGCCCTTTACCCCCGGGAGGAATGCGGCGTCTTCGCCGTCTATGGTCATCCCGAGGCGGCCCGGGTGACCTTTTTCGGGCTCTTCGCCCTCCAGCATCGGGGACAGGAAAGCGCCGGCATCGTCGCCGCCGACGGCTGCGACGTCTGGCATCACAAGGGGATGGGGCTGGCCTCCGAGGTCTTCAAGGAAGACAACCTCTCCCGACTCAAGGGACATCTGGCCATCGGGCATGTCCGCTATTCCACCACGGGCTCGTCGGTCCTCTCCAACGCCCAGCCCTTCGTCGCCCACCACGGCCAGGAATACTACGCCATCGGCCACAACGGCAACCTCACCAACACCCGGCAGCTCCGCGCCGCCCTCGAAGAACGGGGATCGATCTTCCAATCCACCATGGACACGGAGGTCATCGTCCATCTCATGGCCGCCCGGCTGAAGAACGGCTTCGAGACGGCCCTGACCGAGGCCCTGGGCCAGGTGGAAGGGGCGTACAGCCTCGTCATGCTCACCCGCCACCGGATCATCGCCGCCCGGGACCCCCGGGGTTTCCGTCCCCTCTGTCTGGGACAGATCAACGGCGGCTGGGTGGTGGCCTCGGAGACCTGCGCCTTCGACCTCGTGGGGGCGACCTATATCCGTGACGTCAGACCGGGGGAAATCGTCATCATCGACGAAACCGGCCTCCGGAGCCTCACCCCCTTCGCGGAACGGCAACACGCCCACTGCATCTTCGAGCTGATCTATTTCGCCCGGCCGGACAGTCAGATCTTCGGCCAAAACGTCTATCTGTGCCGGAAACGGCTCGGTCATATCCTGGCCCGGGAATATCAGCCCGCCGTCGATCTGGTCATGCCCTTCCCCGATTCCGGCAACTACGCCGCCCTGGGCTATGCCGAGGAAAGCGGCCTGCCCTTCGAGATGGGGATGATCCGGAATCACTACGTGGGCCGGACCTTCATCCAGCCCACCCAGCCGGTGCGGGACTTCGGCGTCCGGGTCAAGCTCAACCCGGTGCGTCCTCTCCTGGAAGGCAAACGCATCCTCATCGTGGAGGATTCCATCATCCGCGGCACCACCAGCCGGAACCGCGTCCGGAACCTGAGAGAAAACGGGGCGAAGGAGATCCACATGGTCATCAGTTGCCCCCCCACCCGCCACCCCTGCCCCTACGGGATCGACTTCTCCTCCAAGGGGGAGCTGATCGCGGCCCAGAAGGGCGCAGTGGAGGAGATCGCCCGCTTCATCGGCCTCGACTCCCTGTACTACCTGTCCCTCCGCGGCATGGTGGCCGCCACGGGCATGAAAACCGACGCCTTCTGCCTGGCCTGCTACACCGGCAGTTATCCTCTGCCCCCGCCGGCGGCGATGGATAAGCTCTGCTTCGAATCCTGAGGAAAAGCAACCGCTTTCCCCTGAAAATGCAATCTTATACAGTCAAAGCCACGTCAGGAAGCGGTTCCATCGCGGCGATCACGGAACGGCGCTATAGCACCGATCATTGACAGCCCCGATAACAACTGCCGCCCCAAACGTCGACATGGGAATGCTCGTACGCGTGCGTCCCCAGCGCCACTGATGCCGAATACGCGGGTTCAACCCCAAGACGGCAACGAGGCATGTGATCGCCAACAATACCCAGGCGATGGATGGATGTTTGCCCATGTCTTTGTCTGTGCCTGACGACCAAGCTCGCCGGGAGCGGGTCGAAGGCACGCGATCCGGTGTAGCGACTTGTTATCAATATCTGTATTTTACATGCAGTCTGTCAGCCACTTGTGCTAGTTTATTATCAAGTGTCCAAATTGGAACGCCGGTTAATACAGCGGACGCGACAAGCTGAGCATCAACATAACCGATACCTTTTCCCATTAAACGGTTATTTTCAATAAAGGATAATACCTCTTCATGCTCTGCTTCAATGCTTATTGGTAACAGTTTAAGAAAAGATATTATAACCGCTCTGTCTTTTAGATTTCCACACGCCAGTTCCCCGACGATCAATGGGTGACATAATACGCTGCCATTATTGAGCAAGTTTGCCAATTCAGTGTTTCCATCTCTCAAATGCGAAACCCAAACGGACGTGTCCACAAGAACCATGATCTATCATGCTCCTTTTCTTCTCGGTATTTCTTGAAGCTGTTTTTGAGTTCCACCTAACTTTGCAAGCCTCCGTGCGCTTTCTCTGGCAATAAGCGCTTCCAATCCTAGCTTTACTAGAGTTGTTTTCTCTTTAATTCCAGTAATTTTCGATGCTTTTTCAATTAAATTATCTTCAATATTCAGTGTTGTTCTCATATTTTTACCTCATACAAATGTGATGCAATAGTATGCATATTATATGCATAGATTTCAAGATTTATTTTGATAACGAAAAGCTCAGCGGCGGCGGAACGCCATCCGCTGGAAATGGTAGTATATTACCAAACACCTTATCAGGATACGTTCGGCTCAAAGTGATCAATTTTCGGTTATCACAACCAAACAGTCCGTACATCCCTTATCATCCTCCCGATTTTTTCCGCTTCGTCCGGTTGTCCCGCCGTGAATCATACAGCGCCCCAATCAACAGCAGGGGTAGCGGTAGGAAGATGAAGGGGAACGGTAACAGGCCAAACACCGTCACGGTTAGTATTCCCAATGCCCCGATAACAACTGCCGCCCCAAACGTCGACATGGGGATGCTCGTACGCGTGCGTCCCCAGCGCCACTGACGCCGAATACGCGGGTTCAACCCCAAGACGGCAACGAGGCATGTGATCGCCAACAAAACCCAGGCGATGGATGGATGTTTGCCCATGTCTTTGTCTGTGACTGACGTGGAGATCACCGGCCCGCGGAACGTGGGTCCGGCGGATCGCTTGGTTCGGCAATTATTTCTCGTGAATCTCTGATAGCCTGAAGAATATCCGCGGTGGTAGCCTTGGTTTTTATACCGGGTATAGCAAAAGGTGATCGAGACGTTCTATTGAAAGCAATCGTGAATGTTTCACCTCCTCGCCTTTGGATAATCACATCCTCCTCGCGTGCGATGTTAAGAATCTCAGCAAAACGCTGCCTTGCTTCCGAATAAGTATAGACTTTCATGATTTTACTCCATAATTTGGATTCCAATTGTTCTGGCAATCTCTCTCATCTGCCGATCTAATGTCAATAAGGGGCTGCGTTGGTTAAGAGCGCATTCTAAAAAATAGGCATCGTATGCATAAGTATTGTGCTGTATTGCTATTTTCAGAGCCGCCGCAATATTTATCCTTCGAAGATCAACTGGAATATGTTGTATCGCAGCCCAAGCTAAAACGGCCTCATTGGCCAATAATGTTCTTCGTTTTACCATTGCCGTCAATGCATTACCAATTTCAAACGGCAACACTTCAGGTGCAACCAGATCATGGCCTTCAGTAAGGCTTATCAATATTTCTTTCTCGGGCTCATTTAAAGCTACCGCAATAAAGATGTTTGTATCTGCAATAATTTTCATATGTACAATTGTACTCCTGCATTGAAGCATTGTCAAGCCGAACATTTAGGCCCAACGACCGATCTCACCGGCGGGGGTGAAGCGAAGCGACATCCCCGCCCGGTGCAGCGCCTGGTTGGGCGTCTGATTCCGTCCCTCTCCTATTGCTCAAAAATCCAAACGGGCTGAGAGCGGGCAGAAGCCAAATCAAATTCCACCAGTTGAACCCGAGCCCCCCGATGCCGCCGAATGACCATGCTGCCCAGGCAACAGCAAAGAAAAACAAGCCATAGGGTGCAAGCATGAGTTTCCAATACGGTGTTGACGGATGCCGCCATGGCGCATAGTACAGTACTGCGGCAACGGCAGCCCCGGTCAAAGCTATCCCCACGACACCTTGCCCAAATTCTTGCCGGTAAAAAAATAGACCTGCCAGGATAAGGATCCAAATGAAACCCCCTGCCCAACCGCCAATCCATCCCGCCTTTTCACCAGTTCTATTCTTGCTCATAAGCGCCTTCACATGACATTACAGGCTGCGGTTACCGACTCGCCATTGCGTGTTCGGCAAACCTTCAATAACCTCCTTGCAGGCGAACGGAAAACTGTATCCATTCTATCACCGGGCAACCTTCCGCGGTCGGCTGAAGCTTGAATTCCCTAATGGTCAGCACTCCCCGACCGAAACGCTGAATCTCCTCCACTTCTTGAGGCTCCACCGCACGGTTCAATTTAGACGCATCAATTCTTTTTCCAACCTCGGGAGAAAAGATGAACTCTCTTGGGTTGGCAGGACCAGCATCAGCAAGATACTCACGCGTTGTGCACGCAGAAGGATTTTCGGACAGATGCCAGCCTTCGATATACCTTGGGTTGGGGACAAAGTGAAAAGGCGAGGTAAGACGTGCCAGGTTTTCATCTCGTCCATGTTCTTTGATGACAATTTCCCATCCGTCCGCCAGGGGTTCGAGGACGAATACAAACATCTCGCCGAATGGATGCTGGAATCGTTTACCCTGTGACACTCTCCCTTCGAATGTTGTATGAAAGGGCGGATAGCGAATTTTACGTTTCAATTCATCCAGGGGCATCCGTTTTACCTGAGATTGCGTTCCATCAATGCTGCCGATAACTTCCCCTTTCTCCACTCGAAGCGAATATTCTCCGCAATGAGAAAGGGCCCAACCATCACCGGGCTTTGAACCTGATCCATTAAGCGCCAGAATCCATTCACTGCCGGGTGGAAAACCTTCCCGTGAGGGGCGGCATTGCATCCCGTCGCCCATCTGAACAACCATTCCGGAATCAAGCAATCCGCCCTTTATCGTTTCCAAAACGAGAACACTCATGGTCGGCGATTGTCCGGGATGATGGCGAATAATCCTGCCATGAACGATCAGCGGCGCATCCTTTGCCGCAACGAGAAACGGGCCTCTCCATGCGCAGGAACAGGCGCCGGCGGAAAGGGGAAACATCAAAAAGCATAAGCCGATCAAAGTGAACACAAATGTGAACTTTTTCATGTCAGGGCATTCCTTGACCTTTCAGATAGACAAAGGGCTGGGCATCTAAATCGTCGGCGATGCAAGAAATGAGAGGATTGGATGATGATTTGGCCAACTTCAGCGCCTCTCGATAACGTCTTGCAAAGATTGGCCACAGATTCTTATCATGTCTAGCCCGTGCGGCTTCATAGCCCGCTCTGAGCCGATGGGCTTTTAAAAGGTAGAGAAAAGGGGCGATGGGGGTACTGGGCCGTTCTCTCAACCAATCGTCAACAAAATCCGCCTCACCCACGGGACCCTCACTCATGCCCTCCCACTCAGGCATAAGGGGCATTACATTGGCAAAGGCTTCCGCCTCGGAGCGCACCTGCCGCCCGAGGATGGTGACCATTTGTTCCGTCATAACCACCCTCCTGACAAGTACCACCCTTTCCAGAATAGAAGGGGATTCGAACGTCCAAAGAAAGGAGTCTGGCGTAATGGCTGCAAGATAATTCTGGAGGCAGAGCCGACGCTCCTTTGGGTAGTGCGAGGGGTCTAATTCCTTTGCCGGCCGCAGACCAATGAAAATGATCTCTGAAAGCGAGGGAGTCTTTGGTGGTTTCGTTTCATCGCCGCGGCACCACCCGCTGCTCAAAACGATGGCACAAACCGCAACGCATAGGTAACGCAACACAGAGTTCATTGCCCTCCCCGTCCAACATCCACCATGCTCACTCTTATGTCGCCCAACGTCTAGCATCAGCGGCGGCGCTTTTGCCGTCCGCTTGATTTGCTTGTTATGCCATTTATGCCATTATTGATGCGCAACTTGGCGGAGTTCGTAGATTCGCCCATATTTCGCCGCCGACTCCAAGTCCCCCTGGCGAAGAGCGTCTCTCACGTCGTCCAATTTATATGCGTCTTCAACGCTGAGATAAGGAGACCAACCTGTATCGTCTTCCATCAGAGAGACCTCTACCTCAGCCACATATTGACCTTCATGCACATACTTTGACTTTTTTCGCTGTTTCATCGTTACCGCCTCCGCGTAAACGTTTTATCCCACCGCCCAGGATCTGGCCGGTATGCCGTGACCAGAACCACAGGCTTGTCATGACCTTTCGGGATACCCCATACAACATGAATGGGCTCGCCCGCTCGATCTTTCTGCAACAATAGGTCGCATGGCCCCTTCGCATAGTTCAGGTATTCCTCAACAACAACCGCCTCCTTAACGCCAGCGAGTACTTCTCTTGCCATCAGCCCATCCTCAGCCAGTTCATCGTATCCGTGTTCAGATATCCGAACGTCGCCAGCACGTAACAAATCACGTACCCGCTCAATGAAATCACTCAAATCATATTCCCCGTTTCAGCCGCTATCATTTCTTGGCATAACTCTAAAGCAAACCGGCGGCAATGGAGCGCAGCGGCATTGCCAGTCCGTGTTGATGCGGTTGTTATGCCAATCATTTGCATGTCATTTGGTTTTGAACTCTGCCAGTCTTGTATGTTCGACGAGTTTGTCGAGAGTCTTGATTGTAAAGACCTTGCCCCGTGTCGCAAGAATCATTTTCTTCATGTCCTCACGGCGAACCCCAAAACCGCGGCCGCCGATACAGGCTATGACTTCATATTTCGGCTTGTCCTGTGGTCGTCCCGCAAGGCTCAATTCGCCGAGATGCTGAATACGAGTGACCTTGTCTCGCGCTGTGCCGTCGTCTTCCGTGATCTTCGCCTCAATGATGATCTGCGGGTTGAATTCGCTCGGGACAATGAAATCCGGAGTCTGATCGAAACCCTCGATACGTTCAGCGCGCTTTGTCTTGCGGAAACTGATTCCCGCCCCAGACAAGACTTCTTCGATAGCAGATTCGAGGCTGTCCCCGACCAATTCACTGACCGAATCTCGATGACCGGCGAACGGTCTTCCGAGAAAACGTTCGTATAGCAGCATGGCGTAAGGAACACCCATGCCGGCAAGGTTTGAGATGCTTTCAACTCCATGTCTCGTGTCCGCCTTGTCGAGCCGATGCAGTTGATCGGCGTCCACTTGGGGCACACCCTCAGTAAGCAGCTGGCATGCCGTATCAACAAGGGCTTCTAGTCGTTCCTTCGTGACTCCGTTGATGCTGATCGGTGTTTCCGGAGCCATTCGAACCTTCCGGTCGAGAGAACGGACAAACCCTTGGGCCACAACGATACCGGTTCTCTGAGTCGTCACGTAGCCCCATTCGGGAGGGGTGAATCCAAGCATGGTGCGGAGAACCACGATTGCGATTGGCTCTCGTAGAGTCACGGGTAAGACCGTCGCAGGCTCGAACCTTGAAAATCCTTTTGTCACTGTCTTCAAAGCCTCGTAACCGCGCTCGAAGGCAGAATATTCGACGAAACCGGCCCCTTTGGGCATGATGAGAAACTCCGACTCGAGGCAGGAAAATACGGCGTCGACATAACCTTCCGGGTCTTTCAGTATATCCTCAAACGCTACTTCAAAAGGAAACGTTGGCATATTCAACTCCGTATTCTTCCATGGTTTCATGAACTTCGAACAGGGGTTCGGGACGACAAGAAGGGACTGGTTCATTAAGGCGCCTTTCGACTTCGGGCCATCCGCCGAAATCACGGAGCCAGTTTGAGACCGTTGAAATTTTCTTGGATGTGTCGGCCGTCTTGTCCCAAGCGCTCCGGAGGTTCCATATCGCCAAACGGACAAGATGACCGTATGCGATGCAACGCGTGTCCCCGAAAGACGGTTTTACATTGCCTTTCCGAAGTTCCGCTAAATCATCGCGGACGAGAGAGGCAACCCCGTTTGGTGAACGGGGCAGTGTCTTTCTTGAAACAACCCCTGTCGTTCGGCATACGAATACTGTGTCAATAATGGAAGAACCCGTGCCGTTGATGTGGATGGAAGCCCCCATTTCCGCAGGACATGGCAACGAGGTCGAACAAGTTAAACCAGCATCGAGAATCGCAACAGCTACAGGCAGGTAGGCTTCAATTGTGTTGTGATGATATGTGAATGACAAAGGCGCTCCTGGTTTCAACGCCTTTGTCATCCTCTGGAAAACAGAAGAAAGGCCTTCGGTGAAATGCTGCAGGCCTCTTCCCATATCTATGTTGCCTGTCAACTCTTGTGGATTTCTGGTTGATAAATTCCTGAATGCATCCAGTGCGTTACCGATCAATCGTCTCAACCACACGTAACAGAAGTCCATCAGTTCCGCATACTGGACGTTTCCATAGTAAGGAGGGTCGGTGAACACCGCATCTAGCGAGGATTCCGGGAGTTCAACGGCAGCGGCATCGCCACAATGAATTTGCACTATCCTCTGTCGTGCCGTTTTTCCGCCGTCGAGATGGTCTCCTATCCATTCGCCCTTGACGGGCACGATCACTTTTCGTTTGCCTTTGTGCATCACTTCAAATGGAGCGTCGCAGTAAGCTTTCGCCTTACGAAATTTTTCTGTGATGTTTTTCCATCCACCGCTTCCAACGCATACATTCTTGTCTTTGTCCATAATTCCCAAAAAATTGGATTCACATTGAACAAGTCCCACCGGGAATCCGTGCACAGAGAATATGTCAAGAGACTTCAGCGCCATAGTGTCATAGCGGCAAAGCATATTCTGGTAACGAAGAAGATCAGATAGGTTCGTCGCGAGGGCGTTCCGGACACGTTCGTTCGTAATTCTTGATATGATCCGGGCCGACAGTTCGAGACCCAGAAGTTGACGTACGTTGAACATTTCACGATACCGCTTGTATCCCCATCGGTGGAGTCGATTCGTCTCGTCGCCAGAAGGGATTTCATCGTCAGGAACGAACCGTGATTGTAGTTTCGCCCATCGCGCCTCGGATTCCGCTACCCGGCTGAGGTCTTGATCGTCAGGCGCTTTGAAGAACCGGCCGGCATGACCGCTCTTGCACGACGGGCAATGATATTCCATGGCAAAAAGACGATGCCTTGGAGGACCAAGTCTCGCCTTGGGAAAATGATTTCCCTTTCCGCAATGGGGACACTTGCAACGATTTCGACTTGCAGGTCCTTTCAGTGAGAGGGAAACCCCGCAATGACAGCATTTGCCAGGATTCTTTCGGTCATCTGTTTCCGACAATTGCCCGCAAGAAGAACACACGAAAACGTTCTTCGGGTGCCTTGCATCGGAGGAAAGAAGATAACCTGGAAAAAGGTCAATGCTTTTCCCACAGTGTTGACACCCAATTGTCTTTACCCATAGGAAGTACTTGACGTGAGCCTCTTCGTTTCCGCAGATGGCGCACTTTGTCCGGTACAAGAGCCCGATGTCTTTTTCGAGTTCGTCCCGCAGGAGATTGGCCGCTTCATCATAAGCTGTCAAATCAAGATGCTCGATTTCCTGTTTCACGATCCAGTAGGACATAGGATTGATGTCAAACCCGACCACGTCGAAACCAAGACGATTTGCTTCTAACAGGGGCGTGCCGCCCCCCATGAAGGGGTCAGCGACTCTTAGATGCGGAAAATCATTCGACCTGTAAAAAACTTCCCTTAGCGGGCTATCGGAAAACTCGGATAGCAAAAGACCCCGAAACAGCGTACCCGGCCTGCGAGCGAACCATTTGTGCACCGCAATGATAGGCCGGTAGTTCTGTTGAATCTGTTTTTCCCGCAGAGCGAGGTCTGCGATGAATGAGATATCGAAGTTCTTCTCAATCAATGTGAATCACCCTTTATTGGGATGTTTTTTCTGATAGCATAACGCTCCGCATAACCGGCGGGCAATGAAGCGCAGCGGAATTGCCCGTCCGTGTTGATGCGGTTGTTAGGCATTGCCTGTATCGATGTCTATTAGTTGCCTGACTCTCTTGCGAACTTCTTCCGGGACCTTCTTCATAGCCTCATCCACATTGAGAGATTCATACTCCTCTTCATAGTTATAAACGTCATGATTCCAGCGATGCTCAAAGGAATACATTCCTGTCGAACGGTCATACAGAAGCCACCACACATCAAACCATTTGTCCCCAGTCCGGTCGTATATCCTTAAGTGTCCTTCGCGCGCAAGCTCAGTTTCTTGTTCGATTCTGTCCTTGATTGCCTGAACCAGATCGTGAACCAGTTGAGGTGCATCCTGTGAATAACACATTGTAACGGTGTCGCCATCAGCGTATATGCGCACATTTCCCCCATAACCAGGGACGCCGAATAGCCATCTACCAACGGAATTGACCGGAATTTCTCTGCCTTCCTTACTCTTGCCTAATGCAGGGCAAAGAATTGGTTGATTGTATGCTTCGATCTTGCGAGCTCTCTCATGCACCCAAACGTTCGCTGTTAAACCCAAGGCTTTTGGTGTCTTAATGCTCACCTTCTTGTCGAGGGGGCCGGTTCTTTCTGGAAAAGGATCCATGAATATTCCTCCATATGCCTAACTTGAACAATCATCACATTCTATAGACTTCCGCCATGTCACCAATATATGCTTAACAGGATACTGATTGTCAATGAAAAATAACGGGCGTGCGATTACATGAATATCTATTATTACGATATGTTATGTTTTATACGGTCAAGGGGGACCGTCAAGGTATATTGCGAGCGAATGGATTGTATATCAAAGCGTGATGTTACATGGAATAGAACCAAGATAAATCTCAAGGGGGTGAGGTTGATTTTATTCATCGGTTTCATTTCCCGCCCTGACATTTAGCCTTGATCCCCGATCAGCGGCGGCCGCCGAAAAGCGACCCGAGGACGCCCCGGATGAGTTGCCGGCCGAGCTGGCTGCCGATGGCACGGGCGGCGCTTTGCACCGCAGCCCCGACGTATTTCTCCATGTCCGACGGCTTTTCCCTCCCTTTAGCGGCCGCGGGCGTCTCCACGGGTGCCTGTCTGATCGCCGCGGTGCGTTTCTGCAACTTCTCGTAGGCGCTCTCCCGGTCCACGACCCGCTCGTAATGGCCGTACAGCACCGAGCTTTTGATGACCCTTTCCCTTTCTCCGGGGTCGAGGGCGCCGAGGCGGCTCCGCGGGGGGAGGATCCAAGCCCGCTCCACCATGCCGGGCATGCCCTTGCCGTCCAGCACCGACACCAGGGCCTCGCCGACGGCCAGTTCCATGATGGCCGCGGCGGTTTCCAGGCGGGGGTTGGCCCGAAAGGTCTCGGCGGCGGCCCGGACCGCCTTCTGATCCCGGGGGGTGAAGGCCCTCAGGGCGTGCTGGATGCGGTTGCCGAGCTGCCCCAGGACCGTCTCCGGCAGGTCCAGGGGATTCTGGGTGACGAAATATACCCCCACCCCTTTCGAGCGGATGAGCCGGACCACCTGCTCGATCTTCTCCACCAGGGCCTTGGGGGCATCGGCAAAAAGAAGATGGGCCTCGTCGAAGAAAAAAACGAGACGGGGTTTGGGTGGGTCGCCCACTTCGGGAAGCTGCTCGAAGAGCTCCGCCAGGAGCCACAGCAGGAAGGTGGCGTAAAGCTGCGGGGACTGCATCAGTTTGTCCGCGGCGACGATGTTGATGACCCCCCGGCCGCCCGGGTCGGTTTGCAGGAGATCGTCGATATTCAGGGCCGGCTCCCCGAAAAAACTGTCCCCCCCCTGCTCCTCCAAAACGAGGAGGTTTCTCTGGATGGCGCCGATGCTGGCCTTGGAGATGTTGCCGTAACTCGTCTTGTACGTGTCGGCATTGTCGCCGACGTACTGGAGCATGGCCCGGAGGTCCTTGAGATCGAGAAGTAGCAGGCCGTTGTCGTCGGCGATCTTGAAGATTATGCTCAGGACGCCGCTCTGGGTATCGTTGAGTTTCAGGATACGCCCCAGCAGCAGCGGCCCCATCTCGGAGATCGTGGTCCGCAGGGGGTGCCCCTGGGCCCCGAAGACGTCCCAGAACGTCACCGGATAGCCGGAAAACGCGAAACCTTCGAGCTCCAGCTCCCGGACACGCTCGTTCACCCTGGTGTTATCCCCGCCGGGCAGGCAGAGACCCGCCAGGTCACCCTTGACATCGGCGAGGAACACGGGGACACCCAGGGAGCTGAACTGCTCCGCCAGCACCCGCAGGGTCACCGTCTTGCCCGTGCCGGTGGCCCCGGCGATGAGGCCGTGGCGGTTGGCCATCCCGGGTAAAATGGCGATGATCTCCTCAGCCGCGGTCTTGGCGATGGGCAGGGGTTTTGCTTCCGACATTGTCATCCTCCTCCCGGTAATAAAAAGAACCTTCTCCGCTCCGTCAGTCCCGATCGTGATAATACAAAGAGCAACCGTTCACGGCAGCGAACCGGTCGCCTCTGCATTCCGAACCGCCGGGAAGGCACCGGAGTAAGCGGCATCCCGCCCCTATTTCTTTTTGGCGTCTCCCTTCACCTCTACCGCCGTCGCCTTCATGGTGTATTCGATGGTTACCTTGGCGCCGACCTTCAAGTCTCCCTTCACCTTCGTGTCCTTGTCCCGGGCGATCTGCCACTTCTCCTTGCCCTTCTGGACGGTGATGACATCATTGGTAATTTCCAGAACCGGGCCGGTCACCTGATAGCTCTTGGGACCCGCCGCCAGGGCAAGGGAAACCGTCAGCAATATGATCACCACCGCAAAACAGATCCGTTTCATCATCATGTCTCCTCCTGAGGAAAAGCAACCGCTTTCCCCTGAAAATGCAATCTTATATAGTCAAATCCACGCCAGGAAGCGGTCCCATTGCGGCGATCAGGGAACGGCGGCGGTGCTCCGTCCGCAGAAGCCTCTTTTTCGGCTGGCGGTCTATTCCGTTGCGCGTGAATCCCGCGCCTGCTCAGGAAACAGCTCGGGGTACCAATGACCGGTTCTCTTGCGTATCTTTTGCCCGGCGGATGCTGTTTCCATCAACTCCAGCGGTACCCGTGTCGTGTGGTTGTCCCCGACGGGCGTGGCCCGGATTCGGTGCAGCGCCGGGTTATGCAACCTTTTGATAGCGTGAAGCGTACCCGTCCCCCACTTCTTACGGATCGGCCCAGTTTTCCAGTTTCAGGCCTTCAATTCGTTCGAAATGCTGATTGTTATTGGTTACCAGGGTCAAGTTGTTTGCGAGGGCACAGGCAGCTATAGCCAGATCGAAATCATCGAGCCGAATACCGGCTTTCTCCAAGTCCGCCTTAAGCAGCCCAAAGATTTCGGCATCCGCCATGGTAATGGTCACTAAATCAATGGATTGTCCCAAAGATTTGATTTTGGCGAGATTTGCTGCCGCCCGTTGGGATTTGTAAGCCCCGTATTGAAGTTCCATATAAGTGGTGACGCTGATTTTGATGGGCTCAGCGAGATGATTTTTCAGATTTTCGACAACGGCAGGCTGGCCTTTCAGAAGATAGATGACCGTATCGGTATCCAGAAGATACATCAAAAGCCCTCCCGCTGCCGGGTGGTAATGGTGCGCGACTGCTTCAAATCAAGAATGATTTCGTCTGCTGTTCTATCATCCTGCCAGGAGCCGGCAAGATCGAGGAGGATCTTACCGGACGTCTTCATAGATTGAATTTGTTCCCTTTTTGCCAGATAATCTTTCGTCATATAAACGATCTGTTGACTGACCGAACGATTTTCCGCGCCTGCCAGCTCCTTAATCCGGGCGTAGAAGTCATTATTCAAGCCTTTGATCTGTAAGTTGGCCATGAAGGTGCCTCCCTCCCTGTTGTTCATGATTGTATATTACATCTTCATGAATAAATCAACGACGATTCCTTCGTTCGGGGCGGCTGGAAAACCCGGTAAACCACCGGGAGGCCGCATCTCCGCTTTCTGGTAACGGCGGGATTATCGACCGGGAGAAAAAACCGTATGCCGCGCCGCCTTCGGCTGCAGCAAGGCAAAGGTTTTATTCTTCAACCGGCTCAAGCACCCTTGCAACCTCGCTGCCACAGGTCATACATGTTCCGCTCAGAACCAAGGATCGTCCCGCCATTTCTCCCGCCCGCAATTGGATTTTTACCGGCACACGACATCGGGAACACCATACGTTCTCGAGAATCTTTCTTCTTGTCTGCTCCGGGATCTGCTCCCAACTTTTCTTTGCGGGCGGCGTCAGCTTCGGGAAGGGTACTTTATTGTTGGTTTGAAAAGACATCGGGGTTATCTCCCTTAAACCACTTTCATCGCCCGTGGGTTTTGGACAAACATGACCATGTATCTGTTCTCCCGGCGTCGAATACGACAGCCAAGGGGTGCGACCTGCGGGCTTCCGACGGCTTGATTCGCTGTGTCTCGATTATTGGCAATCCCAAGAATGTATTCATGGGGTCGAAATCCCTGTCTTAATCATTGATCCCGCAACGGCGGAACATGACAGGCGGCCTAAGCGGACAGCACAGCAGAAAAAAGGTGACGTGATAAATGAATAAACTGCCCTGCGGACCCATTATGGAAGGGACTGAGCGGACAGCACAGCCGGTATGGCGATCTTGTGCGGCCCTGCCCGTCAGGGGGCGAATTCCTTTTCGATCCGGGCCATGGCCTCGGCCAGGCGGTCGTCGGGAACGGTGAGGGAAATCCGGACATACCCTTCCCCGTATTTGCCATAGGCGGTGCCGGCCGCCACGACGATGGCCGTCTTGTCGAACAGGCGGTTCGTGAACTCCAGGGAGGTCATCCCCTCCGGGACGGGTACCCAGAGGTAGAAGGTCCCCCGGGGAGGGGTGAAGGAGATGCCGATCTTCTTCAGGGTGGTCAGGACCAACTCCCGGCGCCGGCCGTAAACCGCCGTCATGTGGTCAATAAAGGCCGCCTCGTTTTTCAGGGCATGGATGCCGGCAAACTGGATGGGATTGAAGATGCCCGAGTCCGTATTTTCCTTCACCTTGCTGATGGCGGCGATGAGGTCCGGATTGCCGCAGGCCATTCCCAGACGCCAGCCGCACATGTTGAAGGGCTTGGAGAGGGAATTCAATTCCACCCCCACGTCTTTCGCCCCCGGGGCCATAAGGAAACTGATCCGCTCCTGGCCGGCAAAGAGGATTTCGCTGTAGGGGTTGTCGTAACAGACAGCGATGTCATACTGTTTGGCAAACGCCACCAGATCATTGAGAAATTTCTTTGTGGCGCAGGCGCCGGTGGGATTGTTGGGGTAGTTGAGAAACATCCCCCGGGCCTTCCTGGCGATGTCGGTAGGGATGTCTGCCAGTACGGGGAGATAGTCGTTATGGGCCAGGATCGGCACGTTCCAGGGTTCCCCGCCCCCCATGAGGATGCTGGCGCGGTAGGCCGGATAGCCGGGGTCGGTCATCAGGACGATATCGCCGGGATTGATCCGGGCCAAAATGAAGTGGTGGCAGCCCTCCTTGGAGCCTATCAGTCCCAGAATCTCCGTGGCGGGATCGAGGGTGACGCCGTAACGGGCACCGTACCAGCGGGCCACCTCCTGGCGGAAGGCCAGCATCCCTTTCTCCTCGTCGGTGGGATAACGGTGATTCGCCGGATCGTAGGCCGTCCGGCAGAGTTCGTCGATAACGGTCTGCGGGGTAGCCTCCACGGGATCGCCGATGGCCAGGCTGATGACATCCACGCCGGCGGCCCGGGCGGCGCCGATCTTCTTGCGCAGCTCCATGAACAAATAGGGGGGGATCTTGGTCAAACGGTCGGCGATCTGCACGTTATCTCTCCTTTTGAGTGGGTTGCCCGCACCTGTCCCCCCGGGTAAACGCCCCGCCGGTGGCGCGGGTCGCCCCTGGGGGATGACGGGGTTTATGTGCCCTGCCTATATAGGAAAACGGTCGGGATCGTCAACAGAAACCTTGACGAACCCCGCCCCCGGAGTGTTCAAGCGGGCCGGGGAAACCGCCGGTCTGCGGCCGGTCCCTTATCAGCGCCTCCGATATGCCTCTTCCCAGAGCCGGCCGGCGCAGACCACCGCCGTCTTCCCTTCCAGATACACCCGGTCAAAACCGGTGGCGGTCTTCTCGAAGTGGATCCGCAGGACCTCCCCGCTTTTGACCTGAACGTCCACGGGAGATTCCGCCCGGCCCCCCCAGGCCGTGATCAGCGCCGCCGCCACGGAGCCGGTGCCGCAGGCCAGGGTTTCGTCCTCCACGCCCCGCTCGTAGGTCCGCACGCGGATCCGGTGGGCATCCACACGCTGCACGAAATTGGCGTTGGTTCCCCGGGGCCGCCAGTGTTCGTGATAGCGGATGCTCCGGCCGATATGGAAGACATCGAAAGCATCGAGATCCTCCACGTAATGAACCACATGGGGGACCCCGGTGTTGATGCTGCTGACCGGGTAGTCCCGGCCGTCGATGGCGATCGTTTCGCCGGTGCGGAGGTCGTGGGGGTCCGTCAACCGCAATTTGACGATGCTGTCCCGGACCTCGGCGTCGATGATCCCCGCCCCGGTCTCGAAGGACATCCGTTCCGGGGCGATCCCCTGGAGAAAGGCGAAGCGGGCCGCACAGCGGCCGCCGTTGCCGCACATCTCCACCTCCGAGCCGTCGGCGTTGAAGAAACGCCAGCTAAAATCGGCCTTTGCCGATTCCTGGATCAGAATGAGGCCGTCGGCCCCCAGGGAGATCCTGGGGGTGCAGACGGCCTGCACGAACTCCACGACGGACATGGCCCCGATGTTCTCCTCCACCCGGCGCCGCCGGTTGTCGATGAGAATGAAATCATTGCCGCTGCCGCTCATCTTGAAAAAATCGATCATCGTCTCTTGTCTCCTCTGCCTGAATGTCCGTTCCCGAGTAACCGGCCGCCGGGTGCCGCCGGGCGGCGTTTTTTTGATCGCTGCCGGGTTGTATCTTTTCGGCTTCCCCGACGGCGCGCATCTCCTCTACCCCCCATGCCCGCAGGCGGGGACAACGAAAAATGAAAAAGATCGGCCGCTTGCCGTCATAATTATATGCATTGACAACAACCGGCCCATTTCAACTTCTGCCGCTCTCTGCTGCGGGTTTTGCACCTGCCAGATCCGCCCAGCATTTAAGCCCGAAGAGAGGACGGGCATTCTTTACGGCCGAAATGACGGCCCTTTCCATCACCCTCGCCGACAGCAGGCCGAGAACGCTCAAATCCGCCTCGACATGCCCCGTGGCCATGGTGAAAATGGTGTCGCCGTCGAACATGGAGTGCGCCGGCCGCATTGTCCTTGCATAGCCGTTTTGTGCCATGGAGGCCAGTTTAGCGGCCTGGGGTTTTGTCAGTAAGGCGTTGGTGGCGATAACGCCGATGGTGGTGTTGCCGGCAAAGAGGTTTTTCTTGTCGGCGTAAGCCTTAATCATCACTGCTTCCGTGTCGGCCAGGCCCGTCAGGTTTTCGTTTAGAAGGCCAGCCAGCCGTTCTCCTGTTTCGGGATCGATCACATCGCCAAGACAGTTGACCGCCACCAGGGCGCCGATTTTCAATGCGCCCACCCGGATCGCGTGGCAGCCGAGGCCGCTCTTCATTGCCCGCGCCGCGCCCAGTATCTTGCCCACCGTTGCCCCGGTACCGGCACCCACGTTACCCTCTGCACAGGTGCCGTTTCCAGCGTTCCGGCATGCCTGATAGCCCATTTCCCTGTCCGGTCTTATTCTGCAGTCGCCGACTGCCAGGTCGAACAAAACCGCCCCGCAGACAATCGGTACCCGGGTCACCTGGACGTCAAAGCCAATGCCTCTCTCTTCCAGATACTGCATCACGCCGGAAGCGGCATCGAGACCAAACGCGCTGCCTCCTGCCAACACGACGGCATGGATCTTCTCCACCAGGTTGACGGGGTTGAGGAGGTCGCTTTCCCTTGTTCCGGGGGCCCCGCCCCGGACGTCGATTCCAGCCGTCGCCCCTTTTTCGCAAATGACCACGGTACAACCCGTGCCCGCATCCAAATTATGGGCATGCCCGACTTTGATGTCCTCGATATGGACGAAATCTATCTGTTCCAACGGACCCCCTTTCCTTACCGCGGCATCAGCGCGAACACCCCCCAGCCCAGGTATTCCCGCGTGTAGGTGGTGTAGCGCTCGGGCTCCGAGGTCAGTTGGGCGCGAACCTCTTGGGCCAACTCATCGCCGGGATTGGCCTCCAGCCATCGGCGCATGGTGAGCCACTTGGCCGCCTCGTATCTGTCCCAGCTGTCCTGGTCGGCCAGAACCATTTCCACGACGTCGCAGCCCAGGCGGCGAAAAGACGCGAGGAGTTCCGGAAGCGTGAGAAAGTCGGAGATTGCATCGGCATGACACCCCTTGGCAATATCTTCCGTCGGCGGCAACCGCCGCCAGTAGGGCTCGCCGATGAGGATGATCCCTCCGGGCCGCAGGCTCCGCGCCAGCAGCCCGATAGTGCCGGCGACCCCGCCGCCGATCCACGTGGCGCCGACACAGGCCGCCACGGCAACCTTCTCTGCGGCGACGTAGCCGGCGGCATCGCCATGGATGAACCTGACACGATCGGCGACGCCGAGTTCCACAGCACGGCGTTTCGCCTGCTCGGTGAACAGCCGGCTCAGGTCGATGCCGGTGCCGATGACGCCGTAATCGCGTGCCCAGGTGCAGAGCATCTCCCCCGAACCGCTGCCGAGATCGAGCATGCTGGTCCCGGCTTCCAGGCGCAACGCCGCGCCGAGAGCGGCAAGCTTTGCCGGTGTGAACGGGTTGTGGATGCGATGAGCGCTTTCGGTGATGTTGAAAATTCGTGGAATATCCATGGCAGAAATTTTCCTTGTTCCACTCCGGTGATCAGGTCGGATGCCTTTTTTAGAAAATCCGTAAATGCAATGGTTTTAATTTGTTACCTCATGATGTGTACACTAAGCTGTACATTTTGAGGTAGCTTTATGTCAAGGACCATTTCCAAGGCCAACGGACGGCGGCTCATGATTATCCCCTTCTTGAAAAATGTTCATCCCCGCGCGCCGACTATGCGGTGAATCCTATGGCACGGAGCAGGCGGCCTGTCAATGGATACCGTTATCCCCGATAATGCGGCGGAAGTCCTCTCCGGAAGGCATCCAACGGCATCAGTTCCTGTCCTGTGGCATCGGCAGTCTTGAGAACCCCGCTGCTCATCCCGGCTTGCTTCCCGAGGCCGGCACCATATTTACCGGTAATGCTTTCCATCATCCGGTAGTCTAAAGTTATATAAAGTAATAATTTGTTATTTCAAGTTTATTCTATTCTTGACAGGGCGGTCAATATCTGTTAGTGAAGCCCTCGTGACGGACCCCGTCGCAAAAAAGGATAAAAATGGCGAATAGTTACAGGAAGATAAGGTAGCGTTGGCGGTGAAAGCCATTTTTTCAAGAGGACGAGGACAAGAAAAAACATTTAGAGGGAGGTACGACCGGTGTCCGACGAGCTGATGAACACCAAAGAGGTGGCCAAATATTTGAATATCAACGAAAAGCAGGTTTACGCCCTCATCCGGGAGGGGGGCATGCCGGCCAGCCGGGCGACGGGAAAGTGGCTTTTCCCGAAGCGACTGATCGATGGGTGGATAGAAAACACGGCCCGGGAGGGTATGGCACAGGTCCGCCAGCGGAGCGACACTGTGGCGGGCGCCCTCCTGGCCGCGGGGAGCAACGACCCGCTCCTCGATATGCTGCAAACGGCGCTCAGGAGAAGGCACCCCGAGCTGTATATCTTCTCCGCCAATACGGGCAGTACTGCAGGATTGGCGGCGCTCAACAGGGGCTATACGGATATCGCCTGGTCTCACCTTTGGGACCAGGAAAGCGGCGAATACAACACACCTTTTCTCTCGTCACATCTGCCGCGGATCGACGCCGTCGTCGTCAACCTCTTTCACCGGGAAATGGGTTTGATCGTGGCGGCCGGCAATCCCTTGGGCATTGCGGATATCGAAGACCTACGGAAACCGGGGGTTCGTTTTGTAAACCGCCAGGGAGGTTCGGGAACACGCCTCCTGGTCGATTATCATCTGCGGCAGGCGGGTATCGACCCCGAAGGTGTCACCGGTTACGGAAACGAGGTCTGCACCCATCTCGAGGTCGGGCTGGCCGTTCTCTCCCGTCAGGCGGACGTGGGGGTGGCCACGGGTTCCGTCTCCCGTCTTTTAGGACTGGAATTCATCCCTTTGGCAACAGAGCGCTTCGACATGATCCTCGCGAAAGAAACCTATTTCAAAAGGTGTGTCCAGGACTTCATCGAGACCATGAGATCGGACGCCTTCCGCCGGGGCGTGGAGAATCTCGGTCATTACGATTTCCGGGAATCGGGGAAGATCCTTTTCGCCGTGAATTGACCGGGAAGTGCGCAGGGAAAATTTATCGTCGGAGGTTGATATGAAAAGATTATCGCTGCTGCTGGCCGTCCTCCTGGTAATGCTGCCGGGGGCGGCCGTCGCCAAGGACAAGAAATTCGTACTGATGGCTTCCACCATCGGTCCCATTGATGCCGGGATTGTCGGTGCGCTGGAGGATAACTTTGAAAAAGAGAAAGGAATCCGGGTCCGTCATGTGGGCGCCGGGACGGGAGCGGCGCTGAACATCGCCCGAAAATGCCATATCGATCTGGTCATGGTCCATGCCAAATCCCTGGAGGAAAAATTCGTCGCCGACGGTTACGGTACGGAACGGATTCCGCTGATGTACAACGATTTTGTCATCGTGGGGCCGGCGCATGATCCGGCGGGCATCAGCGGGCTGAAGGATGCCCGGGAGGCTTTGTCGAAGCTTGCCGCCGCCCAGGTAAAGTTTATCTCCCGCGGCGATAAATCGGGAACCCATGTGGCCGAGCTGGAGCTCTGGAAAGCGGCGGGGATCAAACCGGCCGGCGCCTGGTATGTCGTCTATGAAAAAGGTGCGGAAGGAAATGTTGCCACCCTCCGGTTCACCGATCGGCAGGAGGCCTATACCGTTATCGACCGGGCTACCTTTCTGGCCCTGCAAAAGGATATTAAGCTGGTCGTCCTGGTGGAGGGAGATGAGGCCCTCCTGAACCGCATCACCCTCATTCCGGTTAACCCTGGGAAATGTTCTCAGGCCAACCTCAAAGAAACAATGATCTTCGTGAAGTGGCTGACCGATCCGAAGAAGGGGCAGCAGGTGATCAAGTCTTTCGGGGTGGAAAAGTACGGGAAGCCGATGTTCTTTCCCGACTCCATTCCCTGGCGAAAAGCCCAAAGCGGCAATTAACGCAGTTTCATAAATATGATGAGAAAGAACCCTTTTAAAGGAAATGAATTGAAGGAGGTTATAATGAGGAAAGCGCTATTGTTGTTAATCATGTCTTTAATTTTCTTTACCGCATTACCCGCGGCGGCGGTGGACGTGAAGTTCAGCGGCAGCTACTACGCCCAGGGCTGGTATGTGGACAACCCGTCGGTATTGGACAAGGGGGAGACACCCGGTTTCGGGGCGAACACCACTTGGGGTACCGTGGATGCCTCGGCGGCCAATTATGCGACCCGCGACGCCCGGACGCTCCGCGGTGCCAATGCCTTTTACAGCCAGCGGTTCCGGTTGCTGACGGAATTTCAGGTGGTGGAGGGATTGAAACTGGTAACCCGTTTCGATGCCCTGGAGAAACGATGGGGCGATCAGGGTTGGGCGGGCAGCACCGGGGAAACCCAGTCCCGGACTCAGACTCCGCAGGGATCGCCTGATCCCAACGGCACAAGAAGAGGCGCCGCCAACCCCAAGGCCCAGGAAAACCTCGAGTTCGAGCGGGCCTATCTGGATTTCAACGTTCCCTTCGGCAAGTTCCAGGTCGGCTACCTGCAGTTCCTTACCTGGGGGACGTCTTTTCTGGATACGACCCTGACAGCGGGCGGCATCCGTTACCTTTACAGTCAGGGACCTTGGCAGGCGGTGGCGGCCATCGAGAAGCGGGGGGAATGGGTAGGTCTCAACGCGAACAATATCGGGATCGCCAACGATGCCGACCGTGACGTCTATGATTTGGGGGCCATCTATAAATTCAAGCCCGGCGAGGCGGGCATCCTCTATCAGTACACCCGGAGCGCCCAGAACAAGTGGGAGCAGGGCAACGGTTATCTGACCCAGTTAAATGGATTCTATCCCTATGTAAAAGCGACCTTCGGCAATCTCTTCCTCGAAGGCGAGGCCATGTATATGTTCGGGGACCTGAAGTCCTATGAAAGCACCACCGTCAAAGCCAGCACCGGCGCTTCGGCAACCGGCCTGGCCCAGAACGTCGGTGTCCGGGCACTCGGCGCTTATGCTCATGCCAAGTACGACCTGAAACCCGCCTATTTCGGGGTCAAGTTTGTCTATGTAAGCGGCGACGATCAGCAGGACAACGACAAGGTTACCGGCTCCATGCTCCAGTCCCAGCAGATGAACAGGAGCTTCTATCCCACCCTGATCTTGTGGAATGACGATTATCAGAATAACGTGGGGAATATCTCGGGCAACATCGCCAATCCCGCCGGGGTAACCTCGGCGACGGCGAACCGCCGCACCGGCCAGAGTTACGCCGTCCGGCAGGAGATGGACAACGTCTGGTTCTATCAGCTCTATGTTGGCGTAAAGCCCACGCCCAAGATGGATCTGAAGGTGGCCATCGCCATGGCTAATGCGGACAAGAAACCCAAGAGCGACGTGGGAACGGTCGGGGCGACCGGCTATTACAGCGGCAGAGCCGTCCAGGAGTTCGTCGACGGCAAATACGGCACTGAACTCGACTTTATCGGCACCTATAAGATCTACGACAACCTCACCTATATGGTCGGCTTCGGCTACCTCTGGACAGGGGATTACTTCAAGGGTTACGACGCCAATGCCAAGGTGAAGGACAATTACCTGCTTTCCCACAAGCTGACCCTGAATTTCTAAGCGGTGCTGGTCGTATTGAGTTGGTTCTGGAGGGGTAGTAATATCCGGGGCGCCGGTGAACGGTGCCCCGGATCGTTTTATGCTTCTCCCCCGGGGTTTTCCGGAACACTGCCGTGGCGCGGCAATTTTTTAGTGGCCGTTACCGGCGAAAATATTATATGGAGGAAGAGAGATGAAGCGTAGATTGAGAATCCTTGGCCTGCTGACCGTTTTTTCCGCCCTGCTGTGCATGTTGGGCGCCGGCGATGCCGATGCCGCCCGCAAGGCGCCGGCAAAGCAGCAGAACCTCATCCTGGCCACCACGACCAGCACCCAGGACACGGGGCTTCTGGATGTTCTGATCCCCATCTTCGAGAAGAAAACCGGCTATTTCGTCAAAACCATCGCCGTCGGTTCCGGCCAGGCGATGACCATGGGGGCCAAGGGCGAAGCGGACGTTTTGCTCGTCCATTCCCAAGCAGCGGAGAAAAAGTTCATGGCGGCCGGCAACGGTGTGAACCGCCGCCTGGTCATGCACAATGACTTCATTGTTGTAGGTCCCCACGCGGATCCGGCGGCCCTCAAGGGAACCGGTAAGGCGACGGAGGGATTTAAGAAGATTGCTGCCAAGCAGGCGCTTTTCGTCTCTCGGGGGGACAATTCCGGAACCCACGCCAAGGAGAAGGAGATCTGGAAGGCTGGCGGCATCCAGCCGGAAGGGCAAAAGTGGTACCAGCAGACGGGTCTCGGCATGGGCCAGACCCTGAACGTGGCCGCGGAGAAGAGGGGCTACACCCTTACCGACCGCGGCACCTATCTGGCGCTGCAGAAGAACCTCGGCCTGGCTATCCTCCTCGAGGGGGATGCCGTCCTCCTCAACATCTATCATGTCATCGAGGTCAACCACGCCAAATGGCCCAAGGTCAATGCCCCCGGGGCCAAGGCCTTTGCCGATTTCATGGTGTCCAAGGAGGTCCAGAAGATCATCAAGACCTTCGGCGTGGCTAAATTCGGTTCCCCCCTGTTCTTCCCCGATGCAGGCAAGCAGGTGGAGGATCTGGGCAGATGATCAGGGAGTATTTGATCTCTATGTCGACAATGGGTCAGATCCTTCAGCTGCCGTCTTGCCCGGTCGGGCCGCAGGCATTGGCCGGGATGCCTGTTGCGGGGGGCAAAAGCCCGGGCGGGCCGGACATTTTCCTGCCCGCCGGGGCCGCGCCGGCGGTTGAGAGGCCGGGATGGAGATAATACTCGCCGGGATCAGGCAGGCCCTGTCCCTTCTGGTCAGTTTCGACCCCGAGGTCATGGCGATCACCTGGCTGTCCCTGAAGGTTTCCGGGACGGCCACCCTGATCAGCCTGTTCATCGGCATCGGCATCGGCACCGCCGTGGCCCTTACCTCCTTTCCCGGGCGGCAGATCGTGGTGAGCCTCATCAATACGGGGATGGCCCTGCCGCCGGTGGTGGTCGGTCTTTTCGTCACCGTTTTCCTCTGGCGGAACGGGCCCTTCGGTTATCTGGAGATCCTCTACACCCCCACGGCCATCATCATCGCCCAGGCCATCATCGCCACGCCCATCGTCATGGGCATCACCCTGGCGGCCATGCAGCAGCTGCCCCGGAAGCTGCGCCTGCAGATCCTGGCCCTGGGGGCCACGCGCTTCCAGATGGTCCTGCTCCTCATCAAGGAGGCGAAACTGTCCCTGATGGCCGCCGTCATGGCCGGCTTCGGCGGCGTCATCTCCGAGGTGGGGGCCTCCATCATGGTCGGCGGCAACATCAAGGGTTATACCCGCGTCCTGACCACCGCCACGGTCATGGAAACCAGCAAGGGGAATTTCGATCTCGCCATGGCCCTGGGATTGATCCTGCTCCTCTTCGCCTTCGCCATCAACCTGGTCCTCACCAAAATCCAGCAGCGGGAGCGGCCCCGGTGAACAACACGCCAATTCTTCAAGGCAGAGACCTTCAGGTGCGGCGGGGCGGCCGGTTGATCCTGGACGTTTCCTCCCTGGACATCGCGGCGGGCGAAGTCCTGTCCGTGATCGGCCCCAACGGGGCGGGGAAAACGACCCTGCTCCAGGCCCTGGCGGGACTGCTCCGCCTGGAGCGGGGGGAGATCTCCTTTGCCGGCGAAAAGGTCGGTACGGACATTGCCCCGCTGGTGTATCGCCGCCAACTGGCCATGGTCTTTCAGGAGGCCCTGCTGTTCGATGCCACGGTCTATGCGAATGTGGCGGCGGGACTCCGGCTCCGCGGGACTGCGGCCGGAGAAACAAAAAAAATTGTCGCCGCCCGGTTGGAACAGTTCGGCATCGGCCATCTGCACGACCGGTCCGCCAAGACCCTTTCCGGCGGCGAGGCCCAGCGGACGAGCCTCGCCCGCGCCTTTGCCGTCAAACCGCAGATCCTTTTTCTGGACGAACCCTTCGCCGCCCTCGATCCCCCCACCCGGGAGGCCCTGATCGACGACCTCGGCCGCATCCTGCGGGAATCGGGCACGACGGCGGTCATGGCCACCCACGATCAGGGAGAGGCCCTGCGCCTCTCCGACCGGATCGCCGTCATGCAGGACGGCCGGATCGCCCAGCTCGGCACCCCCATGGCGGTGATGAATCATCCGGCCAATGAATCCGTGGCCGCTTTTGTGGGTGTCGAAACGATCCTGGCGGGCCGGGTCGTAAAATACGAGCGCGGAACCGTCACCGTGGCGGTTGCCGTCCCGGGCGGCCGGGGGGAGATGCCCGCCGCCCCGGGGACGGAACCGCCGGCCGGAGGCGGCCCGCGGTACGATGCCGCCGCCATTTTCCCCGGCATTGACGGCCGGGAAGCGACCGCCTCCCCTGCCGCGGCCGTTCTGGAGGCCGCCGGGGAGGTCCGGGAAGGCGAGCAGGTGCTCTGCTGCATCCGCCCCGAGCATGTGACCATCACACCGGGTCTCCATCCCTCCCGGACCAGCGCCCGCAACGCCTTCCCCGGGGTGATCGACAGGATCATCCCCGCCGGACCCTTCTACAAGCTGCACGTCCGGGGCGGCTTACCCCTCACGGCCTACATCACCGTTCAGTCCCTGGAAGAACTGGGCTTGCGGGAGGGGGGGGCGGTGACGGCCTCTTTCAAGGCCACGGCGGTCCATCTGCTCCGGCGGGGATAACGGGCCGCCCCCGCCCGCCGCTCATCTTCTACGCTCAAACGCCCCCCCGTTCGAGAACAGTAACGGGGTACAATTCATGTACTATACTCAACGACATCAATAAATGCGCATGGTTAAGGTTCTTTAAAATTGGCGACGTCATATTCATGCGCAAATAATTTCGACACGGTGTATAAAAAACAGGCCATTTCTATTTACTCTTGACAGATCCATAAGCTCCGCTTGCTATTTCAGATAATGCCTTGTAAAATACATAATCGGAGGTGAGTTATGCAAACAGCAGTCACGAAACGGGGACAGACGGTCATCCCGGCGGCGATCCGAAAGCGCCATCAAATCGACGGCGGGGCAAGGCTGGTCTGGCTGGACGACGGCGAAACGATCCGCGTCGTGCCGACCCCGGCGGACCCGATCGCCTCCCTGCGGGGCCGGGGCCGGGGCGAGAAATTGACCGAACGGCTGCTGAAGGAGCGGCGTGCGGAAGACGCGCGGGGAGAAAGAGGCTGACATGGCCCAGCCGACCACAGCCGGCGGACCCTATCTCCTCGATACCTCGGCCCTGCTGACCCTCATCGAGGACGAGCCGGGCAGCGACCGGGTGGAGGAGGTTTTAAAGGACGCCGCCATCCTTCTTCCCTGGCCGGTCCTCATGGAGACCTATTACATTACCCTCCAGGAGCGGGGACGCGCCGAAGCGGACCGCCGCTACGCCCTGCTCCGTCAACTGCGGGCGGAGATCCTCTGGAGCATGGACGAACCGATCCTCTTGACCGCCGCCCGCCTGAAGGCGGAATATCGGATTTCCCTGGCCGATGCCGTGGTGGCCGCCTACGCCATCCGGAACAAGGCGATCCTGATCCACAAGGACCCGGAATTCGACGCCCTTTCCGGCCTGCTGGTGATGGAGGCGCTTCCCTACAAGGGGGAGTGAAATCGTCCTCACCAAAAAGCCCCCATGGCCGGCGCGGGTACAATAATATATGAAAATAATCGGGCACTTGCCGACATTTTCATGCCGGGGCGGCACCCACGAAGGATGAAAATGGTTTATGGAAATCACCCCGGTGTATTTTTTGACTAAGGATCCCGGCAGGTAAGATGCCGCCGCCATACGGGAGCCGAACCTGTCCTCCTGGTGTGTAACTTGCCTGAATTTACTCCCTGATGAAGCGCCGCTGCCACGGCATGGGTCGCTTGTCAAAGCAAACCCATATCCCTCGGGCCGCCCCCCGCCCGCCGCTATTCGTAGATCTTTTCTTCCTGGGCGAAGGCCTCTTCGGCGTCCGCCTCGTGATCCCGGGGCCGGGTGCGGATCTCGTGACCCAGGAACTCCCGGTACCACTCATGGGCGGTGATCATGGACATCACCTCGCTCGTCCCCGTCCAGATGCTGGCCAGGCGGATATCACGGTAGATCCGCTCCAGGGGGAAGACGTTGGTGTAGCCGATGCCGCCTACGACCTGCATGGCGTTGTGGACCACCTTCTGGCATGATTCCGTAATGAATTTCTTGGTTTCCGAAACCAGGCGCCGGATCCGGTGCATTTCCTGTCCCGTCTCCACGGCCCGGGCGGTGGTATAGGCCATGGACCGGCAGGCGTCGAGGAGCATCACCGCCTCGGCCACCTGGAAGCTCACCCCCTCGAAGGTGGCGATGATCTTTCCGAAGGCCTTGCGCCGGGCGGTGTATTTCGTGGCGATCTCGATGGCCGGCCGGGCGGCCCCGATGGTCATCATGGCCGTCCCGAGGCGCTCGGGGATCATCATGGTGTTGAAGACGTCGTAGGCGCCGTTGACCCGGCCGACGACATTCTCTTTGGGTACCACCGCATCCTGGAAGACGATCCGGGCCGTGCCGCCCCCCCGGCAGCCCATGAGGCCGTAGAGATACTTCGTTTCCACCCCCGGCCCACGGTCCACGACGAAGGCGGTGAGGCAATCCTGGGGTTTGGCGGCGGGATCGAAATTGGTCCGGGCATAGACGAGAAAATAGTCCGCCCCTTCGCCGCCGACGATGAAGCGCTTCTGGCCGTTGAGGACGAAATGGTCCCCCCGGTCTTCGGCCTTCGTGGTCGCCCCGAAAAAGTCCGAGCCGCCCCGGGGCTCGGTGAGGCATTCCGCGGCGAATATCTCCCCGCGCAGGAGGGGCCGGACGTACTTTTCCTTCAGATGGTCCGTGCCGTGGTGGATGATGGCATCACAGACCAGCTCCGCCCCCACGCCGAAGACGCAGGCAAATTCATAGCCCAGGGTGCCGATCTCCTCCAGGATCGCCGCCGTGGTCACCCAGTCCATCTCCCGCCCTCCCCACCGGCGGGGATACCGGCAACCCAGGAGGTTCCGCCTCCCCGCCTCGGCGAGGAATTCCTTGGGGAAACGGATCTTGTCCTGGTCCATGTCGAGGATCATCTGGCGGGGCACCCATCTGACCAGTTCCCGGGCCTCGTCCCGGATGGCCAGTTGCTCCTTGGTAAGTAAATATTCAAACATCTGCTGCTCCTTTCGAGATGATGGCACCATTCAGGTCGGGGGAGTATAGGAAGATGGCGAGATCGTGTCAAGGAGGGAAATCCCGCCGGTCAAGAGCAAAGAGGATCGTCCCGCTCGGGGTACTTGTTGACAGGGATGACGATTGGTGTAAGGTTGCTCGTAAAGCCACGGCAGGGGAGCATTTTGAACCATGAACAATTCCGCCGGAACGCTGGCTGGACGCCTGTATGATTTCCTCAGGGAAGAGGCTGCCGCCCGCCGCATCGCCGCAGTGGGCATCGGGGCGATCTATATGGCGGTCCGCCTGGACAACGGCGCCCTCGGTCTGGCCGCCGCGCCCGTTACGCCTTGGTCCCCGGTGGCGCAGGCCGCCGTGTTTCCTCCGGAAGAATCTCTGCCGGGACGCCCCGCCGCGGCCCTCCTGGCCTGGCTGACGGAGGGCGGCGACCCCTGGCGCACCGCCCTCGCCCTGGCCACGGCCAATGCCCTGATCCGTCAGGAGCGGAGCGACTTCGACGGCGATCCTCTCGATCATTTCCAGCTTACCGCCGCCGACCGGGTGGTCATGGTGGGCCGCTTCACCCCGTTACTGACGCGGATCGAGGCCACCGGCGCCGCCCTGACGGTATTGGAGAAGGATCCCGCCAAGGGGATGGTCCTGACCCCCGGGGATCGCCGGGGGCGGCTGCAAGACTGCACCCTGGCCATCATTACGGCCACGGCCCTGCTCTACGGGGATCTGGAGGATATCCTCGCCGATCTGGGCGCCCCCCGCCTCGTTTCCCTCCTGGGACCCTCCACCCCCATGCTGCCCCCCCTCTTCGCCGGCACCCCGGTGACCCATCTGGGCGGAGTGAGAATCAGGGAGGCCGCCGCCGTCCTGGACATCGTCGCCGCCGGGGGCGGGACGCGGGCCATGCGCCCCTTCCTGGAGATGACCAATCTTTTTCTCAAAGGCTGAGCTTCATTGCCTTCGGGACACAGACCTTGCCGGTGGAGATAAAAAAAAGGGGGGGGAAGGATCGTTCCTCTTCAGGTGATGGCGCCGGGCGTTTCCCTTTATTTCCGCAGGTTGTATTTGATCATCTTCAATTGCAGGCCCTTGCGGCTCAGGCCCAATTGCTGGGCCGCCCGGGTGACGTTGCCGCCGCATTCCTCGAGACAGCGGACCAGCAGCTGGCGCTCCGCCTCCTCCGTGTGGGTCCTGATGAACTCCTTGAATTGGCTTGGTTTCTTTTCCGGCGGCAGGAGGAACTGCTCCTGGACGGCCTGCCTGATTTCCCCCGGGACGTCCGCGAGGGTGATGGTCTGCCCCCGGGCCATGAGGACGAGCCGTTCCAGCAGGTTTTCCATCTCCCGGATATTCCCCGGCCAGTCGTAGTTGATGAACAGGTCCAGGACCTCGTCGTCCAGACCTTCGATGTCCCGGGCGAGTTTCTTCCGGAACCGGTCCACGAAATAGGAAACGAGCAGGGGGATGTCGTCTTTGCGCTCCCGCAGGGCCGGCAGATGAATGGGCAGGACGTTGAGGCGGTAGAAGAGATCCTCCCGGAAGCGCCCCTCCTTTACATCCTGAAAAAGGTTCCGGTTGGTGGCCGTGATCAGCCGGACGTCCACCTTGATCGTCTTCAGCCCCCCGACCCGCTCGAAGGCCTGCTCCTGAATGGCCCGCAGGAGCTTTACCTGCATCTCCTTGGGGAGCTCCCCCACCTCGTCGAGAAAGAGGGTGCCCTTGTGGGCCAGTTCGAAGCGCCCCGGCTTGGTGACCACCGCCCCGGTGAAGGCCCCCTTTTCGTAACCGAACAGCTCGCTTTCCATGAGGTTTTCCGCGATGGCCGCGCAGTTGATCTTGATCAGGGGGTTGGCCTTCCGGGGACTGTTGATATGGATGGCGTTGGCGATGAGTTCCTTGCCCGTTCCCGTTTCGCCGGAGATGAGGATGGTGGTGGTCGTCGGGGCCACCCGCTTGACGATTTCAAAGATCTCCACCATGGGCTCGCTGGCGCCGACGATCCCGTAACGGTCGATGTCGTCGGCGCTGGCGACGAATTCCTCATCGCTCAGGCGGCGCGTCTTGACGGCCTTGAGGACCACGTTTTTCAACTCGTCCTGTTCGAAGGGTTTGGTGACGTAGTCGAAGGCCCCCTTTTTCAGGGCGTCCACGGCCGTGGCCACGGTGCCGTGGGCGGTGATCATGATCACGGGGGTGGACGGATATTCTTCCATCACCCGCTCCAGCAGTCCCATCCCGTCCAGACGGGGCATCTTGAGATCGGTGACCACCACGTCGACCTCGGTGCCGGCGAGGATTTTGAGGGCCTCCAGACCGTCCCGGGCGGTGAGGACCTCGTAGCCTTCCTTTTTCAGCATGGCCCGGAGGACCACCTGCATATTTATTTCGTCGTCGACGACCAGAACCCTGTTCATTTTAGCCCCGAATCAACCGTCACGCCCGCAGGCGGGCACAACGAAAGACGTGTAATATCCGCTGCCTGCCTGCATTTCCTCTGATTTTTTCCTGCCGCTGTCATGACCGTTTCCCTTTCCTTTTATCAAGAGGTCGCCTGGAGCCGGATGTAGAAAATGCTCCCCTGGCCGGGGAGGGACTTGACCCGGAGGCGGCCGCCGTGACTCCTGATGATGCGCTGGCAGATGGCGAGTCCCAGACCGACGCCCCGCTCCTTGGTGGTGAAGAAGGGCTTGAAGATGTTCCGCAGGTCTTCTTTTTTTATCCCCTTGCCCGTGTCGCGGATGGAGATGCCCACCGCCTCCCCCAGGTCGCTGTCGATGCGCCGGGTGCGGAAAATGAGCTTGCCCCCCGCCGGCATGGCCTCCATGGCGTTGACGGCGATGTTCAGGATCACCTGGATGAGCTGCTCCGCATCCACGCTGACCGGCGGCAGTTCCGGCCGCAGTTCCTCTTCGATGACGATCCGCTCCGTCAGATCGTTGGCCCGGACGACGGAAATCGCCCGGGAAATCACCGCGTTGATGTCCTGGGGCTGCAGATTGAGACGGTAGGGCTTCGCGTAGCTCAAAAACTGATTGACGACGCTGTTGAGGCGGTTCACCTCCTCGATGATCACATCGATCAGGCGCTGGTCCTCCTCGTTCGCCACCTCCGAGCGCAGATACTGGGCCGCCCCCTTGATGGATCCCAGGGGATTCCGGATTTCGTGCGCCAGCACCGGGGCCATTTCCTCCAGGAGCATGCTCTTTTCCCGCTCGAGCTTCTGGTCGAAGGCATAGAGGAAATTGAACGCGTCCTTGCTCTCCGGATAAACCCAGCCGAAAATGTTCTTGAGGACCTGTTTCAGGGGCTCCATGGAGATGACGATGAGATAGGAGGCCAGGAGGATATAGGTGAAGGATGAAGAATCGGCGTGACCGAAAAGGCGGATAAAGACATAGCTGATCAGGGTGGCGCACAGGGTCAGCACCCCGGTGATCAGTGCCCGGGCCATGACCTCGTGGAGTTCCATGAGCTGGGGATGGGTGATGATCAGGAAGATCAAGTAGATCAGCACGGCCACGAAGATATTGTAAAGCGGGGAGAAATCATGGCCGAAGAGCTTGACCACGTCCAGGGCGCTGATTACCGCCGCCATCCCGAAGGCGATGGAGAGGTAGAGCATCCGGGTTCTTTCCATCCCCGGCGGGCGGTGGCGGAGGAAGAGGATCAGGGCGCTGTAACACAGCGCCAGGACGGCGGCGGGGTAAAGGTAAATCAGCCCCCGCCAGTACGGCCATTCCCCCAGGGGCGTGAAAAGGGAGATGAAAAGGGCGATGCTGATGAACGTCGCCGTGGCGGTCCGGCGCGGATTGAGGAGGGACTGGTCGTTCAGGATGTAGCGCCCGAAAGACATAAGCAGCGGCGGTATGGCCATGAGACCGCACCATTCGAAGACATGCCAGATTTCAGAGTGAAAGTGGCCGGAAAAGAAACCACCGCCTTTGTATAAAAAAACGGCCAGGCAAAGCCAGGCGAAAGAAAGATGGGTCCGGTTCTGCCGCTTGGTGAGAAAGAGGAAAACGGCGATGGCCAGACTGACGGCGGCTAAGGTGAAGACTTCCATTGCTCCCTAATCTTGTGCGTCCAGGACTGATTACTGTGGGCGAAGAATAGCCGGAAACATAATTGGAGTCAAGAAAGACCATAAAAAAACAGGAGCTTCCCCCCTATGGAACAGCTCCTGTTTCCCTCCGCGAGTAGCGGACTGGTGACCGTTTTTATGGTGATCTATGCGGTTTCCCCCTCCGTCGGCAGGGCATAGCGGAAACAACTGGTATTATCGTACACCGCCGGGGAAATGATGAATCCCTCTTCGATCCGGAAGACTTTGGGCTCCTGGCCCCGCACCTTGATCGCCCGCCCCTTGAGGAAGACCTTGATGTTGCCTTCCACGAGGTTCGTGATGTCATAGGGACCGAAGGTGTGATAGACATCGATGCTGCCTACCTGGTCGGACCGGAGGTGCCAGTGGTCATGGATCCCCGCCTCGGTCTCCTCGAAAAACAGCTCAAGGGTGTCCTTCCATTTTTCCGGAAGTTCTTCCGCAGTCATCTCGAAGATCCGGTCCACATCTTCTACCTTTTTCGCCTTTTTAGTCCCCTTCACGGCTTTGGGTGTCTGCACCGCCTTTGCCGCCTTTATTGCTTTTGCCATGATTGCCTCCTCTTTCTTGTCGGACATTAATTTTGGTTCCTGCGCTACGCACTGTTGCTTATGGGCGGCCGAAGTCCTGCCCTTTTCTCAATCACAATGTGTGCCAGGCGGGTATCTCAGTCGTCAAGATTTCGCATCCATATGATATTGTTTGGTTTATCCGGAAGTCGGCCCCGGCTTGCGGCCGTGGGAACGCACCGGTTCGGGCCTCGGGATGCGTAGTGCCCTTCGCGGGGTGAAGATGATTTCGCACCCCGTCGGGTCATCCCCACGACCGGGAGGTGATGCCATGGCGCGGCGTCACGGCGGGGGTGATGATGGCGGGAGATACGCGCCCTGTCTGCCGATTCGGCCGTGACTTGCGGGAAGGAAGACGCCTTCCGGCGTTGTCGTCATCCCGGGGAGGATCGATTTACCATTTGACGGCGTCGCGAAAAATACCTATGCTCTCCATGCCGTTGTGGTACCGCAGCGGGCGGGGAGGCCCATGTTTGCGGGCGGGCGGCCTGAAAACCCGGACTTATGACCGGCGAGAGGGTCCATGGGGAGGGCGCAAGTCCGATTGGCGGCGGTCGGCCCCGGCCGCCGGCTTCCGCACACGGGAGGAACCAGGCACGAAAACGGTGGTGATTGATGAATAAAAACGAGCAGCTTGAACAGGTCTCCGAGGTCTTCACCGGTGTCGAGGCCCATCTGTTGACCGCGGAGCTGATCCGCGACCATTCGACCAACAGTCAGGACATCCGGGAGTTGGCTCTGGCGGGTCTCACCTGGCAGGACTGTCGCCGGGTCCTCGATCTGGGCTGTGGTTTCGGCTTCTTTACCGAGGCCCTCCGGAACCGGTTGCCGCCGGGGGCCGGCATCACGGGCCTGGATATGATTCCGGGATACGAACCCCTTTTTCTGGATGTCTGTCGGCGTGTCGGTGCGGCGGGGCGCTTTATTGCCGCCCCGGTGGCGCATATCGAAACCCTCCCCGAACGCTCCTGGGACCTGATTCTCTGTAGTTACGCCCTCTATTTCTTTCCCGAGATGACCGGCCGGATCGCCCGCCTCCTCAGCCCCGGCGGCGTCTTCGTGACGATCACCCACGCCGCGCGGAACATGGGGGAACTCTTTGCCGCCGCCAAGGCCGTCCTTAAAGAACAGGGGATCTTGAAGCGGCGGCGTCTGCCCGTGGAAGAGATCATCGGCCGTTTCTGTGCGGAAAACGGCGCGGAATTCCTCGGGCGCTGGTTTGGTCGTATCGAGGTTATCGACTATCCCAACACCCTGATTTTCCGGCCCGATGAATTGCCCCTGCTTTTGAGCTATTTCCGGTTCAAAACCCCCTTCTTTCTTGCCGGGATCGAAGCTCGGCACCGGGAAGGGCTCATGGCCAGGTTCGCCGTCCATTTGGAGGACGCCGCCCGGAAGGAAGACGGCTTCAGGATCTTCAAGGACGACCGGATCTTCATCTGCCGGGAGCCACGGCCCGGGAAAGACAGGCCGGGAGATGAAAACGGGAAGGCCGTTCAGGTGCCAAGCACCGCCGTGCAGATACGGAGCAAAGGAGGGACGGAATGAGGAAAAGGCGTAGTTATTGTCCCTATTGCGGCGGTTCTCTCGGCCGGGAATGGGAAGAAGATGTGGAGCGGGATTACTGTCGCGCCTGCCGGACCTTCTTCTATGAAAATCCCCTGCCCGTGGTATCGGTGATCGTTTTGTCGGCGGACCGGGAGATTCTGCTGGTCAAGCGGGGACGGCGGCCGTACCGGGGGCGTTGGTGTCTGCCGACGGGATTTGTAGAAAGCGGGGAGAGCATCGAGAGCGCCGCCCTGCGGGAAATGGAAGAGGAAACCGGGCTCCGGGGACGCATCGTCGGTCTCGTGGATGTGGATTCAGGGAAAAACAGCTTCTACGGCGATCTGATCTTCCTGACCTTCGAGGCGGCCGGCGAGGGCGGCCGGCTTCAATCCGGCGGCGATACCGTGGCGGCCCGCTATTTCCCCCTCGCGGTGATCCCCCGGCTGGCCTTTCCCGCCAACAGACGGGCGGTGGAACGCTTTGTCTCCGCAAAGTCCGACTACTGGGCCATCGTCGATTCCTTCTCCCTGGCCGCCGGTGGCGAGGGCGCTGTCGCCGGCAAGAAGAACCTCCTGTCCGACCGGCTCGTCCGGGTGATCGAGGAAAATGCGGAACTCATCTCCCGCCTCTGGATCGAGGAGGTGACCACCAGCCGCTCCACCCCCGGCTATCATCATTTCGACCGGCAACGTCTCTTCCGCCGGGTCCACACTATCCTCTCCCAATTCGGGAAATGGCTGGGCGGGGGATACGACGACCGGGACATCCAGGCCTACTACACGGACATGGGCCGGGAGCGCCGCCGGGAAGGTTTTCACCTGGGGGAGATCCTCAGCGCCTTGAGTCTCATCAAAAAGCATCTCTGGGAGTTCGCCCTTTCCCGGGGGATGTGGCAGCGGACTATCGACATCTACATGGCCCTGGAGTTGGACCGCCGGATCGTGATCTTCTTCGACAAGGCCTCTTTCTATACCGCCCGGGGCTATGAAGGGGTATAGAAATATCCTCATCGTGATCGCCGCCTTGATGTCGCTGACTCTCGGGGACGCGGGCTGTCTTGCCGCCTCCCCGCCGCGGCGCATCGTCTCTTTGGCCCCTAATCTCACGGAAATCATTTTCGGTCTGGGGCTGGGGGAACGCCTGGTGGGGGTAACCACCTACTGCGACTTCCCCCAGGAAGCTCTGAAAAAACCCAAGATCGGCGGCTTTTCCAACCCCTCCCTGGAGGCAATCATCGCCCTCCGCCCCGAGGCGGTAATCCTTACCGAAGACGGCAACCCCCCGGAAATCGCCGCCCGGCTGGCAAAGCTGCACATCAGCACCCATGTCTTCCGGGCCCGGAAGATCGAAGAACTACCCGCCGCCCTCAGGGAACTGGGACGCTATCTCGGGGTGGAAAAGGCAGCCCGGCGTCAGGCGGCGGCGATGCAGCGCCGCCTGGACGGCTTCCGGGCGGCGGCCCAACGGCGCAGTCGGACGGACAGGCCCCGGGCACTCTTCGTCATCCAGCCGGAACCCCTCATCGTCGCCGGTCCCGGGACGCCCATGGACGACGCCATGGCCATCATGGGCCTGACAAATATCGCCGGGGACGTCACCGGGCGCTATCCGAAATACTCCCTGGAGGAGACCATCCGCCGTCAGCCCCGGATTCTGTTCATCGGGCAGGGACCGGGCATGGAGGAGGACGTCCGGAGGCTCGCCGGCCGCCTCCGTAGCCTGGACGCCGTCCGGGAGGGACGGATCTATACGATCCGCGAAACCCTCTTCCGCCTCGGCCCCCGGATCGTCACCGGCCTGGAGGAGATGAAGGCCGCCGTGGAGAAGAGCGGCCTCTGAGGGACCCGACCGCCCGCCGGCCGGGAAACCTCGCCGCGGCCCCTGGGCGGGACGGGATCACCGCCCGGCCTCCCGGGTTTTACCTCCCCCGTCACCGCCGTGACCGGACCGAATTTGCCGAATTTGCCGCTTGACATCCGCCCTTTCTTTAGGTAGTTTTACCGCAGTTTTCTGCCAGACCAGATGGGTGTGTGGAAGAGGGGTGCAAAGCCCCCGCTGCCCCGCAGCCGTAACGGGAACGAAAGCCGAAATGCCACTGTCTCCGCCGGGAGACGGGAAGGCGGCAAGTAGGGTGCCCGGAGCCGGAAGACCGGCCCATCTGTTTGACCTCGTGGGGAGGGAAAATGGGCGCCTTTTTATTCCAGCCATCATATCTCGCCGTAACGCCGGCCCGGGTCGTCAGGCTTTCCATCCTGTTGTGCCTGCTGCTTATTGTCGTGGCCTTCGTGTCCCTGTTTACCGGGACGGCCGACATTCCCGTCCGGGCCACCCTCCGCGAGTTTTTCCCCTGGGCGTCGTTTCTTTCCGGCACCCTGACCGAGGCCGAAACGTCCATCATCATGTCCATCCGCCTGCCCCGGATTCTGCTGGCGGCGCTGGTCGGGGCGTCCCTGTCCGTGGCCGGGGTAGTATTCCAGGCCCTATTGAGAAATCCCCTGGCGGACCCCTATATCCTCGGAATATCCGCTGGTTCCGCGGTGGGGGCCGTCTTGGGAATTCTCTTCGGCGCGGCCGGCACCTGGGGTCTGGGCATGCCCGGCATGGCCTTTCTCGGCGCCCTGGCGGCGATCCTGATCGTTTTCGGAATCGCGGGCCGGGGGAAAACGATGGAAAACAACACCCTGCTACTGACCGGCGTCATGGTCAACGCCTTCTTCAACGCCTTCATCCTCTTCGTCTTCACCATCAGCGATCATGCCCAGCTCCAGCGGGCGCTCAACTGGATCATGGGGGACCTGAGCCTGGCGGATGAACAGGCCCTTCTTTACACCTCCGTATTTCTCCTGGCGGGAACGGGTTTCATCTATGCCTTCGCCCGTTCCATGAACATCCTCGTTACCGGGGAGGAAACGGCCCAGCAGTTGGGGGTGGCGGTGGGAAAGACCAAAATCGCCCTGCTGGCCGCCGCCGCCCTCATCACGGCCGCGGCGGTGGCCGCCAGCGGCACGATCGGCTTCGTGGGGCTTATCATTCCCCATATCATCCGCCTCCTCGTCGGTCCCGACCACCGGATCCTGCTGCCGGCGGCCTTTTTTCTCGGGGGCACCTTTCTGATCGGCGCCGACACCCTGGCCCGCAGCCTCGTGGCGCCGGCGGAGCTCCCCGTGGGGGTGATCACCGCCCTCTGCGGGGCGCCGTATTTCCTCCTGCTGCTCCGGCGGAGCTTGAGGGCGTCTTCATGAAGCTCATGAACGTGGATAATTTAGGTTTTCGCTATGGAGATCCCTGGGTGCTGCGGCACCTGGATTTCACCATCGCCGGGAAAGAGTTCATCGGCGTTCTGGGCCCGAACGGATCGGGGAAATCAACACTCCTCCGCCTCCTGGACGGACTGCTCACGCCGCAGGAAGGACGGGTGCTGTTGGACGGCATCCCCGTTCACACCCTCAAAAGGCGGGAGGTGGCCCGGCGGATCGCCGTGGTTCCCCAGCATTACTCCGGCATCTTTGCCTTTTCCGCCCGGGAAATCGTGCTCATGGGCCGTTCGCCCCATCTGCGCAACTGGTCCTTCGAGGAGGAACGTGATTACGCGGTGGTCCAGCGGGTGATGGAACAGACCGACACCCTGGACCTCGCCGCCCGCCCCCTGGATCAGCTCAGCGGCGGGGAGCGGCAGCGGGTCCTCATTGCCCGCGCCCTGGCCCAGGAGCCGCAGCTCCTCCTCCTCGACGAGCCGACGGCTTTTCTCGACATTCGTCATCAGGTGGAGATTCTCAGCCTTTTGAAGGCCTGCAACAGAAACGAAGGGCTGACGGTGGTCGCCGTGACACACGACATCAACCTGGCCTCCCTGTACTGCGACCGGATCATTCTCCTGGACCGGGGGGTCATGCATGACGACGGCCTTCCGGAAGCGGTGCTCACGGCGGAGAATATCGAGGCCGTTTACGGGACCCCGGTGCTGACCATCCGGCATGAGCTCACGGGACGGCCCGTGGTCGCCCCGCGGACGGAGCTTTGGTAAGGGGCGGACAGCGGCCCGGGAACAGGGTCCGGGGCCGGTAAATGCCCGGTTTTTTTGGAGATTTTTTAACCTTTCACTATGGCCGCCCTGGGGCGTGACCATGACTTCGCCAGGGGAAGGAAGCCGGTGGAAAGCCGGCGCTGCCCCGCAACTGTAAGGGGATCGAAAACCGTAACAGGCCACTGGCCGCCGGGAAGGCGTCCGGGAAGGCGCGGGAAGTAGGACAAAGCCCCCAGCCAGGAAACTTGCCTGGCGAAGCAAACAATTCTTTTCTCCCGCGGGGGAAGAAGGAGGAACGATGAAAAGAACACTGGTGGGGTGGATCGGTTTGACATTGCTTGTTGGCCTTGGTCTGGGCGGGACCGTCCCCGCGCTGGCCCGGGAGGGAACGCCGGGCGCCGGGGCGGCAGGGGGTCTTTTTCCGGCCCCGGGGGGCGTCCCGGCGGTGAGCTCCCCCGTTTTCCGGGAGCCGGGCGGGCGGATTCCGGGCGTAGCCGGCACCGCCGGCACGGTCGCCCCGCGGGGAGACGGCTTGTCCGTCGTGGCGGAAAACAAGGTCCGGCCGGGTTCCGGCGGGAGTGACGAGGGGGCGGCGCCGGGCGCCGGGGCGAAGAAAACGCCGCCGGGGGTTGTCCGGGAGGGCGAAGGCGCGGCGCCGGCCCTCCGGATGGATGAGGTGGTCGTCACGGCGACCCGGGACTGGGAGGAGGTGCGGCGGGTGCCCGCCGACGTCTCCGTGATCACCGAGGAAGACATCAGGAAATCCGGGGCGACCTCCCTGGTGGAGGTCCTGGAAAAACTGGAGGGGATCCAGATCCGTTCCTACAGCGGCCAGTCCCCCCAGTCCCTGGTGGACCTCCGGGGCTTCGGCGGGGAGAACCCCTACGGCAAGACCCTGGTGCTGATCGACGGGCGGCGGCAGAACCGCCCGGACATGAGCTCCAACAACTGGTTCCAGATCCCCCTGGGAAACATCGAGCGGGTGGAGGTGGTCCGGGGGGCCAACACGGTCCTTTACGGCGACAACGCCATCGGCGGGGTGATCAATGTGATCACCAAGAAGGGGAAGGGCGCCCCGGTGTTTACGGCGGCGGCCACGGCGGGCAGCTACGGCCTGAACAACGAGCGCCTCGGCGCTACGGGCCGACAGGGGAAGCTCTCTTACGCCGTCAACGGGGAAAACTACTTCGCCTGGGGCTACCGGGAGCGCTCCAAACTCGCCTCCCAGTCCGCGGGGTTCGACCTCGGCTACGAGCTGAGCGATCATGTCCAGTTGTCCCTGGGCATGGCGGGGAACCGGAGCGACTACAACCTGCCCGGGGCCTTGACGAAGGGGCAGATGGACCAGGACCGCCGCCAGTATCAGCCCGCGACGCCGGCAAACTGGACGAACGCCGCCCCGGACGATGACGGCCGGGACCGGACGGGACGGATCAACCTGGGGGCCACGGCCGTCCACGAATCCCTGGGGCAGTTGGACCTCCTGTTCAGCTACGGTAAAAACGCCTACGAGTTCAACATGCCGTCGTGGAATTCCAACCAGTACACCAACACCGATATGGATTCCTGTGCCTTCACCCCCAAATACACCCTCGAAAAGGCGATTCTGGGCTTCCCGAACAAGCTCACCGCCGGGCTGGACTACTATGACGAGCCGTACCGCAAGGCCTCCTGGGACACCCGGGAGCGCCGGGTGAAGACCGGCTGGGCGGAGCTGCGCCGCAAGACCCTGGAATATTACCTCCGCAACGAATTTTCCCCCTGGAAACGCCTGATCCTTGCCGCAGGCTATCGGGCCGGAAACACCACCCTCGGCGGCGACTACACGGACGTCCAGACCCCGGGCAACAGCTTCTCCGATCAGGAGAAACGCCACCCCGCCGAGGCCTGGGAGGGAGGCGCGACGGTTCTGCTGGGGAAAAAATCCAATCTCTACGGCAAGTACGCCCGGATCTACCGGATCCCCTTTCTGGATGAGCAGGCGTCGTTCAACGGCTGGGGCGGCGGCTTCTATACCAACCTGGAGAAGGAGCAGGGGCAGAGCATGGAGGTGGGAACCCTCCTGTACCCCCTGGAAGCCTTGAAGATCTCCCTGTCGGTGTTCCGCATCGACATGGAGGACGAGATCACCTGGAACAACGCCACCAAACGCAACGAGAACCTCGACCGGACCCGCCACCAGGGGGCGGAAGGATCCTTCTCCTGGAACATCAGGGGCTATGTGACCCTGAACGGCCAGTACACCTACCACCTGGCGACCTTCGAGGACGGGCAGTACAACAAGAAGGAACTCCCCCTGGTCCCCAACCGGATCGTGGGGGCCAGCGCCGACATCAAGCTGCCGTTCCATCTCACCCTCCGCCCGGAGGTCCGGTACGTGAGCGACTGCTACCTCTCGGGGGACTACGACAACAATACGGAAAAACTCTCGTCCTTCATCATCTACAACCTCTCCCTCTCCTTCCGGAAGCGGCAGGAAATCAGGAAAAGACCCCTGGACATCCAGGCCTTTGTCGCCGTGGAGAACATCAACAACGAGAAATATGCAGGTTTTGGAACGGACAATGAATCCTGGGGGGGGCTGAACACCTACTACCCCATGCCGGAACGGACCTTCAAGGGGGGGGTGAGCCTTGTATTCTGACCCCCGGCCGGGATGTGATCGCCATGGATAAGGAAGCGTCGAACCCCATTTTCGACCGGCGGACCGGGACCACGGGGCTGCGGCAGGTGATCTTCCTGTCCCTGGGGATCCACGGGCTGACGGCCATGATCCTGATGACCGCCCTGGCCACTACGACGCCGCCCCGTCTGGCCAGGGACATCGACCCCTGCATCCATGTGGATCTCGTTTCCCTGGCGGCCCTGGCGGCCCCGCGGGAAAGAATCCCCTCCCCCCCGGCCGTGGCGGCGGGATCGGAAAAACCCCTCCGGAAACATGAGCCTCTGCCGGCGCCGCCGCCCGCCGCGCCGGCAAAAACCGCCCCCGGCGAACCCCCCCGGCACGCCGCCGCCGTGCTGGCCTCCCTGGGGCGGGTCATGCCCTTCGGACATGACGGCGTCTACACCGGGGAGAAGGCCGGAAACGGCGTCGCCACGGGACGGGAAGGCCCCGGCGCCGCCCCGGCGACCAACCGCGCCGGCCGCCCGGGGGAGAGACAAGCCGACGGAAGCATGACCTCGCTGGCGGTGCCCCGGTATCACGAGAACCCCCACCCCGACTATCCGCGTCTGGCCCGTCTCCGGGGGCACGAAGGGGTGGTCCTGCTCGCCGTGGAGGTACTGCCGGACGGCAAGGTGGGCCGGCTCCGGATCAAGTCCTCTTCCGGCTCCGCCCTCCTGGATCAGTCGGCGCTCACGAGCCTGAAAAAGTGGTCCTTCGAACCGGGCAGGAAGCTGGGCGTCCCCGTGACCATGTGGGTGGACGTTCCCATCCGCTTCCGCCTGAACTGAGCCGCCGACAGGAACGTTTCCCTCTCCGCCCGACCGTCGGTTCGTTGACAGGCCCTGATAAATTCCGGCGCTCCCGGCCGCCGCCGGAGATCACCGCCGGGGACACTGCTCTCTTTAATTTTTGATATTGTTCGATAAACTACCATTTTCGGCCTGTGGCACCATTTCTGCATATCTTTTCTCATGTCACCTGTGCGTCAAAAAAACATCGCTTGGCAGAGGAGGCCCTCCCGATGAGTTATGAGATCCAGAAAGGCGATCCGATCGGTAAGATAACGAAGATGCTGGGAGTCGACTGGGATGAATTTCGCAAGTTGAATCCCCATGCCGTGAGTCGTTCCCGAAGCACGGGGAAATGGTATATCAAAGCGGGCGCCACCGTGACGGGTCCCGGATCGTTCCGATCCCAAATGACCGAGGCCCGGAACGCGGTGCAAATAAAACCGGCGCCGCCGGAGGAAGGCAAAGCGGACAACGGCGCCTGGCGGGAATACGTCGTGAAGAAGGGCGACAGCATCTGGAAACTGTCCCGGGATAATTTCCACCTGCCTATGGAGACGATCATGAGCGACAACGGCATCACTGATGCACGGACGCTGCAGGTCGGTCAAAAACTGAAGATCCGCAATACGTCCGAAGACCGGCCGCCATCCCCTCCGCCGCCGCCGTCGTCGCCGCAGACCGTGGTGGCAAGCTGGTACGGAGCGCAATATCACGGGCGGTTGATGTCCAACGGCAAACCCTTCGATATGTATGCAAACACCATCGCCCATCGCGACTTGCCTCTGGGGACAAGGGTGGAGATCGAAAATCCCGCGACGGGCAAGGTCGTGCAGGCCACGGTTACGGATCGCGGACCCTTCATCAAAGGGCGCGATATCGATCTGTCCTATGGTCTGGCGAGACAATTATCTTTGGTGGAAAAAGGTATCGGCAAACTGTTGATGAGGGTATTGTGAGCCCCTGCCGCCGGCCGGGATCACCATCCCGCACCGAAACGTGCCGCCCCCTTCATTTTTCTCTGAACATTAATCCCTGACAGGTAAAAACAGCACCCTTATAATCCGACAACCGGTCTCGAGACCGTAACCGAAGTCCCCGCGTTCGGTTACACAGTCAATAGCACGCCGGGATCTATGCAGTTGACGGCAGGTCACGCCTATGCCTTACAACTGTCAGGCCCGAAATATGGCATCATCGTCGTCAAGTCCGTGGCCGGTTCACCAGTTACGATGACCTTCGACTACAAATACCAGCCCTGTGGATCGCGTACTTTTTAACGGGATGGGGAGACCTTGTATCGCAATAGCCAAGATACAAGCAGATGCGCGTTGCCCGAGGTCAGGCCGAACATCGATCGCGGAGGGTCTCGACTACGGCCCGGAGGGTGAAGGGATCAAAGCCCCGCCACAAGATTTCTGCCAACGTTCCCGCATCAGCAAACCTGAATATATATATTTATGAAACCGGGGCAGGGGAATTTAAACTGCTGGGGATTAATTCAGAAATGACCGGAAGTGCCAAGAGAGACATTTTTACGGCAAGCAGGAACATCCTGATAATTTCCTTATGAAAACAATTACCTAGCCTTACGATGCCGCATGCCAGTAATTGTTTACGTTTCCTGGTCAAAATCAGGATGCGGCTGCAGCACCTTTCCAATTTCCCAGGGGTAGATCTGCCGTAGCCAGGGGTAGGGAAGAGGATGAATCTTTTCCAGAGTGCAAACCCATGCGACAGCTATTTTATATTTATCGACAAAATATTTCAAGGAAGTCAGGTCGCGCTTTCGATAGGAAAGCTTTACCTCCATAGGCACAATCTCATCGCCGGCAATGATAAAATCCACCTCATGCTGCTTGTTCGTTCGCCAGAAATGAAGTATTTCGACGCCACTTCGTTTTCTGATTTCTGAAAATACGGCGTTTTCAAAAGCAGCTCCTGTTATGTTTCCCGCAAAGGTCCTGTTTTCCAGTAAACGGGCGACGCCGGTATCCTCAAAAAATACCTTCGGAAGTTTCGTCAGTTCACTCCGGAGATTTTGGAAGAAAGGATATAACATCTTGATGACATAAGTGTTTTCCAAAATAAAAAGATATTCCTCTACCGTCTGTCTCGCCAGACCGACTGTGCCGCTCAGTTCGCTTATGTTGACAAGTCTGCCGGTCTGAGAAGCCAGGATGGCAAGCAGGTGGTTGAACTTCTGGAGATTGCGTATCTTCCCAAGATCCCTGATGTCCGTGCGGATATATGTTTGAATGATCTGCGTAAGTTTTTTCTCTTGTTTCTCCTCCACCGGCTCCAAAACAATGGCCGGATAGCCGCCCTTGCGCATATAGTCACGGAAATGAAGGGATAATTCGCCATGTACAGCCTCCGGTACATCCACGGCGGACAGGTCATAGCTCAACCCTTTGAACCGTAGGAATTCCTCAAAATTCAAAGGAAATAATTCGAAATCCAGAATTCGGCCCGCCAGAGAATCCTTGAATTTGGACTTGACGGCAAAGCTGGACGAACCGGTGACAATCAGTTTGACCTTCCCCTGATAACGATCATACGCCAACTTCAGGAAGGCGCTCGGTTCAGCGAGGTATTGAATCTCATCAACAAAAATATAAAATCTTCCCCCCGTCTCAAAACCACGCCCCCGGGCATAGCGCAAGACTTCTTCAATCCCCCGATTACAAAGATCGAGATAGACCGGATCATCCAAATCCAGCCAAAACAAGGAGTTTTCCGGTACGGATGCCGCCAGTTCTTCCATAATTAAACGAGCCAGAGAAGTCTTGCCTACCTGACGTGCTCCGTGGATGACAATCATCTCGGAATCATTCAGATATGTCCTTATTTGCCTGAGCAAATCCCTTTCTATCCAGCGCTGCATACACCATCACCCGCACGATAAGTTGAACTTACTTTCGCATATACCGGGTATTTATGCAAGCATATCTTATAATTCATCAAGCCATGTCGATCTTCAGGAAATAGTTGATCCCCAGTGGTTCTTCGAGAACCTCCAATGATGAAAATTTTCCACTGCCGAAAGACATAACCCAAAAACAACCCCTTCAAAAGATGATGACCTCGTAAAAAGTTTCTTTGTAACCTACCGTAATTATTAGGCCCGAATTTTCATGAAGGGACTGTCAGGACTTTTTGCGAATTCGTAAACTTTGCGGAAGACAGGTTGAATGTCAAAAAAATAGCGCTCTTGAGTCGGCAGCTCATAATGGCCGATGAAGCTGTCTGAGCGCGACAGCGGTGCAATCCCCCCGGGTCCAATGCGACAGGCAGCTCTACCGCCCGGCGATGAAGGCCGTCTTGGCGCGCCAGGACAGCAACCCCGACCTCCATCCCTTTTCCTTTGCCACGGCCGCCCTGCGGACGGAACGTCTTCCTTACCACTTCAGCTACCCGACCCCGGCGACCCGCGACTTCCGGAGGGAAAACTTCCGGGAACCGGCCCTCTCTTAGGGGCAGATCCCGGGGATCGGCGCCGCCTGCGGCCCCTCCCTGGAGGACAAGGTTCAGACGCCTACTCCGGAGAAGGCATCCTCGCCGGCCGCCTGGTCCGGACAATGGCCAGGACGCTGAGGTAGGCAATGCCGGCCCTGATCACCATCCCGCACCGAAACGTGTCGCCCCCCTCATTTTTCTCTGATCATTATCCCCTGAGAGAAATTATTTATTGACAAAGAAAATGTAACCATTTATACGGTTACAAAAACGAGGGGCTTTTTTATGGGGGCACGCAGAAACTCGCACCCGAAATACCGTCAATTCCGCTTCGATGCCGGCAGCCTTGCCCTGAACTTTGTGGCCACCGTCCGGCATCGAGGCTCGGAGCCGCGGGATCTCCTGGGGACACCCGAGGCCCTGCGGAACTGGCTGCACCAGGCCGGTCTGTTCTTCCCCGAGGTTTCTCCAACTTCAAAAGACCACGAAACGGCCGTGGGGTTACGCGAAGCCATCCATGACGCCGTCAAAGCGATCATTCTGAAGACAAAGCCGCTGGCAGCGGACATCGAGCGCATCAACGGGGCGGCGTTATTTCCGACGGCCGTACCCCGGCTGCACGCCGATGCCGATGCCATGGTCTGGGAAACGAAAAATCCCCTGAAGTCTTGTTTGTCCGTCATTGCCCGGGATGCCATCACCATCGTAAGCGGCGCCGACCGGGACCACCTGAAGATGTGTAAAAACGGCAGTTGTCGGATGCTCTTTCTCGACAATTCGCCGGCAAACCGGCGCCGGTGGTGTGCGATGTCGATCTGCGGCAACCGGGAAAAGATCAGGATGCACCGGCAGCGCAAAAAACTTGATGAATGAAGCGGGGATGTCCAATTCCGCCGTTCTCTGCCGCCCCATCCCCGAAAGTCGGGAAGCACGGAGGGGTCGCAATGTGCGCCTTGAGGCACAAATACTTGATTTTTCTTAAAGGAGGGTCATGATCTATGGAACTGTCACAGGCAATCAAGGGAAGACGCAGCATGAGAAGATTCAAACCCGATCCGGTTCCCGGAGAGTTGATCGAAAAGATCCCGGAACTTGCCCAATGGGCGCCGTCGGCCATGAACAGACAGGAGCGAGAGATCAATGCCCTGATGGGCATGGAGGGCCGCAAGCTCGTCTGTCTGATTCCCCTGGGGTATCCCGATGAAGCCCCCAACGCGCCTCCCCGGCGGGAAGGGAGGGTGCAGTGGATATGACCGGTATGGCCGCACGGATCGAAAGCCTGATCGGAGACTACGTCCGCACCTCACCGGACAACTCCCTGAGGAACGGGGAAAACGACAAGGCCTGGGATGAGGCGCTGGTGGGCTACGCCCGGGGGGACGACCCGCTCTTTTCGTTCTACAAAAGCGACATCGGGGCGTTCTTCTGGACGCCCGCGGAGATTTTTTCCCTCGCCTTTCCCGATTGTAACCCGAAGCCGGCAGAGCTGACGGTGATCTGTTGGGTCCTTCCCCAGACCGAGGCAACGAAGGCGGATAATCGGCGTCGGCGGGACTTGCCCGCGGAGCGCTGGGTCCGGTCCCGCAATTACGGAGAGGAGTTCAATATGAAACTTGCCCGGCATCTGGTCGCGTCCCTGGGCGAGCTGGGCATCGCTTCCGTAGCCCCGGTACAGTTCCCCCAGTGGTCCTGGCAGGCATCGGCACGCTACGGTTTCGCCTCCAACTGGTCCGAGCGGCATGCGGCGTACGCGGCCGGCCTGGGCACCTTCGGCCTCGCCGACGGCCTCATCACGGCGAAGGGACAGGCGATGCGCTGCGGCTCCGTGGTCGCCCGCGTCGCCCTTCCCCCGACCCCCAGGCCGTACGACGATTACCACGCCTATTGCCTTTTTTATGCTCAGGGAAAATGCAAAAAGTGCATCTCCCGCTGTCCCGCGGGGGCGATCAGCGAAGCGGGCCATGACAAGGATCGCTGCCGGCAATTTCTTTTTGAGACCGTCGTGGCCTACACGAAAGCCCGTTTCGGCTTAGAAAGCTACGGCTGCGGCCTTTGCCAGACAAAGGTCCCCTGCGAAGCCCGCATTCCCGTCCCGGAAGACATGACAGGATAGCACAAGGCCGGTAAATTCCGGATAGCCCGGGGATGCTATCCCAACATGCGGTACGATCTTTGACAATCTTATAAGCAGCGGTGCCGGGTTGGAGTGCAAGGGGTGATCGGCAAGACACCCGAATATGGCTGCCAGTCAGGGCCGAGTCTTCGGGATCAACGGCGATCGTCTTTGGGCAGTGGTCGCCACTGGTCGGGCAGAAGTTCCCGGAGCCTACTGGCTGGGTGGCTCATGATCCGCCGGAGGAGAAGGCATCCTCGCCGGCCGCCTGGTCCGGACAATGGCCAGGACGCTGAGGAAGGCAATGCCGGCCAGGATCAGGAAGATGCCGGCGGCTTCCCGGCCCGCGGGAATCTCTCCCAGTTGCAAGGCGGCGGCGGTGATGGCGATCACCGGCGTGGCCAGGGTGCCGATGGTGGCCATCCCTGCCGGCAGGCGTTCCAGGATGTAGAACCAGAGCAGATAGGCGATGACGCCGGTAAAGACGACATTGTAGAGCAGGGCGGCGATGAACGTGGCGGTCCAGCGGATCGGCGGCGCCGGCAGCAGGAGGGCCAGCAGGAGGAGCGGAATGGCGCCGTAGATCATCTGCCAGGTGGTGACGGCAAGGAGGTCGAACTCCGGGCTCCTTCTCATGATGCGCGTGACGATGGCGCTTCCCGCCCAGGCGATGCCGGCCAGAACGGCGATGACGCTCGACCAGAGTCTAACCCCCACGGCCTGGAAGTCCACCATCAGCCCCAGACCGGCAAAGGCGAGGATCACCGCCAGCCATTCCCACCCCCGGACCCGCTCTCCCAGGATGGGCCAGGCCAGGAGGATGACCCAGAACGGCATGGTGTACAGGAGGATGGCCGTTTTCCCCGCCCCGCCGCTCACGAGGGCGTACATGGGCAGGCCGAGGCCCAGGGTCGTGGAAAACAGGCCCAAAAGGATGGTCACTTTGACCTGCCGGGGACGTAAGGCTTTTCCCGACCCGATCAGGAGGGGGATAAGACACACCGCCGCCAGGGTGACCCGCAGAGCCGCAAAGACAAAGGGATCACAAAAGCGGAGGCCCTCCTTCATCACCACCCAGTTGTAACCCCAGATCAGGCTCAGGAAGGCAAGGGCAAGAAAGGGCCTGCCTTTGACAGCGGCCGTTTTATGAGGACCGGTCATGAGTTTCCCGCCGGAAAGAGGGCAGCCGGTTCGGGGTGATATGTACGGCGCGGCCCGCCATTATGTGTTCCCGACGCGGTGCGGATAGGTATCGGCGGGATCATAGGGGTCGGGGCTGTATTCCAGGACCTGGGATCTGACCCGGGAACGGACGGCATGGGCGACGCCGGGCAGGATCTCCACCCGGTCCCCCGCCCGGAGGACCGCCAGCCCCCGTGCACCCGTCCGCGGGTCTTCCAGGAGCAGCTCGACTTCGCCGGAGAGCACATACATCCGGTCCGTTTTCCGGAGATGATAGTGATGGCCCCGGTCCACGCCGGTGCGGGTGGAATCGATGTCCCAGTACACGATCTGCCGGAAGGCATCTTCCCGGCGGTTGACGATCTGGGCCATCTCGCCCTTTTCGGAAAAGATCCGCCGCTCCGCCGCATCGGGTCCGCCGACCGGCAGGGATTCGATCCGGACCCGGTCGGTGAAAAGCACCGGCACCGCAAGCGGCGCTGTCTTTTTGGTGATGTTCATAAATTATTGTTATGGTTGAACTTTATGCCCATAGCGTCTCCCTTTGCCAGACCATTGCCCCGCCGGTTGCGTTCCCCGGCCCCGGGTTCACACCCCCAGGTAGGCCCGCTTGACGCCTTCGTCGTTACGAAGGTTCTCCGCCGTATCCGTCATGACGATCCGGCCCGTCTCCATGACGTAGCCCCGGTGGGCCACCTTCAGGGCCATATTGGCGTTCTGTTCCACGAGGAAGATCGTCGTGCCGTTCTCCCGGTTGATCCGGCGGATGATATCGAAGATGAGGCGGACATAGATGGGTGCCAGACCGAGGGAGGGTTCGTCCAGGAGGAGGAGCCGCGGCCGGGCCATGAGGGCCCGGGAGATGGCCAGCATCTGCTGCTCGCCGCCGCTCAGGGTCCCCCCCGGCTGGCGCCGCCGCTCGGCGAGAATCGGGAAGAGGCTGAAGATATGATCCATATCCTGTCTGACCGCCGTCTTGTCCTCCCGGAGGAAGGCCCCCATATCGAGATTCTCCGTGACGGTGAGATAGGGGAAGATCCGGCGTCCCTCCGGCACCTGGGAAATACCCAGGGCGACGATCTCGTTGGGACTCAGGCCGGCGATGCTCCGGCCCAGGAAGCGGATGTCGCCGGAGCGGGGCGGGACGATCCCCGAGATGGACATGAGGGTCGTGGATTTGCCCGCCCCGTTCGCCCCGATGAGGGTGATGATCTCCCCTTCCCCCACCGCCAGGGTGATGTCCTTCAGGGCCTGGATGTTGCCGTAGTAGGTCTGGACGTTGACCAGTTCAAGAACGTTGTTCATCGCCCCTCCGGCAGTTTCCGGCGGCGGCGCAGCGCCGACCGCAAACGTTTCGCCGCCCCGGAAATGCAGAAATCGTGGGAATTGAAAACCGTCCCCGTTCAATTCGGAAAGCGGCGGAAATGAGCACCGTCCCCATTTAATCCTCCGTCTCCTCGCCCAGGTAGGCCTTGATCACCACCGGGTTCTCCCAGATCTCCGCGGCGGTCCCGGAGGCTATTTTCTTACCGTAATCGAGAACATAGATGCGGTTGGAGATGCTCATGACGATCCGCATGTCGTGTTCGATCAGGAGGACCGCGATGCCCTCCTCGTCACAGATCCGGCGGATCAGGGCCTCGAGGGCGTCGGTCTCCCGGGGATTCATCCCCGCGGCGGGCTCGTCGAGGAGGAGGAGAAAGGGCTCCGTCGCCATGGCCCGGGCGATCTCCAGCCGGCGCTGATCGCCGTAGGGGAGATTTTTGGCCAGTTCGTTGACCTGGTCGGCCAGGCCGATCTTCTCCAGAATGGCGTAACTCCGCTCCACAATTTCTCTTTCCTCCCGACGGGTCTGCGGATCCCGGAGAATCGCGCCGAGCACCCCGGCCCGGGTCCGGCAGTGGCGGCCGATCATGACGTTCTCCAGGACCGTCATCCCCGGAAAGAGACGGATGTTCTGGAAGGTCCGGGCCAGCCCCTGGGCCGTAACCTGGTGGGTCTTCAAACCGTTGAGGCGCCGCCGCTTCCTCCCCGGGGGCGTCACGAAGATATCCCCGCCCGAAGGCCGGTAAATACCGGTGATACAGTTGAAAAAGGTCGTCTTCCCGGCGCCGTTGGGGCCGATCAAGGCCACCACCTCCCCGGGCTGCACCCGGAGGCTCACCCCGTCCAGGGCCCGGAGACCGCCGAAACTCATGGTCAGGGCTTGCACGTCCAGGAGGGGTTCCATGGCGCCGTTCACCTTTTCTCCCCCGTTTCCCGGTGGAATTCATAGCTGCGGCGGACGCCGCTGACGATCCCCTGGGGGCGGAAGATCATCATCACCACCATGATCAGGCCGAACAGGAGCATCCGGTATTCGCTGAAGGCCCGGAGATACTCGGGCATGAGGATGAGGATGAAGGCGCCGATGATCACCCCGACGATGGAACCCATACCGCCCAGCACGACGATGGAGAGGATCATGGCCGATTCGAGAAAGGTGAAGCTCGCCGGATTGACGAAGGTCGTCTTGGCGGCGAAGACCACCCCCGCCAGCCCCGCCCAGGTGGAACCCAGGGCGAAGGCGGTGAGTTTCGCCGCGGTGGGATTCACGCCCATGGCCTCACAGGCCGTCTCGTCCTCCCGAAGGGCCACCCAGGCCCGGCCGATCCGGGAGTTCTGGAGGCGGTTGACGACAAAGATCGTCAGGAGGCAGAGGACGATCATGAGGAAATAGATGTAGATCGTGGCCGCGTGGAGATCCATTTCCCAGCCGAAAAGCCCGGGACGGGGGATGCCGGCGATGCCGCTGGGACCGAAGGAGAACTCGTTCCAGTTCTCCAGGACGAGGCGGGTGATCTCGGCGAAGCCGAGGGTGACGATGGCCAGATAATCCCCCCGGAGGCGCAGGACCGGGAATCCCAGCAGAATCCCGAACAGGGCCGCCAGCAAGGCCCCCAGGGGCAGGGCGGTCCAGAAGCCGATCCCGAAATGGTAGTAGAGCAGGGCGTAGCTGTAGGCACCCACGGCATAGAAGGCCACATAGCCCAGGTGCAGGAGCCCCGCCAGGCCGACGACGACATTGAGGCCCAGGCCCAGCATCACATAGAGCAGGGCGTTGGTGAGGATGTTGATCTGATAGGTGGAGGCGAAGGGCAGAAAGGGGAAAACCAGCGCCGCTACGGCAAGAGCGATCAGGAAAGGCCGGTAGAGCCGCGGGCTGTCCAGCAGCCGGTGCAGCCAGGGCTTATCCGCGTATGCCGGGGCCGGGGTCAAGACCCCTCCAAGGTCTGCCGGCGCCGATACCGCCTCGACTTCGGGGATGGAGGGGAAGGTCCTTGATTTTCCTGCACTTCTTGCCGATGCCGATAGGTCATTCCCATCCGGCCCCGTTTCCGGAGGTGCCGTGGCCGCCGCGGCGGTTCCGCCGGGAGCGGCAATCTTCCTTGTCCCTTGGCCCTTCCGGGCGAGAAAATATCTCCAGGCAAAGGAGCCCAGAAAGCTCCCCGCCCCGATGTAGAGCATGTTCAGCCAGCGCCATTCGATAATGTTTTCGATGGTGTTGACCCGGATGACCAGGATGGGGAAGGTGAGGAACATGAACCAGAGGGCGATGACCAGGGATTGGCGGATTTGTGTCATGGCGGGCAAGGGTTTCGTTCCTCCTACACCTTTTGCACCGTCGATCGCCCCAGCAGACCGGAGGGGCGGACGATAAGGATCAGCACGAGGAGGATGAAGGCAAAGACGTCCTCGTAATCGCTGGAGACGTAACCGGTGGCGAAGCTCTCCGTCCAGCCCAGGACCAGGGCCCCCAGGACCGCGCCGGGAATGGACCCGATGCCGCCGAGGACGGCGGCGGTGAAGGCCTTGATGCCGGCGATGAAACCGATGTAGAAATTGATCCGGCCGATGTGGGAGGCGATGAGGACCCCGCCGATGGCCGCCAGGACCGACCCGATGATGAAGGTGTAGGAGATCGTCCGGTTGACGTCGACCCCGACGAGCATGGCCATGTTGCGGTCCTGGGCCGTGGCCCGCATGGCCTTCCCCATCCTGGTAAACTTGATGAGCAGGGTGAGAAAGACCATGGAAATCGCCGTCGTCACCAGGATGATCAGTTCCGTGGACCCGATGTTGACCCCCAGCTTACCCAGAAAGGGCAATTCGGGCAGCAGGCTGGGGAAGGGCAGGAAATCCGACGTCTGGGCCAGCATAACGTAATTCTGGAGGAAGATGGACATGCCGATGGCGCTGATCAGGGGCGAAAGCCGGGGGGCCTGGCGCAGGGGCTTGTAGGCGATCTTCTCCACCGTGAAACCGTAGGCGGCGGAATAAATGATCGCCACCGCCGCCGCCAGGAAGAGAACCGACATCCCCGAAAATCCGGCGAAGGCCAGGACGGAAGAAACGATCAGGGCCGTAAAGGCCCCGATCATGTAAATCTCCCCGTGGGCGAAATTGATCAGCTCGATGATGCCGTACACCATCGTATAACCCAGGGCGATGAGGGCGTAGATGCTGCCCCGGGTCAGGCCCCCAAGAAAAAGCTCAAGAAAATAATCCACTTATTTCTTCTTTTTCGGGGCGGCGGCCGCCGGTGCCGTCGGCACCTCGACATAGACGCCGTTTTTCACCTGGTACATGGAAAAGCCCACCCCGATGGCGTCCCCGCGTTTGTCGAATTTGATCTTCCCCAGGGGGGTATCCACCGGGTAGGTCCGCAGCGCCTTGGCCACGGCGTCGTACTTGGTGGATTTGGCCTTCTGGATCGCCGTGAGGAGGGCCTGGGCGGCGGCGTAGCCGTTCAGGAAGAAGGCGCCGGGGTCGGCATTGTAGGCCTTCTTGTGGGCGGCGATGGCGGCGATGGCCAGGGGGTTCCTGGTGGTGTCCTTGGGGCCGGAGGCATAGACGCCTTCCGCCGCCTTGCCGGCCACCTTGATGAAGGTGTCGTCCTTCACCCCGTCGTCGGAGATGAAGTAGGTGTTCATCTTTTTCTTGCGCATCTGGATGACGATGGAGGAGGCCTCGGGGTGATACCCGCCGTAGATCACCGCCTCCGCACCGGACTGTTTGATCTTGTTCACCACCGCGGAGTAGTCCACGGCCCCGGGGGTTATCCCCTCGAAGAGGACGACCCTGGCCTTCCCGGAGCTCGCGATGAAGGTCCGGGCATACTCCGCCAGACCCTTCCCGTAATCGCCCTTGTCATGCAAAACGGCGATCTTCTTGACCTTCAGGACATCCATGGCGAATTCGGCATCCAGGCGCGCCTGGGCGTCGTCGGAGGCGATGGTCCGGAAGAAATTCGGGTACTTGCCGCTCTGCGTCAGTTCCGGATTCGTGGCGGAGGAAGACATGGTGACAATGCCCGCATCCTTGTAAATGCCCAGGGCCGTTTTCGTGGCGCCGCTGCAGATGTGCCCCAGGACCACGTGGGCGCCGGCGGAGACGAGCTTGGTGGCGGTGTTCGTCGCCACCTCCGGTTTGCACACATCGTCCTCGGCCAGGATCTCCACTTTCTTCCCCAGAACGCCTCCTCTGGCGTTGAAGTCTTTGACCACCAGCTCGGCGGCCCGCTTGGTGGGAAGCCCGTAAGAGGCCAGATCGCCGCTATGGGCGCCGGCAATCCCCAGTTTGATGGTGTCCGCCGCCGCCGCGGGCCCGGCACCGGGCAACGCCAGGAAGGCAGCAACAATCCAAGTCAAAAAGATCCGCTGGAAACAAACCTTTTTCATAAGACCTCCTCATATGGTGTTGGTTTCTTCACTCCGGGAATGTTTTGCATCCATACTTTAAAAAAGACCGATCCGTCAAGGGAAAGCGAAACGACCGGCGCCGGCTCAGGGGTTGCGGTCCTGACCGACATCGAGCCACTCGGCGAGCATCTCGGCGTGTTTATGCTCCAGACAGGATGTGGCATACAGGTAGATACCGGCTTCGGACGTTGTCACCATCGCGATGTCATCGTATTCCTCCGTTTGGGACATCCGGGCGAGATACTCCCGGAGGACGGGCTGTTCCAGATCGAACGGCGCCTGGGCAAAAACGGCCAGCGCCAGGGGCCGGCGGAACTCCCGGCAATAACAGCGGACGGTTTCCGCAATGAGGCGCAGCGGCCCTTCCTGTTTATGGAGCAGCAGGCGGCTGTAAGCCGCGGTCATATGGCGGTCGGAGTAATAGCAGGGGGAACCGGCGCCGCAAAGCCGGTGCAGATCGGCATTCTCGTTCAGGAGCCGGCCGAGAAATTCCCCGCCTAGCCCCCCTCGCCTCGCCATCTCCGGAACCGCAACCGGTCCTTCCGGGAGCAGATTCAGGATCTCGGCTTCAGGGCAGAGCTCTCCCGCGGCACTCCGCGCCCGGATCATGGCTGCGGCCCCAGCCGGCCAGGCATCGCTCCCTTCCGCCGTCGTCTCCCGGGAGGTCTCCACTTTGACCGGAGGTCCCCCTGCTGCTTCCCAAACCGCACCGTTCATGCCGGTCCGCCCGTTCCTCACCGCGGCACCAGGTTCTGTTTGGACAACGCCGCCGCCACGTCGTCCAGACCGAATTTCCGGTAGGTTTTCCGTGTCGGCGCCCCTGTCGCTCTATCCCAGCCCAGCTCGTCGTAAAACATGTCCAGGGCGACCCGGACGTCGTCTCTTTCCAGATGGGTGGCACCTTTTGTGTAGGGACGATCCCCCCCCGGGTCCGCAAACACCCAGGCGGGGACCAGGTCATGCCGGGTGCGCATCTCTCCGGTCCCCATACCCCGGATCGTCAGCGCCCGGTGGAGAAGCAGGATACGCTCTCCCACCGCATCCAGGTCCGCCCGGTCCTTTTTATCCCCTGTTGCCAGTGTGTAGAGCATCGATTCGAGAGAATTGTCGCCCCGGTAGCCTCGTTCCCGGAGCGGTGAGGCCGCCCAGGGGCCCATCCAGTTGCACAGGGAGAGGGAATCGTGAAGCTCCTTCCGCAGGAGGGCCCATTTGGCCATCCGCGCCTTGGCCGGATGCATGGGCCGGTAGTCTCCCAGACCGTCCACCGCTTCAGGGGCGCCCCAGAGTTCGGCGGCCAATTGCTTCTGCACCGGCAAGGGCAGGCCGTTGCGCAGGAAATTCGTGTGGGAGTGGCACTGGGCGTCGCGGTTGTACATCAAGTTGACGAGGAGGCCGCATTGTCCCGCCTCTTCCGGACCGTGGTGCCGGGGATGGCCCATTTTCCAGTAACCGGTCTCCTTTTCCGCCCCCCATGCCGCCTCGTCGAGACCCCAGCGCGCCAGCAGATACCCCGTACCCAGGCCCAGGGACGTCCCCAGTTCGCCTTCTTTGCCGGCAATCCGGGGGAGCAGTTCGAAGAGAAACGCGGGATCGCCCCGTTCATATTTGTCCCAGGAATAACTTGCAAACTCACCGGCATCCAGTTTTCTCTTGATGGTCCCGTCATAGTAAAGCTTCCGGAAGTCGCGCTGCAACTGACCGTAATTGCACCAGATACCCAAATCGTCGGCCAGGTGGATACCTACCATGCAGGCCTCCAGACTTTGCATTCCCCGGGGGCCGTCGGGCAGTTTCCGGAAGAAGGCGCTGCCGAAGTATAAACCTACACAGGTATTCTGTCCCACGGCCGGGATGCCGTATTTCGCCGTGACGGAAGGGACTTTGAGCAGGGTGTGACAGCGGATGGGACAGCTCGTGCAGCCGTTGCCCCGCACCGTGTATTTCCAGGCGTTGTCGCCCAGGAAGAAGGCAGCGAGGTTCGACCGGTAGGCGATCCGATTGGTATCCCGGGGGTCACAGGTTCCGGTGTCCACCCGGTGCCCCGCGGCACCCCAGCGTCTTCCCCGGGCGGCGTTCCAGCGCGACTTGGGATCGTAGAACTCCGCCCAGGGTTGGGGGGTGTTGGGGACGACATGCTGATTGTTTGCCCCCAGCAGGGACAGATGATACTTGATCAGCTTCTCCCAATCCTCTTTCCTGCCCGCGATCCGGATACTCCCCGTGCCCCGGACTCCTATGGCCTTGAGGTTCTTGGCCCCCATCACCGCGCCGACGCCTCCGGCGGAATGGGAAACGGAGCTTATCAATACGGACATGGGCACGAGGTTTTCACCTGCCGGGCCGATGGCGGCCACCACGGTATCCTGACCCATAATTTCGGCGATGGCCGCCGTCGCGCTGCGGGTGCCTTGACCCCAGATCCGGCGGGCATCGTGAAGTTCGACTTTTTGATCCGCAATCATGAGCCAGACCGGGCGGGATGCCTTCCCCTGGATGACGACGGCATCGTAACCGGCGTATTTGAGTTTCGCGGCCAACTGTCCACCCATGTGTCCCGACGCCACCAGCGGCACCGGCCAGCAGGTGGGCCAGAGGGTCGTAACGGCCATCCGGCCGTTGCACGGCACCCCCGTCCCCGCCAGGGGGCCAACGGCAAAAACTATCCGGTTTTCGGGGTCATAGGGCTTGGTACCGGCCGGAACCTCATCCCACATCACCTTGTAGCCGATGCCCGTTCCGCCCAGATAGTCCCGGTAGCGTTCAATGGTGTCTTCGGCCCAAATCCGTCCCGTGGACAGATCGACGCGCAGGACCTTGCCGGCCCAGCCCCCGTAGCCGCTCATCCGCCCTCCCCCTTTTCCTCTTCCGCAAAACCGGTGATCATGGCCTTGGTATGGGAAAAAAACGTCTCCCCCAGGGTGGCCATGTAAATATGGACAACAAGATACAACACCAGCAAATAGCAGCCCAGCACATGCACGGCGCCCAGCGACCCGACCATGCCCGTCGCCAGGAGCTGGTCCCGCCAGGGGAAAATGTTCATGAACAGGAGTCCCGTCACGGCCTGAACGGGGAGGAAAAAGAACATCACGGCGCCGTAGGCGGCCCTTTGCAGGGGGTTGTACTTCTCTGCGACCGTGGCCTTAAACGGGTTTTCCGCCCCGGAGAAGATACCGAGGAGATAAAATCGGGCCTGTGCCGCCATCCCCCGAAGATCACCCCTCCTGATCCCATAATGGCGCCCCGCCTGTCCGCTGGCGGAGATATAAACATACCGGAAGAGGGTTGTACCGATCATCGCCAGGCCCAACCCCTTGTGCCATGCCAGTACCGGGTCATGGGGCCGGAGGGCGGCGATGCCGTGGAAGCGCAGATAAGCGCCCGTGCCGATGAGGGCGAAGAAGAGCGCCGCATTGAGCCAATGCCATACCCGCAGCGGCAGGGGGTGATAGAAGCGCCGCATCATCGCCTCATCACCCGGCGCAATACCGCATGGAACAGGACGGAGCCGATGGCCAGGGGAACGACGATCACCCCGGCCGCATCGATCCACTTGAAACCGCCTCCGGATTCGGTGGTGGAGCGTCGGCCCCCCACGATCCCGCGGATCAGGGCGCCGAATTCCTTGAGATTCCGGGCCGAACCGGGAAGGTGGCATTCCCGGCAGCTCAATAAGCGGGACGGCGGCAGGACGGCGGTGTTCAGATTCCGCGGCGTTGTTTTGCCCGTCAGATCCTGCCAGGCCACATAACTCAAAGCCCCGGCCGGGCATGCCTCCACACATTTCGGTTTCCCGGCGCACAGGTGGCACTTCACCGCCTTCCGACTCTCCGGATCATAGGATATCATCTCCCATGGGCAGGCCTGGAGACAGATCCGGCAGCCGGTGCATCTCTCCGGATCGACGACGCGGGCCCCGGTGGGTTCCGACACGACGATCGCGTGTTCCGGGCAGATGTTGGCGCAGGGCACGGGATGGGGACACTGCCGGCAGAGATCCTGGACAATCAGCCCGTCCCCCATGTTGCCGTTCCCGTTGCGCCAGCCGGCAACGCCCCGGGGGCCGAAATGCATATTGCGGTCGATCTTGATGCGGGCCAGGTACGGCGCCGCCTTGCCGTCATTGAATTCCGTGCAGGCCAATTCGCAGCGGCCGCAGCCGACGCATAAAACGGGATCGGCGACGATCATCCCCCGGGCCTGCCCCATGATGATCAGGGGACTTTCCGTACCCCGGGCCAGGGAGGTTCCCAGGGCGGAAAGGCCGATAATCGAAGCGCCGCCCCAGATCAGGGTCTGCCGGCGTGTGCACCGCAGATGCGCCCCCGGTTTTTTGTCTTCCCACCCGCCGCTTTCTTCCGGTACAAAGTCGCTTCTCATGGCTGTCGCTTCGATTTCTTCTTGAAGAATATCCGCAACGGCACCGCATCGAACCCGAAGGCCTCCCGGAGCTGATTGGCCAGATAGCGTTCGTAGGAGAAATGGATGGCCTGGGGATCCCGGGCGAAAAAGATGAACGTCGGCGGTTTGACGGCCACCTGGGTCACGTAGGCAAAGGTGTTGGGCCGGCCGCCGGACCGGGAAGGGGGATTCCGGTCGGTGAATTCCCGGGCGACCCGGTTGAGATCACCGGTGGAGATCCGGCGGGTATATTGTTCGTAAACCTTTTCGATGAGCTCGAAGATCCTCGCCACCCGCTGCCCCGAAAGGGCGGAGATGAAAACGATGGGGGCAAAATCGAGGAATTTGGCCTTCTCCCGGATGTCTTTGACATAGATGCCGACGGTTGCGTTGTCCTTGGCCACCAGGTCCCATTTGTTGACGACGATAATGCAGGCCGTTCCCCGCTCATAAGCCAGGCCGGCGATCTTGGCGTCCTGTTCCGTCATCCCCTCGACGGCATCGATGAGGAGCAGGGCGATGTCGCACCGGCCGATGGTCTTGAGGGCCTGGACGACACTGTACTTTTCCAGGGTGAGACTGATCCGGCTCTTCCGGCGGATGCCGGCGGTGTCGATGAGCAGGTATTTCCTCCCCTGCCGCTCGAAGGGGGTGTCGATGGCGTCCCGGGTCGTCCCCGGCTGGGGGTTGGCGATGGTCCGTTCATACCCCAGGAGGCGGTTGATCAGCGACGACTTCCCCACATTGGGTTTGCCGATGACGGCAATGCGGAGCCGTTCCTCCTCCTGAGCCGCCGCTGCGGCTTCCGGCAGCAGGTGGACCATTTCGTCCATGAGTTCATACAGCCCCTGCCCGTGCTGGGCGGAAAGGAAAAAGAGCTTTTCCACCCCCAGACCGTAAAACTCATAGGCCGACGGCTCATGCCGCGGACCGTCGATCTTGTTGACGACGTAGTAAACCGGTTTGCTGATCTCCCGGAGCAGGGCGGCAATCTCCCGGTCGGCGGGTGTCAGGCCCTGCCGTCCGTCCATGAGAAAAATAATGATGTCGGCCTCTTCGATCGCCAGGGTTGTCTGTTCGCGCATCTGGGCCAGGATGCCGTCGGCGGCCGCGGGCTCGAATCCGCCGGTGTCGATGAGGACAAAGGGCCGGCCCTGCCACTCCCCGTCGGCATAGTTACGATCCCGGGTCGCCCCGGGCTCGTCGATGACGATGGCCTTGCCCTTCCCGGCCAGGCGGTTGAAGAGGGTCGATTTGCCCACATTGGGACGGCCGATGACGGCGATTACCGGCTTCATGCCGCCTCCCCCCCGCCCGGCCCGACGTTGAGACCGGAGATTTTCCTTTTCACTGTCCGCAGTTCCCTTTCAGCGTCGCCCGGTCCTGAAAAATTCAGGAGCTAGCTTCTCTTTTCCATTTTTTTCCCCCTTCCTGTCAAGAAATAAGCGCCAGGACCCCGCCGCCGCCTCCGGGCGGGAAAGGTGCGGCCCCAACCGAATTTCCTTGAAATACAGAGGCAGTTCCGATAGTGTTGGCGAACATTACCGCTCTCGCGGCGGCACCCCGAAGGATACGGAAGAAAAAATGAAAATCATTCTTGCCGGATACAACATCGATTACGAGACCATCATGGATCTCGAGGACCGCTGCGAGGACCTCGAAGAACTGACGCCGGAGACCATCGCCGCCGCCTACGCCCGGATCAGCCGCTCCCCCCGGCCGGTGCACGAATTGCGGGCCGCCGCCCGGGGGGAGGTGGAGAAGGCCCGCCAGTCCAACCGGAACATCGTCTTCGAGATGGGGCACAGCTCCATTGCGGAACATGCCGTATTCAACATCGACGTCCTGGGCGTATCCCGGCTGCTCGTGGAGGATATCGAGAAGTTCCGCCTCTGCTCCTACACGGAAAAATCCCAGCGGTACGTTTTGTTCAAGGACGACTTCGTGATCCCGGAGGAGATAAAAAAGGCGGGGCTGGCCGGACCGTTCGCCGGGGTCATCGGGCATCAGAACGCCTTTTACCGGGACTGTTACGCACGGCTTCACCCCCATGTCTTTGCCCGGCACCCGGAGCTGGCGGGGGATCCCGCCAACCGTTCCCTCCTGGAAGGATGGGCCAAGGAAGACGCCCGTTACGCCATCGCCCTGGCCACGGAAACCCAACTGGGGATGACCCTCAACGCCCGCAATCTGGAACTCATGCTCCGCCGCCTCGCCGCTCATCCCTTGCAGGAGGCCCGGGATTTGAGCGCCGCCCTCTATAAGGCGACCAGGTCCATCGCCCCCTCCCTGGTGCGCTATACCGAGGCGACGGACTACGACCGCCTGACGCGCCGGGAACTCCGGGAACTGGCGGCGTCCCTCGCCGGACCGGAAAGCGGCGCCGGGCAGGCCGGCCCCGAGGACGGCGGCGGGAAGGGAGCGGCCGCACCCCCTGCCGAAGCCGCCGACGTGGAACTGTCCTATGTCACCCCGGACGCCGACGGCCGCATCCTGGCCGCCCTTCTCCACTCTTCGTCCCGGCGCTCCCTGCCGGAATGTCTCGCCCTGGCGGGGAGGATGTCGCCCGCCCAGCGGCTCGCCGTCGTCAAAACGGCGCTGCGCCACCTCCGGCCCCATGATTCCGTGCTCCGGGAATTCGAATATGCGGAAATGATCTTTGCCTTGACGGTAAGCGCCTCTTGCTTCGCCCAGTTGAAACGGCACCGGATGGCCACCCTCACCGCCCAGGAATACGATCCTTCCCTGGGGGTCACCATCCCGCCGTCCGTCGGGGAAATCGGGATGGAAGCACCCTTCCGGGAGGTTATCGCCCGGACGGAGGAGGTTTACGGGCACCTCCGGGAGCGGGCGGGGGAAGCGGCGGCGTATGTCCTGACCAACGCCCACCGCCGGCGGGTCATTCTCAAGGTGAACGCCCGGGAACTCTATCACATCGCCCGTCTGCGGGCGGACCGTCATGCCCAGTGGGATATCCGGGAACTGACGGTCAAGATGCTGGCCAAAGCCAGGGAGGCGATGCCCCTGACGATGCTTTTGGCAACGGGGAAAGACGGGTTTGCCGATCTCTACAGTAAAAACTTTCCCGCCTTGCGATGATGATGTCGGCAAGTAACCGGTTATTTTCACCTATTGCTGTACCCGCCTGCGGGTACATGGAACTGATGAATCATTGCCCTCCCTGTTTCGGAACGGGGGGGAGGCGGAGCCGCCGGTGAGGCCGTCAGCGATGGGAAAAGCGAAGATGGTGCGGCCCGTGCCGCGGCCGCCGGTGATCGGCCTGAACATGTCTTTGGAAGGCGGCGCCCTCCCGGGAACCGCCGGCCGTCTGCACATCGCGCTGGATTACGTGGACGCCGTCGCCGCCGCGGGCGGCGTCCCTATCTGCATCCCCCCCTGCGAAGACCACCGGCGGATAAGGACCATCCTGCCCCTCCTGAAAGGATTCCTGCTTATCGGCGGGGATGATTACCAGCCGGCGCATTACGGCGGCCATCCCCAGCCGCCGGAGGAACTGATGCCCCTCCGGCGGGACCGGTTCGACATCGCCCTGGCCCGGCTCATCCTGGAGGAAACGGAGCTTCCCGTCCTGGGAATCTGCGGCGGGCACCAGCTCCTCGCCATCGCCCGGGGCGGGGCGCTGATTCAGGACATCGGCACGGAGTGGCGACCGCCGGAAGGTGGGCCGCCCCTGCCTCACAGCGGCCGGGACCGGGCAAGGCACACGGGCGACGACGGGGCGTCTGCGCCCTTTCCGGGACCGCCCCCGCCGCCGTCTCCGGCCGCAGCGAAAAAAGGGCGGGGTAAAGCGCCGCCGTCTCCCGGGGCGGCGGCGGGAAAAGGGGCGGCGGCGGCGCCGGGCGGTTGTCACCCTACGCACGGCAAGGGCGGCTATCTGCATTCCGTGCGTTTCGCGCCGGCCAGCCTTGCCGCCCGCGCCGCCGGGGTACCGCCGGGCAAGACGCTGGCGACCAATTCCTTCCATCACCAGGCCGTGCACCCGGAGCGGGTCGGCCGGGATCTCGCCGCCTCGGCCTGGAGTTCCGACGGGATCATCGAGGCCGTCGAAGCGGCCCCCGGCTCCTCCTGGGCGGCCACCGGACGCTTTGTCCTGGGCGTCCAGTGGCATCCCGAACGATTGCCGGACGAGGAGCCCCACCGGCGACTGTTTCGGTCCCTGGTCCGGGCGGCGGGCGGGTCCGGAAGGCGGCAGTCGGAGTGAAGACCAATATTTTCCATATCTTCCGGATCTATTTCACCAAAAAGATGCTCCTCATGCTGGTCTTGGGCTTCGCCTCGGGGATGCCCCTGGCCCTGACCAGTTCCACCCTCGCCGCCTGGATGGTCACGGAAGGCGTGGATATCAAGACCATCGGGATCTTTTCCCTCGTCGGCCTCCCGTACGCCTTCAAGTTTCTCTGGTCGCCCCTGCTGGACCGGTACGTTCCCCCCTTTTTAGGCCGGCGGAGAGGGTGGATGCTGATCACCCAGTTGGCCCTCATCGTCACCATCGCCACCATGGGGTTTTTCAGTCCCGCCTCCCGGCCGTTGACCGTCGCCCTCTGGGCGGTCGCCCTGGCCTTTTTCAGCGCCAGCCAGGACATCGTTCTGGATGCCTACCGTACCGAATATCTCGCTCCGGATGAACGGGGGGCCGGCGCGGGGATCTGGATCATGGGTTATCGCCTGGCCCTCCTGGTCAGCGGCGCCCTGGCCCTGATCCTGTCGGATCACATCTCCTGGCGGAGCGTCTATATCATCATGGGTCTGGTCATGAGCGGCGGGGTGATCGCCACCTTCCTCTGCCCCGATCCGGCCCGGGACCGCCCCCGGCAGCAGCCGGCAACGCCGCCCCAAAGTCTCCGGGAGGCCGTCGTCCAGCCCTTCGTGGAGTTTTTCCGGCGGCCGGGGGCGGTGGAGATCCTGCTGTTCGTCATCCTCTACAAGCTGGGCGACGTCGCCGCCGCCCAGATGACCACCCCTTTCATTCTCCAGCATATCGGTTTCTCCCGAACGGAGCTGGGGGCCATCTTCAAAGGTTTCGGCATGGCCGCCACGATCCTGGGCGGCATCATCGGCGGGGCGCTCATGACGAAATGGGAACTGCGACGGTCGCTGCTGATCTTCGGCATCCTCCAGGGCGTCTCCACCATCTCCTTCGTGCTGCTGGAGTTCACCGGCCGCCGGCTCTGGGCCCTGAGCGTGGTGATCGGGGTGGAAAACATCACCGGCGGCATGGGGACGGCGGCTTACACCGCCCTGCTCATGGGTCTCTGCAACACCCGCTTCACGGCGACCCAGTACGCCCTGCTGAGCAGTCTCATGGCCGTGAGCCGTTATCTTACCGGGGCGCCGACGGGTTTCCTCGTCGTCGCCGTGGGCTGGGTCTGGTTCTTCGTCATCTGCACGGCCCTGGCCATTCCCGGGCTGTTGCTCCTGTGGCGCTACGACAACTGGGCAAACGGCGGGAAAAAAACGGCGTCGTGATGCCGGCATAAGCCACGACTATCCGGAAGGATGCGCCGGCCTTGCCCGGGGCGGGCTTTTTCTCCGGCGGCTTACCCCGCCGGACGCCTGCGCGGCGACGAACAGAACCTGACGGGCTCATCAGGCCTGAAAAAACCATTTGCCCCCAGCGGCAAAAACATTATATCCTCAGGGCATGAAAACGATCAAGGCCGCCGCCGATGCGGCTTGAAGGTCTGCTGCTCATGTCGCTCATCGTCTCGCTTTTGCCGGTAACGGCCGTCCCGGCGGCGACGGGGGCTTCCCCCGCATCCCCTCACCGGCAGGCCGTGGTGGTCAAGACGGCCGACTGGCGCTCGTACCGGGGCTCTTTGCAGCGTTACGAGCGATCATCACCCCAGGAGGCGTGGCAACCCGCTGGGGAAGCCGTTCCGGTGGTCGTCGGCCGCAACGGCCTCGGTTGGGGATTGGGCCTCCATCCCCTCAGGGAGGGCCGTCCTTTCTCCCCCGCAGACGATCATCCCGGAAGAATGCCCCGGCGCCCACCCCCGACGGCAGCGGGAAAAGAGACGGAAGATCCGCCGGACCCGGCGGCAAAGGGCGATGACGGCGCCCCGGGAAAGCGGGAGGGGGACGGGCGGGCCCCGGCAGGCATATTCAGATTGAGCGGCGCCTTCGGATACGCCCCCGGAAGGGAGTGTCCCTGGATCAAGCTGCCCTACCGGGAAGCGACATCGTCCCTGAAGTGCGTCGACGACAGCCGCTCCCGCCATTACAACCGCCTGGTTCACGCCGGGGAGGAAACCGCCGACTGGTCGAGCTGCGAAGAGATGCGCCGCCCCGACGATCAGTACCGCCTGGGCATCGTCGTGGAACACAACCCCGCCCCCGTGATCCCCGGCCGGGGCTCGTGCATCTTCATCCACATCTGGAAAGGGCCGGAGACCGGCACGGCGGGATGTACGGCCATGGCGCCGGAAGACATGGAAACGCTTCTCCGCTGGCTCGATCCGGCCGCCTTTCCCGTCCTCATTCAACTCCCCGAGTCCGCCTACCGACGGTTAAAAAAAACCTGGGGGCTTCCCTGAAGCGAGCCGGAAGGCCCTGTAATCCCGAAAGGCGCGGCGGGAAAGGTTGACCGGCCGCCGGTATCCGCCGGAAGAGGCAAGGAACCGGGTACGACGGCAAGGGCCGGGGCGGCGCCGCGTCCCTCCCGGAGGAGCGGCCGGCAGGCCCGCATCCCTACGGTCTGTCCAATTCCTCCCGCACCGCCAGGGCGAGCTTCTCCATCACGAACGGTTTGCGCACATAGGCCCCCGCCCCCAGCTCCTGGGCCCGGGTCACACGGTCCGTTTCGGAGAAACCGCTGACGATGATCGCCCGCTGACCGGGTTTGATCTTCACTATCTCCCGATAGGTATCCAGACCGTCCATCCCCGGCTCCATAATCATGTCCATGACCAGCAGATCGACGTCGTGACGGCGCAGATACGCCACCGCCTCTTCGCCGCCCGCCGCCGTCGCCACCCGGTACCCCAGCCCGGAGAGGATCATCCTCGCCAGTTCCCGCTGTTCTTCGATGTCGTCGACGACCAGAATCCTTTCCCCCCGGCCCTGGATATCCCTGCTTATCTCTTTTTTCTCCCCTTCCGGACCCGTACCGCGGGCCGCCGGGAGATAGATCTTAAAGGAAGAACCCGCTGCGGAGCTCCGGACGTCGATGTACCCCTGATGATCCTTGACCGTCCCCCAGACCACCGCCAGCCCCAGGCCGCTGCCGCTTCTCCCCATCACCTTCTTGGTATAGAAGGGCTCGAAAATATGCTCGATATCTTCGGCGGAGATGCCGTGTCCGGTGTCCGATATCTCCATGACCACATATTCCCCTTCCCGCACCTCATCGTATCCGGCTACCGGCCGGTCCACATACTGATTCCACGTTTCGATGCGCACGGCGCCTCCCGACGGCATGGCCTCCACGGCGTTGAAGACCAGATTCATGACGGTTTTATGGAGGTGAACGCTCGATCCGTGGACCGGCAGGATATCTTCCGCCAGCTCGACCGTAAAGACCACATCCCCCCGGTCCCGGGTGAGACGCTGGTGTTCGGGACTCTCCAGATAGGACACAACGACTTGATTGAGATCGACATCTTCTTCGGCCGACACGCCCCGGCGGGCCATAGTCAGCAGGTCCTGCACGATCGCCGCCGCCTTTTCCCCGGAGTTCTTGATCGTCTGGAGATGGCGCAAAAGCGGGCTGTCGCCGGGCAGCTTCATCATCAGCATTTCCGGGTACCCGACCAGTCCGACGAGGGTATTGTTCAGGTCATGGGCCACACCGCCGGCGAGCATCCCCAGGGCCTCCATCTTTTGCGCCCGCTGCAGGCGCATTTCCATCCGCTTGTACTCCGTCATGTCCTGAAGCGACAGGATCACAATCCCCTGATCATTGATGTGCAGATATTCCGCAGAGACGAGGCAATCCCGCAGCTCGCCGCTCTTTGTGACGATGCGGGCCTGCTCGTCCCTGAGAAAGCCCAGTTTTCTTATCTTCTCGCCGAGATAATTCCTGTCGTCCGGACCGATGGCAAATAAGGTGTCCGCTTTCTTCCCGGCGACATCGCCGAGGCGATACCCGAACTGCGTGGTGAATCGCTCGTTGATGTCGGAAACCGTTTCCTCCGCGGCGATAATCAGAGCCTTGGGAGTGGGGCTGGCGCGAAACACCTTCATGAACCTTTCTTCCGACTGCTTGAGGGCTTCCTCGGTGCGCTTCCGTTCCTCGATCTGTGCGCACAGGTCCTCGTTGGTCTGCTGAACGACCCGGTGGACATGGCGCAACTCCAGGGCCGATTCCTCCAGTTTGGCGATCATCCCGTTTATCTCCCTGCCGAGCGATGCCAGTTCATCATTCCCGGCGGCCTCCACCCGGGCGGAGAAATCCGCCTTCAGGCCTATTTCCCTCACCTCCGCACCGATCTTCAGCAACCGGGCGATGATTATGCGTTTCAACAGCCAGAAGACGGCGGCACCGAAGATCACAAAGACGAGCAAGGAGGCGGCCGTCAGATAGCCCACGGTCTTGCGTTCCTGAGCGCTCACCGGCCGGCCCATCCGGACCTGCAGGTGGTAGGCGGGCCGTCCGTAGACGTCGTTTATCTGCGTATGACCTTCGATGGCGTCGGCCCCCTTTTCCTCGACCACAATCCCGGCCCTGCCTCCGCCGTCTTTGCCGGGAAGACCGGCGGCAATGGCAAGGGGTTGCAGGGAAAGGTCCGTTTTCGTCAACCTGGCCCACCGCTTCAATAAATCCCCATCGATATTCCGTCCCATCACGATGGTCCCCCGGATCGGTCCCGTATACTTGCTGGTCAAAATCGGACGGGAAGAGATGATCATCCCCCCGTCAGGCAGCCGCAGGATCCCGGTTTTCTTGTCGGTCGTGCGCTCATGGACGGTCAGGAGGCTGCCGGGACGAAAATGTTCCCTGATTTCCGGGGGAAGACGAAGCTGCCGGTCATTCTTGGGGTCATACCCGGTGGCAAACACGATTTCCCCCTGACTGTTCATGATGATCACGGCATTGATCCTCAACTGGGCGAAGGTCGTGTTGTTCATGTTCGCTTTGATGTACTTTTCATCCCGCCTCTGGACGAAGGCGTAGGTGTCGTCCCAGCCCGCATAGTCGCCCGTGGTCGTGTCGACGGCTTCGATCTCCTGTTCGACGGCGCTGAGGACCCGTTCGACGTTGTTTCTCATGTCGTCTTCCTCGAGGCGGTTGAAGCCCCGGGAAAGGATCAGCGAGGTCAGCAAAGACAAAACCGCCATCAAGCCGACAAAGGCAACGGCGACAATCACCAGGGTTCTCTTTGACAAGGTCATCTCAACCACGCTTCCCCTTTCGGAAGGGATATCGCTTCAGTTATCGTTGTGCTCCCGCGACGCCGGCGGCCTTCAGGGCCCGTTCCAGGCGGCGGCGGATGGACGCACGGCCCAGAACGGTCAGGCAGCGGTCCATCTCCGGCCCTTTGGTCCGGCCCGTGAGGGCGGCGCGGAGAGGGAGGAAAAGTCTTTTCCCCCGCCGGCCGGTACGCTCCGCCAGACGCTCCATAAGATCGTGATAGAGGCTCGGGGTCACCGCGTCCTTATCCTCGTCGGCGAGACCGGCTTCCTCCCCGGCGCCGGCGGCATAGGCCGCAGCGGCGCGCTTCCGGGCCGGCGCGCCCCGATCGTCCCCCGCAGCGGCGCCGGGATCGGCAAGCAGGTCCAGGAGGGTCGCGATCACCTCGCGGGCCTCCGGGTCGGCAACAATCGCCTGGGCCTCCGGGGAAAGATCATAGGCCTCGTCGTCGAAAATCCGCAAATAGGCGCCGATGTCCGCCAGCGTCTCCAGGTTGTCCCGCACCGCCGCCAGGATCTTGTGAAGGCGGTCTTCCCCGAGATCGGCATAGCCCGCCGCCGCGATGAAGGGCTGCAGATGGCCGGCCAGGATCTCCAAAGGCTCCCGGCGGATATAGAGACTGTTGAGCCAGCGCAATTTGTCGGCGGCGAAGATCGCCCCGCTCTTCCCCGCCCGTTCCAGACTGAAATCCCCGATGAGCTCCGCCGTTGTCGCCATCTCCCGGCCGTCCCCCAGCGAGGCGCCCAGGAGGGCCAGGTAATTGAGCAGTGCCGCGGGCAGGATCCCCTGTTCCCGGAATTCCCGAACGGCGGTGGCGCCGTGGCGCTTACTGAGCTTGGCCCGGTCCTGTCCGAGGATCAGGGCGTGGTGGGCGAACTGCGGCGGCTCGAAACCCAGCGCCCGGTAGAGAAGAATCTGCAGGGCGGTGTTGGAGAGGTGATCCTCCCCCCGGATCACCTGGGTGATCCCCATGAGGTGATCATCCACCACCGCGGCAAAATTATAGGCGGGGATGCCGTTGGAACGGACGATGATGAAATCTCCCAGGGCCTCGCCGGCAAAGCGCATCTCGCCGCGGATAAGATCGGTGAAGGCGATCGTTCCCGGGGGGACCCGAAAGCGCCAGGCCGCCGGCCGTCCCGCCGCCGCCATGCGCCGCCGTTCCGCGTCGTCAAGCTGCCGGCATTTCCCCAGATAGCGGGGCGCCAGCTTCCGGGAAAGGAGGCGGAGCCGTTCCGCTTCGAGTTCCTCGTCGGTGCAGTAACAGGGATAAACAAATCCGCCGGCGATGAGCCTCTCCAGACAGCGCTCATAGACGGGCATTCTCTCACTCTGGCGATAGGGACCGCAAGCGCCGCCCCGGCCGGGCCCCTCATCCCAGTCGATACCCAGCCACGCCAGATCCCGGAGCAGATTTTCTTCGTAAACCCGGGAGGTTCGCGCCGCATCGGTATCCTCGATGCGCAGGATCAGGACGCCGCCATAACGGCGGGCGAACAGCCAGTTGAACAGGGCGGTGCGGGCGTTGCCCACGTGGAGGTCCCCGGTGGGCGAAGGGGCAAAGCGGACACGGGGCGGGGCGTTATACATGATGCGTCATCCATTCGCAAGCCGGGTCATCCAATCTCATCCGTTACTTCTCTCCCGTCGGCGCCGCCGCTTCCACCATGGCCACGGCCAGGGCGGCCACCCCTTCTTCCCGGCCCACAAACCCCATTTTTTCATTGGTTTTGGCCTTGACACTCACAGCTTCGGAACCCAAAGCCAGGGCCCCGGCGATATTGTCCCTCATTTCCCCTATGAAGGGACGTAGCTTCGGCTGTTCCATTATGACCGTCGCATCCACATTCACCACCCGATAACCACGGGCGGCGGCGATTTCTCTAACCCGCGCCAGCAGCAGGAGGCTGGAGACTCCTTTGAAGGCGGGGTCATGATCGGGGAAATGGCTACCGATATCACCGGCGTTCACCGCTCCGAGGACGGCGTCACAAACCGCATGGATCAGGACATCGGCGTCGGAATGTCCCGACAGTCCCCAGGTATGGGGGATATCGACGCCGCCCAGGATCAGGGGACGTCCCGGACAACAGCGGTGACTGTCATAGCCGATGCCTGCCCTTCCCTGTTTTACCACGAGGCCGCACCTCCCTTCCCCCCTGCCGCCCCCGGCCATGCCGACAGGGATTCCCCGATGAAGCGCGCCCCGCCGGGGAAACTTTTACCCGCTCGTCGCCTATCATTGCGACGCCGAAAGTATATGCTCCGCCCACACAAGATCGTCGGCGGTTGTAATCTTGATGTTTTGCGGAGAACCCTCGATCATCCGGACCGTGATCCCCAATCTTTCCACCAGGGCGGCGTCGTCGGTGCCGTAGAAATTGTCCGCCCGGGCCCGACGGTGGGCGGCAACAATCGTCTCTCGCCGGAAGACCTGGGGTGTCTGGGCGAGCCAGATCAGTTCCCGGGGCAGGGTGCCGATTACCCTTCCCGCCCTGTCGCAACGTTTGACGGTGTCTCGGGCCGGGATCCCGACCACGACGGCACCCGCCTGGATCGAGGCGTGAACGGCCGCTTCAATCAAGGCCGGAGAAACGAAGGGGCGGGCGGCGTCGTGAATGACCACCATATCGGTATCTTCCTCCAGGACGGCGATCGCGTTAGCTACGGAATCCTGCCGTTCCCGGCCGCCGGCGACGACCTTCCGGACTTTGGTCAGGCCATGGGGAACGACGATGTCCGTCATTGTTTTGGTGACATCTCCGGCAGGAACGACAAGGATTATCTCGACGATCACCGCCGCCTCCTGAAAGGGACGGAGGGTATGGACAAGGAGGGGAAGACCGTGGAGAAGCAAGTACTGTTTCGCTTCGGCAGTCCCCATACGCCGTCCGCTGCCGCCGGCGGGGATAATGGCCGTGACGTTCATCCGCCCCTGCTGCACCTTCCGGTCGCGCCGGCGCGTTCCCTGTCGCAGTCGTCACATCCGGGCAAGGCGCCCGCCCTTGCTGCGCCATAAGGCGACGCCCCGATGGCGGGGATCGCCAACGCCCCCCCATGCCCGCGGGGAGGCACGACGACAGGGGGCCACACCCGGCCGGTTGCGGACATATTATTCCGAAAATGCAACCTTGTCTTCATGGAAAGGCAAGCCGTCATGTGCGTTTCATATCAGACAGTAAAAGCCCGGAGGTGGTATCATCTCCGGGCTTGAAAGCTCTTCACGATCTGGCCGACAGCGAAAAGGGTTTCTTGTCTCCGGCCAGCCCCCTCATTTCCGAAAAGATCATGCGGCCCGCCGTGGTCTGAAGGACGCTGGTCACGGTCACATCCACCACCGCCCCCTGATACTTCTGGGCATTATCCACGATGATCATGGTGCCGTCGTCGAGATAGGCCACCCCCTGCCCGGGCTCTTTACCTTCCTTGATGATCTTCACCGTCATCGTCTCTCCGGGGAGGACCACCGGTTTGAGAGCGTTGGCCAGTTCGTTGACGTTGAGGATCTTGATGCCCTGCAACTCCGCCACTTTATTGAGATTGAAATCGTTGGTGATGATCTTGGCATTTATCTTGCGCGCCAGTGCCACCAGTTTGGCATCTACCCCTTTGACCTTGGGGAAGTCCTGATCCCCCACTTCCACATTGATCCCGGCCATCTTTTGCATCCTGTTCAGGATATCGAGCCCTCGCCGTCCCCGGGACCGCTTCAAATTATCCGAAGAATCGGCAATATATTGCAATTCGTCGAGAACAAACCGGGGGACGATGAGATTCCCCTCCAGGAAACCAGTTTCACAGACATCGGCGATCCGGCCGTCGATAATGACACTCGTATCCAGAATTCTGGCTTCCGCCGACTCTTTGGTTTGTCCGAAAGTTAATATATTTAATTCCTCTGTTTTCTTCGATCCGAGAACCAGTCCGAGGTACCCCATAACTCCCGTCAGGATGGCGTATATCCAGGGGATAACATCCTGAATTTGCTTGTTATTGCTAACGAAACTAAGACCATAGGCAAAAAGGAAAGCAATGATAAGACCAACGATCATACCCACAACCCCTCCCAGAATGACCCGAAGGGAGAACTTGCGGATGTCCTGTTCCACCTTGATGACGAAGAAGGCGATGATCAGCCCGATAATGAAGCCCACGGGCCAGGTCCACCACTGGCTGGGATAGGTGAGGTAGGCGATGAAGAAGCCACTGATGGAACAGGCGGCAATAAGAATTACTCTGACAATCATTTTTTATTCACCTCCTTTCTTTGGCTTTTATTACCGGGAACTCAATCCCGAAAAAAATATACAACTCCTTCCGCCGACGTCCCTGCCCACGGGGGGACACCGGCAACGGCAGCAACAAACGCTCTATCGCCGGTATCTTCCATCATCCCCCACCCGTGGACGGGCGCAACGGAAGTTAAAAATAATCAACTGTTTGCCGAGGTTTTCACAACAATCATCAACCTCTCAACACCGGTTTCGGTCACTGGATCGTAAAAATCGTCCGCAAGTCCTCCTCGATCTTGGTTTCATCGGAATTCGTGGCCACGGAGATCTCCTTGACCAGAAGATTTTTCGCGGTATCCATCATCTTTCGTTCCCCGAAAGACAGGTTTTTATCGTTTTTAAGGATCAGCAGATCTCTGAGCACCCTGGCGATTTCATAAACCGAACCGGTCTTGATTTTCTCCAGGTATTCCCGGTAGCGCTTGTTCCAGGTCTGCTTGTCGATCGTTACTTCTTTATTCTTAAGGATATCGTATACTTTGGAAATCTCCTTTTCGGATATGACCTCGCGGAGACCTACCGACTTCGCGCTTTTGGTGGGGATCATGATCTTCATGCCGTTCCCCATAATTTTCAGGATATAAAACGTCTGTTTGGTCCCCATTATTTCGCGGTTCTCAATGTTCTCTATTACCCCGACGCCCTGCGCGGGATATACTGCCATGTCGCCAATCTTAAACATCTTGCCACCACCAAATATATTTTGAATCTGGTATGTTAACATATTTTGCAACCACAGTCAACACATCATATGTAATTGTGCATCAACTGTTTCAGGTCCTCATCGAATCTCTGCACACCGTCCGGCAGATACGCATCGGTGATTGCCTTCAACCTTCCGTACATGACGGGGTCCCGAAGATCCGCCAGCCGCCGGTAAATCCCCTGTCGCCTACCCAGGCGGAAAATCATCCGGTCGGGGAGCGGCAGGGATAGATAGGCGTCGATAACCGCCAGCATCTTCTCCTTGTCCTCGGGAAGGGTTCCTTCCACCTCCTCCAGCAGGTTGAGGATGTGATCACTTACCACGGTGGTCCGGATACCTTCGAGATTGGTGATGAAGCACCTGATTTCCTTCACTGTTTCGTCGTCTCCCAGGGGGTGGAACTCCCCCTTCTGCATCGAGTCGTAGAGTCCCGTCCCCTTAACGACTTGGAGGGAGCGCAACCGCACATAATCAGGATTTATGGCATTGATGACCGCCGCCGTCGCCTCGGCGTTCTCTTGCGACCAACGGTCGCCGCCCAGGCCGGGAATGATGTACTCACAGAGCGATATCCCCGCCGCCACCACCCTCTTCCCGCCTTCGACATGATCGGCCGCGGTGGCGCCTTTGCGGATGAACTCCAGAAGGGGATCGAACCCGCTCTCCAGGCCGATATGGATCCGGGAAAGACCGGCCGCGTGCAGTCTTTCCAGCTCCGCCACCGTTTTTCTCCGGGCGGTCTGGGAACGACAATAAGAGGTGATCCTCTTTACTTCCGGAAATTGATCTTTGATAAAAGAAATGATCTCCACCAGTTCATCAGTTTTGAGGATCAGGGAATTGGCATCCTGGAGAAAAACGGACTCTCCTCCCCAATACAACCAGGCACAAACGGAGCGAAAGGCGTCATTATAGCCGTTGCCGCCATTGTAAACACACCGGACGACCGCATCATTCACCCGACCGGCATTGCCCGTTTTCCAGGAAAGCGCCCTGATTTCGTCGGCGATCATCCGGGCCTGCCTTATGTCCTCTTTTATCTCCTCGATGCTGCGGAGCTCGAATTTTCTCCGCTGATAGGTGCGGCAAAAGGCGCACTTGTTCCACGGACAATTCCTCGTTACCCGAATCAGCAGGCTTTTGGCTTCGCTGGGCGGCCTGATGGGCCCCTGTTCGAACGATAACTCCATAAGCTAAACTTCTCTTATTCCCGAATATTTTGCTCCGCCGGATCCGCTCCGGCGGCCTTCCGTTTCCGCACATCCCGGTGACGGCCAGTATTGCGGAGGCAAGGTGTCCTGAATAGGACCCGCCCCCTTTTCCGCCCATAGGGACGCTATCCATGTAATATATGCATCCCCCCATTCAGATTCAAGGCAAAAACAAGAGCGGATCTATTGCCTTGTTATGCCGGCGGATCTCGAAATTTATATGTCCCTCTCCCTTCTTCTCCGACTTTCCCACCATGCCGATAATCTCCCCCTTCTTGACACGGGCGTCCGCCTGAATGGATCTGCTGCCCAAATGGGTATAAACGGTGGCGAAATCATGGTCATGCTTAATGATGACCGTCTCCCCGAAATCCCGTAGGGGCGCGGAGAAGATCACCGTCCCCGAGGCGGCGGCAACTATCTGCGCTTGATCCCGGGCGGCTATCCGGATATGATTGAAAACCATGCCGTTGGGCTGCCGCCCGAAGCGGGATGTTACCCGGCCCCGGACAGGCCAGGCAAAGTATCCCCTGCCGGGGGAAGCCGCGGCCGAAGCCGATGGGGCAGCAGACGAAGACGAAGAAGAAGCGGCGGCTTCCTTCGACTTGTTCTTCTCCGCCGCGCCTGACGACTCCCCCGGCCGCCGCTCCGGTGCCGGGGCGCCCCCGTGACGCGTTTCTCCCTCTTGGCGTTTCTTTGCCCCCCCTGACGGCGGCTTTGATTTCCCGGCATCTTTCTTCACCGTCCCCGCTGCCGGTTCCGGGCTTCCCGTCGCCCTGGCTTTCGACGCCCGGCCGACATCGATGACCCGGACGGCATCCGGGATGAAGACCACACTGTCGGTTTCCAGGTGCTCGGGGTGGCGGATATTGTTCAGTTCCGCCAATTTCCGCTGGTTGACCCCGTAGGCCCGGGCGATTTCTGATAGGGTTTCTCCTTTCTTTACTGAATGATACACCCCTTTGCCCGGCCGGACGGTGGTGTTTTTGCCGGCACAGGAAAAAATGAATATACTCATCAGGACCAGGAAAACAGTGAACCGTCTCATTTCACCTTATGTAATCCAGAGGGAATAACCGTGAGGTTTGAGGTACGCTCAGGCGTTCCAGCCATGCTCACCGATGAGATCGACAAATCGGCATCCGCACAGGACCTCGGTTTTTATTTCTTCCGGATTGGCGGACAAACGGGTAACCCTGATCAATTCCTGGCTTATCCGGCCGCCGGTGGGAATGATCAGCCTGCCGCCGATGGTAAGCTGTTCCAGGAGGATTTTCGGAACTTTCGGCGCCCCCGCCGTAACAATAATACCGTCGAAAGGAGCTTCCTCCCGCCATCCGTACGTGCCGTCACCCACCCGCATCGCCACATTGAAGTAATTGAGGGCGTCTAACCTCTTCCTTGCCCCCGCGGCCAACACGGCGATCCTTTCGATGGAAAAGACCGTTTCCGCCAGCTCCGCCAAAATGGCGGTCTGATAACCGGAACCGGTGCCGATTTCCAATATTTTTTCCTTCCCCGTCAGCTTTAGCGCCGCCGTCATCAAGGCGACGATGTAAGGCTGGGAGATGGTTTGATTCTGGCCGATGGGCAGCGGATTGTCATTGTACGCCTGATCGGCGAGACCCGTGTCGACGAAAAGATGACGGGGTATCCTGGCCATCACGGTGAGCACCCGTTCGTCGGTTATTCCCCGGGCCCGAATCTGCGTTTCCACCATCTTTTGTCGTAACTTTTGGAAGCGGTCCATTATTCTCCGGAAAGCTGCTTTTTCCTGGGGGGGATGCGGTATATTTCCTCCACGCGATGATGACTTCTCAAACCCATGGCCTCCCGGGTAACGATCAGGTAGTAATAGCGCAACTGGGCGTGGTCCCAGAGACGATTGTATTGGGCGATCTTCCTGTTTATGTCGTGGATGGCCTTGGCTTTTGCCATCCGTAATTCCTGCCGGTCCGCCGCATCTTCCCACGCCTGTTCCAGGTTGCGCATCTCCTCATGACGTTTCTCGATGATCTGGTCCAGGTGCCTCAATTTGACGATGGCCTTGGCCACGCTCTCCCCGGTCCGCCCCAAAACCACGGCCCTTTCTTTGAGAAATTCCTCCCGGAGGATATCATCAACCGTTTTTTCCTTCATCTTGACGTCAATACCTTCACGGCGCTAATTCGTGAAATCTATTCTACCATTTAACCCCCAGCCGATCAATAACAAAGCTCGTCCGGAAAGGAGAAGCCGCGGCGGGCACCCTGTTTTATCCTTTACAGAGCCGGTGCTTTTCGCTACAAGGCACAGGCGGGATATGGGATGACGCCCCGCCGCCCGTCCCCGTGAGGCAGGCAGGGGCGGACGGTAGCACCGCAAAAAAATAAGGGATCGCCATATCCGCCGAGAGGAAAAGCTATGGAACCAGTCGGGACACATGCCATGTCCGAAGCCGTCCGTCGGGCGTACCGGGAGAATGAGGAAGACGAAACGCTCCAACCGATCGTATTGATTGGAAAAGACGGAAAACCTGAAGGCCGGATCAATAAAGGCGACGCGGTGATCTTCTACAATATCCGCGGGGAACGGGAAATTGAACTGACCAGAAGCCTGACGGAAAAAGGATTTTCCGAATTTCCCACGGTTCCGGATCTGGAGCTGGCCTATGCGACCATGATCGAGTATCAGCGCGGTCTCCCCGTGGCGGTGGCCTTTCCTCCCGAGGACACGGTGGAGGACAGCCTGAGCGCCCTCATCGCCCGGGCGGGCCTCGGGCAGATAAAAATCACCGAGGCGGAGAAGGCCGTCCATGTAAGTTACTTCCTCAACGGCAAACGGCAGGAACCCTTTCCGGGAGAAGAAAGGATAACCGTGCCCACCCGCAAGGACGTCGCCCTCTTCGACGCGGCCCCGGAGATGTCCATCGGGGAGATCACGGCGGCAATCATCTCCGCCCTGCACGACCGGCGCCATTCTTTTATCTTTGCCAACTTCCCCAACGTGGACGTGGTGGGACACATCGAAAACAAAGAGGCCGTCATCCGGGCCATAGAAGCGGTGGACCGCCGGGCGGGGGAGGTCATTGAAGAGGCTGTCCGGGAGGGGATGACCGTCATCGTCTCCGCCGACCACGGCACCGTGGAAAAATGGCTCTACCCCGACGGGGCTGTGGATACGGGGCACACGGACAGTCCCGTGCCCTTTGTCGTCATCGCGACGGACCGGGCAAAACCTTTGACACTGCGGAAGCACGGCGAGCTTGCCGATGTCGCGCCGACGGTCCTGGAACTTCTCGGGATCCCGCCCTCACCGCTCATGACGGGAAGGTCCCTGATCGTAAAGACCCCGGACAACCCTTGCGGGGCCCCGCTCTCTCCCCGGGGTGATCTTCAGCCCCCGGCGGTGCCGACCGGGGAAACCGTCTCTCCGGCCGGTGACATCACCGCCGGGGAAGCGACCCGGGGCGACGGGGAGGGGGAAACATCCGGGCCGGGCCGTCAAAAGGGCCCGCGGGTCCTTTATCTTCTCCTCGACGGCTGGGGTTACCGGGAGGAGGCATACGGGAATCTCCTCGCCGCCGCCCGGACCCCCGTCATGGATCGGCTGCTGGCCGCCCATCCCTTTGCCGTCCTGGAGGCCGCCGGGGAAGCCGTGGGACTCCCCCCGGGCACCGTGGGCAATTCCGAGGCCGGCCATCTCCATATCGGCACCGGGCGCAGGATCTACTCCGACCGGGTCCGCATCGACCGGGCCGTCGCCGACGGCTCCTTCTTCCGAAACGGGGCGTTCCTGCAGGTGATGGCCGCCGCCAGGGAAAGGAAGACCGCCCTGCACCTCATGGGCATCGTCTCCTTCTTCAGCTCCCACGGGTCGCTGCTCCATCTGTTCGCCCTCCTGGAGATGGCGAAAAGGCAAGCCGTCCCGGAGGTTTACATCCACGCCATGCTGGGACGGCGGGGGGAGCAGCCGGAAAGCGGCGCCCGTTATATCGCAGAGGTGGAAAGAAAGTGCGCCGCCTTAGGTTTGGGGAAGGTCGTCTCGGTCATCGGCCGGTACTGGTCCATGGACCGGGAGGAAAACTGGGACCGCATTGCCAAGACCTACCGGATGCTCGTCGGCGGCGAGGGGAGACCGGTGACGGGCTGACCCGGGGCGACGCACCCACAGGGATCGCCGCTGCTCATTCCTCGGGATGAGCGTGCCTTGCCCCCGGGGATTTTTCTTCGTCGTCTCCATGGTGACTTACTATGAAAATGTCGTTTTCATGCTTCGTTGTGCCCGCTTCGGGCATGGTGGTTTCTACAGGATCATCCATGGGGCGGTCGGAAATTATTTTCCCGCCGCGAAAAATTTTCATTGACAGCGGCGGAAAACTGTGAAATTGGATTCCTGAAATCAAGGCAAGGAGTCGTCAAACTTAAAGAGATGGGTAACCACAACGCGCTTTCCAGCTTTTATTACTGGTATTATTTTTACGGCGCGCCGGTCTGCCTGTCGCTCAGGGAGGGTTGATAACCCGATAAGATAAAAAAATGAGCCATGGGCGGAGCGGCAGTTCCCCCGTGGCTTTTTTGTTTTCGGAAGGCCATGGGGCGGCAGCGGTTCCCATGGCCTTTCCTTTTGGAGGTTGAAACAATGGTCATCATCATGAAGAAAAACGCCACGGAAAAACAGGTGGAACACGTCATCGGCTGGATCGAGTCCGTGGGCTACCGGGCCCATCCCTCCCAGGGGGTGGAGCGGACGATCATCGGCATCGTGGGCGACGACCGGGGCAAGGCACAACTGAAGGCCACGGAGCAGCTGCCGGGGGTGGAGAAGGTCATGCCCATCCTCAAGCCCTACAAGCTGGCCAGCCGCGAGTCCCGGGACGGCGACACCGTCGTCCGGGTAGGCAATCTGGAGATCGGCGGGCCGGAGTTCGTCGTCATGGCCGGTCCGTGCTCCATCGAAAGCGAAGCCCAGCTTCTGGAGAGCGCCTATATCGCCCGGAAGGGGGGCGCCCAGATCCTGCGCGGCGGGGCCTACAAACCCCGCACCTCCCCGTACAGTTTCCAGGGCATGGAGGAGGAGGGGCTCAAGATCCTCAAGAAGGCCCGGGAAAAGACAGGGCTTCCCGTGGTGACGGAGGTCATGAACACCACGGACGTGGATCTGGTGGAACAGTATGCCGACATCCTTCAGATCGGGGCCCGGAACGTCCAGAATTTCGCCCTCCTCAAAAAGGTGGGACAGGCACGAAAGCCCGTCCTGCTCAAACGGGGGATGATGTGCACCATCGAGGAACTGCTCATGGCGGCGGAATACATCCTGGCCGCCGGGAACGACAACGTCATCCTGTGTGAACGGGGGATCCGCACCTTCGAGACGGCCACCCGCAACACCCTGGACATCAGCGCCGTCCCGGTGCTCAAGGAGCTTACCCACCTGCCCGTCATCGTCGATCCCAGCCATGCCGCGGGACACTGGCAGTACGTCCGGCCCCTGGCCAGGACCGCCATCGTGGCCGGGGCGGACGGCCTGATCATCGAGGTGCATCCCGACCCCGCCCGGGCGATCTCCGACGGCGCCCAGTCCCTGAAGCCGGAAAAGTTCTATGAACTCATGGAGGAGGTGCGGATCCTCACGGAGGTCATGAAGAACCGGATCGAGGTGCGCCAATGAACCGTTTCAAGATCAGCCTCGAAAAGAAGACCTCCCGTTCCTATGAGGTATACGTCGGCCGGGAGATCCTGGACCGGGCCGTCCTGCTTATCGCGAAGGGGAACTGGGCCCAGAGGTACTTCCTTCTCACCGACGACAACGTCGCCTCCCTCCACGGGGAACGGGTGGCGGATACCTTCCGGCAGGCGAAACTGCCGGTGGAAACCATCGTCATCCCCGCCGGGGAGCAGGCCAAGACCATGGCCACGGCGGTGGCGGCAGCCGAGGAGATGCTTCGCCGGGGGGCGGACCGCACCGCCGGTCTCATCGCCCTGGGCGGTGGTGTCGTGGGCGACATTACCGGCTTTGTCGCCTCGATCTTCATGCGGGGGATTCCCTACGTGCAGCTTCCCACCACCCTCCTGGCCCAGGTGGACAGCAGCATCGGCGGCAAGACCGGGGTGGATCTCCCGGCGGCGAAGAATATGCTCGGGACCTTTCACCAACCCAAAGCGGTGTTCGCCGAACTGTCGTTTCTCCGGACCCTGCCCGACAGGGAAATGAGCAACGGTCTGGCGGAAATCGTCAAATGCGCCGTCATCGACGATCCCGGACTCCTGGAGCTGCTGGAGTCCCAGGCGGAGGCGCTGAGGGACACCGGCGCGACGGATGTCCTCATGCCCGTGGTTACCCGGGCGGGCGAGATCAAAAAGAAGATCGTCGAAATAGATGAAAAGGAGCAGGGGCTGCGGCGCATCCTCAATTTCGGCCACACCATCGGTCATGCCGTCGAGGCGGCGGCCGCCTATGCCATTCCCCACGGGGAAGCGGTTTCCATCGGCATGACCGGCGCCCTCTTACTTTCCGAACGTCTGGGACATCTGCCCGCCGCAGAGGGGGAAAGGATCGTCGCCCTCCTCAACCGGATGGGGCTGCCGGTGGCGATCCCCGCCGGGCTGGACGGTGAGGCCGTCATGGCCAAAATGGAACAGGACAAGAAAAAGGCGGGCGGCATGGTTCATTTCGTCCTCCTGAAAAGGCCGGGCATGCCCTTCGTCAACGGGGGAATCCCCGGGGAACGGATCAGAGAGATCATCGCGTCCCTGCAGACGGAACATAAGGAACCACGTCCCCGCCGGGACCGTTAGGGGACCCGGCGGGATAGTTTTTATCCATTTGTATTTTTTGGATAATTCAGATAATTAAGGTTGCCATGCCAACGGAAAAACACCTGGAAAAGCTGCGCCGGGAGGTGCGGGACATCGATACGGAACTGCTGCGGCTCTTGAATGAACGGGCCGCCCGGTCGGTCGCCATCGGAAAGCTCAAACGCGACACCGGTACCGACATTTACCGGCCCGACCAGGAGGCCCGTATTCTCGCCTTCCTGAAACGCCAAAACGCGGGGCCGTTGCCGCAGCAGGCGGTCGTGGAGATCTTCCGGGAGATCTTTTCCTCCTCCCGGGCCCTCCAGGAACCCCTCAGCATCGGGTATCTGGGTCCGGAGGGCTCCTTCAGCCACCTGGCCGCCCGGACCCGTTTCGGCCATGGCGCCGAACTGCTGCCCCTGGCCGGCATCGATCGTGTTTTCGACTGGACGGAGCGGGGGAAGTGTTCCCTGGGCATCGTTCCCGTGGAGAATTCCACCGAGGGTTCCGTGGGGCCCACCCTCCGGAGACTGATTACGACGCCCCTGAACATCCGGGAGGAGATCTTTCTGCCCGTCGCGCATTGCCTCCTGGCGAAAGGCCTCCGGCAGGAGGAAATCAAAAGGGTCTATTCCCACCCCCAGGCCCTGGCCCAGTGCCGGCAATGGCTGGCGGAAAATCTGGCCGGGGCGGAACAGCGCGAAACGGTCAGCACCTCCGAGGCGGGCAGGAAGGCCCTGGAGGATCCCGCCGGGGCGGCGGTGAGCAGCCGGCTTACCGCCGCGATCCTCGGCCTGGAGATCCTGGCGGCGGATATCGAGGACAACCCCGGCAACACCACCCGCTTTCTGGTGATCGGCAGAGGCGCGGGGGAGCGGACCGGCCGGGACAAGACCTCCATTCTTTTCGGGACCCCCCATGTCCCGGGGGCCCTTTACCGTGCCCTGGAGCCGTTCGCCCGGGAAAAGATCAACCTGATGCGCATCGAGTCCCACCCGTTACGGGACCGGAGGTGGGAATACCTCTTTTTCGCCGACCTGGCGGGCCACCGGGAAGAAGACCCCGTGCGCGGGTGCCTGCAGGAGATGGAAGGCACGACCACCTTCATCAAGATTCTCGGGTCCTATCCCCGGGGAGAGGAGACGTCATGATCTGCATCTCCCTGGCCGGCAAAGACATGACGGCGGTCTTGCGGGGAATGGCGGCCTGCCCCCCTGCCGCCGCCCTGGTGGAGCTGCGCCTCGATTTGATCGGCGGTCTCGATCTGCCGGCCCTCCTGAAGGCAAAGACGCGCCCGGTAATCGTCACCAACCGCCGCCGGGAGGAAGGAGGGGCTTTCGGCGGCTCGGAGGAGGAACGTATCGCCATCCTCTGCCGGGCCGTTCGGGAAGGCGCCGACTATATCGATATGGAAGCGGCGACGGAAGACGCGGCGGCGGCGCCGCTGTTCGCCGCGGTGGCGGCGGCGGCCGCAAAGGGGAATCGGCCCCGCATCATCGTCTCCTGCCACGACTTCCGGGCCACGCCGGGAGTACGGACCCTGCAGCGCCGCTGGCGGAGCTGCCGGGAAAAAGGCGGCGACATCGTCAAGGTGGTCACCCGGGCCCGGCGTCCGGAGGACAATCTCCGGATCCTCTCCCTTATCCCCTACTCCCGGCGCCGGGGGCAGGAGATCATCGCCTTCGCCATGGGGGAGCAGGGAAAGATCAGCCGGATCACGTCGCTCCTCCTGGGCGCCCGCCTCACCTATGCCGCGGCGGCGCGGGGCCGGGAAACGGCGCCGGGACAGTTGACCTGCCGGGAGATGGAAAAGATGCTGGCGCTCCTGGCCGGAGCGGCGGGAGCGGCGGCGACACGACGGAGCTCCGCCCCCGGCTTGTGAACGATGAGGAATCCTTCCGGAATCTATCCCAATGCTGAAGAGGACATGCCGATGGCGGTAATCCATCCCCACCCGGAAGCGAAACCCCCGGCGGCTGGGGAAAAGAGCGGCGTTTTACGCTTCGCCCTGTTCGGCGATCCCGTGGGGCACAGCCTTTCGCCGGCGATGCACCGGGCCGCTTATGCGGCGATGGGGCTGAAGGCGAGTTACGAGGCCCTCCGGGTGGAAGCGGCCGGAGAGATCGTCCCCCTGATGAAATCCCTGGGTCTGGACGGGGCCGGCGTCACCATCCCCCACAAGGAGGCCGTCATACCCTTTCTCGACGAAGTGACGACGGCGGCCCGGTCGATCGGCGCCGTCAACACCATCAGCAAGCGGGGGGAGGGGTTCGTAGGGGACAATACGGACTGGCTCGGCGCCGCCGGGGAGCTGGCGGAGCATGTCCCGATCCGGGGCGGCACCTTTGCCGTCCTCGGGGCCGGCGGCATGGCCCGGGCGGCGGTGTTCGCCATCCTCGAGCGGGGAGGCATGCCGGTGATCTTCAATCGCCACGCGGACAGGGCCGCGGCGCTTGCCCGGGAATTCCGTTGCCTATCCCTTCCCCTGGCCGCCCTGGCGGATTTCCGGGCGGAGGCACTGATCAATACGACCCCCGTGGGGATGTACCCCCGGACGGAAGTTTCGCCCGTAGCCGCGGAGCTGCTGACCAATTTTCGGTTGGTGCTGGACGCCGTGTACAACCCCCGGACGACGAAACTGCTCCGGGATGCCGCGGCGGCCGGTTGCGTAGCCGTCAGCGGCGTCGGTCTCTTCCTCCGTCAGGGGGCGGAGCAGCTCCGGATCTGGACCGGCCGGGAGGCGCCGTGGGAGGTTATGCGCCGGGTCGTCCTGGCGGCGCTGCCGGAGTAGCGATATGGACACCATCACCATCAGACCCCTGTCCCGGACCCTGGAGGCCGTCGTGACCGTGCCCGGCTCCAAGAGCTACACCCAGCGGGCCTTGATCCTGGCGGCCCTGGCGAGGGGCGAATCGCTCCTGCGGCAGCCCCTTGTCGCCGAGGATACCGCCCACCTGACCGCCGCCCTGAGCTCCCTGGGCGCCGTCATCAAGGCCCGGGATGGCGACCTCCTCGTGCAAGGCACCGGCGGCCGCCTGGAAAATCCGGGCCGGGAGATTTATCTGGGAAACAACGGGACGGCCATGCGGATCCTCACCGCCGTCACCGCCATCGGTCGGGGGGAATTCCTCCTCACCGGCGACAAGCGGCTTCAGGAACGACCCCTCGCCCCACTGCTCACGGCGCTGAACACCCTCGGCGTCGCGGCCCGGGGCCGGCACCGCCCCGGCTATCCTCCCGTGGCGATTCGCACCTCGGGCTTGCCGGGCGGCCGTGTCACCCTGCGGGATCTCGACAGCAGCCAGTACGTCTCCGCCCTCCTCATCGCCGCCCCCTATGCGGCGGGGGACATCCGGATCGATCTGGCCGGACGGATCCCCTCCCGTCCCTACCTCGCCGTCACCGTAGAGGCCATGAAGGAGTTCGGCGTGGAGGTCCGGGAGGAAACCCCGGACCGTTACCTCGTCCGGGGCGGCCAATGCTACCGGGGAAAGGATTACCGGATCGAGGGCGACGCCTCCGGCGCCTCTTACTTTTTCCTCGCCGCGGCCCTTACCGGGGGCAGCGTGGAGGTCCGGAACGTTCCCCTCCGGACCCGGCAGGGCGACATCGGCTTCCTGACGCTCCTCACGGAGCTGGGCTGTAACGTCGCCGCCCGGGAAAACGGGGTGACCGTCGGCGGCGGGCCGCTCCGGGACGGACCGCGCTACTTCGATCTCAAGGATATGCCCGACATGGTCCCCACCCTGGCGGTCCTGGCGGCGGTACGGCCGGGGCGGACGGTCATCGCCAACGTGGCCCAGCTCCGCATCAAGGAGAGCGACCGGCTGGCGGCCCTGGCGACGGAGCTCAGGAAGACGGGCGTCCCGGTGATCGAGGGAGCGGACAGCCTCGTCATCGACGGCGGCACCCCCCACGGCGCGGAAATCGAAACCTACAACGACCACCGGATCGCCATGAGCTTCGCCGTCCTGGGACTTACCGTTCCCGGCATGAGGATCAGGAACCCCCGGTGTGTGGACAAGTCCTTTCCCGGCTTCTGGCGGGAGCTGGATAAATTATCCGGGGAGGCGGATCCTTGAACGTCGTGTTGATCGGCTACCGGGCCTGCGGCAAGACCACCGTGGGCCGGGCGCTGGCGGAAAGGATGGGGCGGCCCTTCCTCGATACGGATGCCCTGATCCGGGAGCGGGCGGGCAAATCCATCCGGGAGCTGGTGACCGCCGGGGGCTGGCCGGCTTTCCGCCGTGCGGAGCGGGCCTGTATCCGCCAAATCGCCCACCGGGACAATCTGGTCATCTCCCTGGGCGGCGGGGCCGTTCTTGACCGGCGCAATGTGGCGGATCTCAAGCGAAAGGGGATTTTTTTCTGGTTGATCGCCGATGCCGCCACCATCCGGAAGCGCCTGGCGCAGGCCCCGGAGAGCGACGACCAGCGCCCGCCCCTGTCCGGAGAGGACGCAAGGTCCGAGACAGAGGCGCTCCTGCGGGAGCGGGAACCCGTTTATCGCCGGGCGGCCGACCGGACCGTGGCTACCAGTCAGCGGACCGTGGCGGAAATCGTTGCGGAGATCATCGCCGCCCTGGAAGAGATCGCCGGCGTCTGACGCGGCACCATGGGAAGGGGAAACAAAGCGGCGTCCGCCCGGGGGTAATGCTTTTCTCCCCCCGGGGAAAACTTTCCGGCAGGGGAGGGAAAAAGGGGTTGACGAAGCACGGCAAAAAACGAGCTATGATAAGGAAAGGGTAAGGTAAGGAAATGTCAGGCAGTATCACCGGCGTTCTTTTTCGGGTCGCCACCTGGGGGGAGTCTCACGGTCCCGCCGTGGGCGCCGTCATCGACGGCTGCCCGCCCCTCCTGGAGCTGGCGACGGCGGATATCCAGGCGGATCTGGAGCGGCGCCGGCCCGGTCACGGGGAGGGGGCTTCCCCCCGGCGGGAGCCGGACCGGGTCGAGATCCTCTCCGGGGTCTGCGAGGGGAAAACCACGGGCACGCCCATCTCGCTCCTCATCCGGAACCGCGACGTCCGCAGCGGCGACTATGAAGACCTCCGCTATGTTTACCGGCCGGGGCACGGCGATTTCTCCTACGAGCGGAAATACGGGCTCCGGGATCACCGGGGCGGCGGCCGGGCTTCGGGGCGGGAAACGGTCGCCCGGGTAGCCGCCGGGGCGGTGGCCCGGAAACTGCTCGCCGGACGGGGAATCACCGTTACCGCCTACACCGTCGCCCTGGGGGGCGTCACGGCGGCAGCGGTTGCCGATGCGGAGGCGGCGGCCGGCAACCGCCTCCACTGCCCCGATCCGGAGGCGGCGGAACGGATGGAGGCGGCGCTGGCCGCGGCCCGCCGCCGGGGAGACACCCTGGGGGGAAAGGTGGAGATCGTCGTCCGGGGCTGCCCCGCCGGTCTGGGCGAACCGGTCTTCGACAAGCTCGACGCCGACCTGGCCCGGGCCCTCATGGGGATCGGCACGGTCAAGGGGGTGGAGATCGGCGCCGGTTTCGCCGCCGCCGCCATGACGGGGTCGGAAAACAACGACCCCCTCATTCCGGGGGGGTTCGCCGCCAACAACGCCGGGGGGATCCTGGCCGGGATCTCCACGGGCCAGGAGTTGGTGATCCGGGCGGCCTGCAAACCCATCCCGACGCTGGGCCGGGAACAGACGACCGTAGACCGGGACGGCAACCCGGTGCGGCTGGCCGTCCGGGGCCGCCACGACGTGGCCGTCATCCCGCGGATTCTGCCGGTATGCGAGGCCATGGTCTGCCTGGTTCTCGCCGACCATCTCCTCCGCCAGGAGGCCCTGGGGATCACCCGGCGGGCGTGAGGGGCGGAGAAGCCACCGTGGTCAACCGACGACGGGGCGGCATTCGGCGTTCCTCCGCCGCCTCGCGATCGGGAATCCGGCCGATACGAAAACATACGAAAAGATATGGAAAGATACGGAAAAGAAACCTTTTTACGGATTCTCGGCATGGAGCGGCCGCCGCGGATCGACATGGAGTAACGTCAAAGGAGGCGGCATGAAAAAGGGGATTTTTCCCATCGGGATCATCGGCGGCACCCGGGGCATGGGCAAGTGGTTCGCCGACTTCTTCCGGCGGAACGGCTACCCGGTAGCGGCAACCGGCCGTAACCGGGGTCCCGATTTGGAGTCCCTGGCGGCGGCCTGTCCGGTGGTCGTCGTCGCCGTTCCCATCGCCGTCACGGCAGAGGTCATCGGGAAGATCGGCCCCCGCCTGCCCCCGGAATCACTGCTCATGGACCTTACCTCCCTGAAGGAAGGGCCGGTCCGGGCCATGCTGACGGCCTCCCGGTGCGAGGTGATCGGCCTCCACCCCCTCTTCGGTCCCGGTGTCACCTCCCTGTCCGGCCAGAACATCGCCGTCTGCCCCGCCCGGGGGGAATCCTGGCGGCCCTGGCTCACGGATATCCTGGAGAAAAACGGGGCACGCCTCACCGAGACCACCCCGGCCCGCCACGACGAGGTCATGGCCGTCGTCCAGGCCCTCAACCATTTCCTCACCGCGGCCCTGGGGCTCGCCATCGCCGCCGCCGGCATCGATCCGGAGGAACTGCGGCGTTTTTCCACCCCGGTCTTCCGGGAACGGCTGGATCATCTCCACCGCCTCTTGAGCCATCCCGACCTTTACGCCCACCTCATCGCCGGCAATCCGTACGGAAAAAAGGCGATAAATTCCTGCGTGGAGCATCTCGAAGGACTGCGGGCGGCGGTCGGGAGGGGAGACGCAGCCGCCCTGGCGGAACGGCTCCGGGCAATCAGCGAAAGTCATGAATCCCCCCGGCCGGATCCTCACGGATCGGCAAAGGAATGATCTCATCGAGCGGATGTAAGTCAAAGTGAATAAAAACCGGATTTTCTCGGATCGTTGCCCCTGATGATATCGCGCCCCAACCGTGGTGCTGTCTCTCGAAGGGAGACCGCACCTGCACCGCAACGCACTTTATGGGCATGAGATAATCTTTACCCGCACGATCCTCCTTTTTTCATCAACGGCAAAACGAACTTTTGCCGTACAGACAAAACAGGCGGACACGCTGAAAACGGTATTAAAGAAATGGGAAAGCGGTCAGAAACGCCTCCCGGCTCTTCATTCCGCCGGGGCATAGAAACACCGTTTCGGCGTCGTCACCTTCCCCTCTTTTTTCAGCTTGTCGATGATCTTGGCAACCTCGGTCTTGTCCATTGCCGCTTTCTTGGCGATGTCTCCGGGCCTCATGGGCTTTCCCTCTTTTTTCATCGCCTCTATAATCATCTTTTCTCTTTCGTCCATTTGTCCTGTCCTCCCTGTTAAATGTCCGTTTGCCTCATGGGGCGGCGAAAAAGCTTTCAACTGGTTGATCAGGGGCCCTTCCGCCCGCCAGGTCCAACAACTGTCGCCCAGGATGGCGATCAAATCGGCTATCGCGATCGGTTCCCCCTCTTCTCTTGCCGCGGCGTATCCCTGTATGACCGAGGAACCCATGGCCGTAAGGAGCGCCGTCAGATGGCAGCACCCCTTGCCGCGGCCGCTCAGGGATTTTACCAGGGACGTGAACCCCTGGGCGATTCTCCGTCCTTTGAGCGGTTCGAGACTGCCTGACATCTCCAGACATTCAGCACGGGGGACGGACGGCATCTCCACATGCAGATCTTCTATCGCCAGGGTTTTTCTGTCCACCAGCAACCGGATGATCATCCGATGCAATATGCCGGGACGCCTTTTCTCGCCGGTGGCCAGGTGGGATTCCTGAAAACGATTATCGGTCAGACGCCCCTCGACGGCCAATCTCCGGGCATCGTATTCGTACGTACTTACCTCTATGGTTCGCGTATGATATTTTTTACCCTTGGGTTTCCCGAACAAGCTCACGGCGCTCCTTTCCCTCACCCGTTTCCCGGTTGCCGGGGCCATACTTTCCCTTGCGACGGCGCCTCGACCATATCATCAACGGGAAAGAAAGCCAATACCTGCCAAAGGCCCGGATGGCGGAAGCGGGCAGGGACGACAACCTGTCCTGTGTCTTGTAACCCCGGGGGGTGCTTTATTCATAATTGACTCCCGACAACACACGATGTTAGATTGCAGCATATGAAACTGCTTACACATATCCGAAAATAGCCTGTTTAATTGATTCCATGACTCGTCTGAGGCGCATCCTGTATATGGTCCGGGGAAGCGAATATCCTGTCAGGGGGGAAGAAAGCGGATGAGAATAGATTTCGATATCATTGTTGAGCCGGGGCAGCCTTTCGTCGTTGACCGCTTCACTCCCGATGATGCCAGGGGCATCGCCCATCTCTTTCACACTGAATGGCGAGGCGGTGTGTCATATCACCGCAACGCAGAAATTTTCAGCCCTGGTAGGGATGAAGGATGTCGCCATGGAAATGGACCTTATGCCCGCAGCGGCTTATGAAAAATCGCAAAGCGCTTCAGGAAGGGTGTCATGCCTGATAATGTTCAAATCGTTTTCCGACCGGCCGCACGAGCTCTTTATCCCGGAGCGGTACGGGCAAGTCATGGAGTTTGTCCTCAGCGACGTGGAAATTGCCAGGACTTACACACCGTCATCAGGGAAACTCCCGGGTGGCAGGATGTGCAGCCTGAAGAAACGTTTTTTCAAACACGCCGGTGTGGACCGGTTCAACGTGGTAAGCGCCGGCGCAGATTTTGAGGATGTTGTGACCGCCCTGGAAAGGGAAGGCCGGGAACAGGAAACCCTCGTTTTTCAGTTCTTTCTCAACCTCAGCGAACCCTGCGTGGGAAAGGCCGTCGAGGTACTCAGGAAAAAGGGCTATTTCTTCGGTGGTTGCGTTCCACGCTGGTTCGATGCCGACGGGATGCTGATGCAGAAGGTCATGCAGCCGCCAAGCTTTGACTCCCCGCGTCTCCATTCGGAGAAGTCCAGGCAACTCCTGGAACTTGTCCGCAAGGACTGGGAGGAGCTGCAGGGCTGAAAACCATTCAGGGCAGCAAAAGACCCGCCGCTCATGTTCTGATCCATGCGGGCATCTTGTGGGGTATCCTCCCTGCCCTCCTGATCGAAACTATTTCAGCCTGGTATTAATGAATGCGACAAAGTCGTTGATCGTTTTCAGAATCGTCGCATCGGCATCGGAAAGGTCAATCTGGTACTTTTTTTCCGTTGCGGCGGCAATTGCCGGCATATCTATGGAATCCAGTCCCTGGGCGAGCAGGGGGACATCGTTCTTCGGCTTCTTCATGATTTCCGCATCCACCCCCACCTCTCCTGCGGCTTCAAGGCCAGCTTTTTCAGAACATTCCCCAGACGGCAGATATTTTCATTCAGGGTCAGGTAGGATATTTCCTCATGGCGAAAATAGATGGCGGTCCTGTCGCCACGGACCTGCCTATGGTGGTCAAGTATCTCAAAATAGTTCTGAAAGGATTGGGTCATAAAGGTTCCTCCGGCCGAGGGTGATGGGTCTGAAGCTGCCAAACGGCATCCTTTGTCATATATTGACTTTGATGTGAAAAAAATCAAGCTCCTGAACATCATCCCTTGACAGGCAATAACAGCATCCCTATACTCCGAAAATCAAAAAGAAAGTTCTTGTCAATCAATTTCTTTGTCTGGGAGATTGTTTATGAAACAAACAACGATGATGAAAAAGACCGCGGCACTGTCATGGTTCCTCGCGGTGTTCCTTTTCCCCGCCCTGATTGCCGCCGAGGGGTACGACGACGGCGTCCGGACGGAGGTCCTCCTCAAGGCGACGACGACCAGCAACGGACAGCGGTTACAATACCTGAAGACGGACAAGGCCGCGGTGACGGTGATGAAGGTCACGATGGCCCCCGGCCGGGAAACGGGCTGGCATCTCCACGACATTCCGGTCTATTCCTATGTAGTCTCGGGCAAAATGACGCTGGAGACGGCGAACGGTAATAACCGTGAATTCAAAGAAGGACAGGTCATCCTGCAAGCCGTCAATAATCCCCACAATGGTATCAATACGGGGGACAATCCGTTGGAAATGATCGTCTTCTATACCGGGGCGGAGGATATTCCCCTGGTCCGGAAAGTGAACCCGCCGGGGAAATAAAACGCTGCTTATGAACCGTTGAAAAACCGGCCCGACAAAAAAATATCCTATCGCGGCGGATCAATGAATCCCGGCTTCCTTCCGCTTAAGAAAGCCGTGATTCCTGCGACGCACTCCTTCGACAGAATCAGATCGACCGCCTGCGTTGATTCCAGTGCGAGGGCCTCCGCCGCCGGCAGGTCTCCCGCTTGACGCAATACGGCAAGCGATGCCCGCACGGCCCGGGGACCGTTTGCCGCGATGGTCCGTGCCAGTTCGAGAGCGCCGCCGAGGCACTGTCCCGGCTCGCTCAACTGATTGACCAGGCCCATTTGCAGCGCTTCGACAGCGTTGATTTTCTTCCCCGTCAGGATCAGCTCGACGGCGCGCGCCGTTCCGATCAGGCGCTGGAGGGCGACAGCGCCGCCGTGGTCGGGCATCAGACCCAGTTTGACTTCCGAGAAGGAAAAGACGGCGCAAGGGTCCGCTATGCGAAGATCGCAGCGTACGGCAAGTTCCGCGCCGCCGCCGAAAGCCAGGCCGTTGACTGCGGCTATCACCGGCACCGGAAGCGTTACGAGCCGGTCCACCGATGTCCGGATGAACCGGATCAGTTCTTCCACCGGCTGCCGCTCACCCCGCATGACCGCATCGAAAAGGGACGAGACCAGGGAATTGTCCGGATTGACATCAAAACCGGCCGAGAAGGCGTGCCGGCCCGCGCCTGTAACGATGACGACCCTTGGCGGTTTGCGTACGATATCGTCCACCAACAGATTGAAATCATCCCAGAAGGCCTTGTTGAAGGTATTGTGTCGCTCCGGTCGGTTGAGGGTTATGATCGCTACGGATTCATCGCGTTCCAGCAGCGCGGTTGGCCTCGTCATGGCATCCCTTTCTTTTCCCATGATCGGACAGGGTTGTTGAGGGCAAGAAGTATAAAGCGTTCAATCCTGCATGTAAAGAAATATTGACAGAGATCGTTGATCCGAATGCTGTACTGCCCGGACCTGCCGCCTTTGAGTGCTTCAAGGCGATTCCCGGGCGGTACCCTCAAATCATCCAGCCGGTCGGCGATCTCGAGTTGTCAGAGTTTCCGTCTTGCCACCGCTGCGATACCAGCAAACCGTCCCACGCGGATAGCCTTCGCGAGGGCTTCGGTTTCGGAAGACTTGGATGATCTGATCGTGCGGAACTGTGAACGCATAAGGAGGGGATTCGGTACATCGGGGCATAGCGGTGTCTCGGAAACTGCTCGCGCTAAAGGGTTAAAAGCATGGTACCATGCGGGTATCTACTGCATGTTTTCTGCAAATGTCAACGGGCACGAACATATCTTCGCTCATCATCGACATCAAAAAAATTTGAACAGCGCCGGGGGAAAGATGTCGCCAAAGGAGATGAAATCGATGATGAAATGCGCCAGAATGAGGGGATAGAGAGACCCGGTCCGCAGGTACAGCGCCATAAAGATAGCGCCGATGGTGCCCGTCACGGCCACTTGATGCAGTCCGCCGCTCCAGTGGATAAGGCCGAAGGCCAGCGCCGAGAGGCCAATGATGAGACCCGGGCGGCGGGTATACCGGAAAAGGAAGGTGCATAAATAACCTCGAAAGACAAGCTCTTCGACGATCCCCACCATGAGCAAACCGGCGGTGAGATCCAGCCGGCTCCAGAAGGGGTTTGTAATCGCGGGCATCTCTCCCAGCGACCGATAGCCGGGGAAACGGGAAATGACTTCCTGGCCGTTTTGATCGAGGAAAATCCCCACCAGCGTCCCGATGAGAAATACCGTCAGGAAGGAAACGGCGGGTGTGGGAAGCAACCCGAACTCCCCCGGCTTCATCTTTCCGGTCCGGAGCAGCAACCCGATGATGAGGAGGGGGAAGAGCTTGACGCCGATATAGTCGATGGCGAGCCAAATGCGCCAATCCTTGACGTAAATATTCGCGAAATCGTTGAGATAGAAAGGTAGGCACAGGAGAAGAAAGACGGCGATGTCGGCCCTTACCTCCCTTGGGGCGGCGGGGAGCGCACCGGTTGCCCCCGGCGGCGATATCCCGACTGCCGCCTTCCGGGACCTGTAAAGCATCACCACGGCATAACCGCCCCCGACTCCGATCAGCACGGCCATGGCCTCGTAGGCGAGGGCCCAGGCCAGCCATGCCGGCAGGAGCGATTTCAGGTATTCACTCAGCGCTTCGGAAACGGCCAGGGCCAGCCCCAGGCTCACGGACCAGACAAGGAGGGCCGGCAGGGGATCGTTTGCCCTCGTCTCCGCAATGAGTCTCCGCCATACCCGGGCGGTGACCAGACCGCCGAGCGTCCCCCAGGCCGTGAAGCTGAAAAAGGTGAAGACCATGCTCTTGGGTGCCGCCAACGACACGAGAAAGGTCGTGGCAACCCCCAGGACCAGGCTCGCCGCCCATGCCGTCGACACGGACCAGAACTGTTGCGGGGACACTCCCCCCCCCAGGGACTTAAGGAGTCTGGGATAAGAAAGACCGCCGATCAGACCGGTGACGGCGACCGTGATCTGGGCGGCGATCAGGTTGGAAAATCCGGGAATTTGCAGCAACAGGATGCCGGGGAGGCCCAATATCCCGGCCACGGACCACCCCGCCAAAGAATGTCGGATTATTGATTTCCCCGGTATCACTTTGTCCCGGTGTTCATTATCCCGTCGACGAGTCCTGTTGACCGCCTTATCGTGCTTCCGAGACATGTCTTTGTTTCGCTATCGTTTTTGAATATTGTCGGGAGCGAAGCTCCCCTTTACAGGGGGCGTCCTTTTCATACTACTATTTTTTCATGCCCCCAAAATGGGCATATTGTCAATCGGAGATTGCCCGGGGCCGCAAAAAAATCCAAAAGTGACAAGTGGCAAAAAGTCGTTGACTCGGTACGTCAACCTCTATAACGGCAGAACAGATGACCCCGCCGGAGCGGGAGGCGGTTCCGAAAGGCGGGAAAGACGAAGATATTCCCCGCCCCCGAACGGCGGGTCGCCATATGTCCGCCCATCCCCGACAGGGGCGGGCAGATGGTGCGTTACTACGGATACTACACAACGTCTTCCGGGGAAAAAGGAAGGTAGCGGGTAGGGACGACACCCCGCCCTGTGTCTTGGCACCCCGGGGGATGAAAAGGTCTTCCGGAAGATCTGAATGGGCAAGACTCATCCGGAAGATTTTCGAGGTTGCCCCCCTTATCTGCCCAAAATGCCGGGGCGCCATGCGGAACAAGTTGATCATTCCGTAGCAAACAGTGGACATTTTTTTAGACAAATAATCCTTGCTAACTTACAAATATGCTGTATTTATAAACCATTAATAAGCGCTTTATTTGGACATTCAGATGGAAATTGGAGGAAATGAAACATCTCCCGATAATCTCCTGAAACGTGTGGAAACCTCACGATTCGGACCCTTCACCTTTCAGGTCGGTTGCGATATTAGCGAGACCTCAGCACTACTGCAACGAATAACCGATGCTCAGATGCGATTCGTGAATTCACCTCTTTTCGAGGTGTCTGACCGCTTGGAGCAGGAAGTGCTTGTCAGCAGCATCTTTAGTACCAATACTATTGAAGGGGGTACGCTTACCGAAGAAGAAACGAAAAATGTTCTCGATCTTGACCCCGCACAGGTACAGGCTGAAGAGCAGCGACGCGCCGTGAACGTCAAAGCCGCCTATCATTACGCCCAGAAATCAGCGCAAGACGAACATTGGCGCCTGTCGGTAGATTTCATCAAGAAGATCCATGCCGCCATAACGGATGGCCTTCTCCACAAATACAATCGGCCGGGGGTTACGAAGTAGATTTATAGTAAGGAGCACTCTATGGAAAAATTGACAAACCGGATCAAAGAGCTGGCGAGATGTCTCGGTGCCGCTGAGGTAGGAATCACGACCACGGAAACCCTGGCCGGGGGTCCGCCCTCGGTGGATCTGTCCTATGTGCTGCCGGGAGCGAAAGCGGCGATCAGTTTTTTGGTGCCGCTGAATCAATCATGTATCGAGCCTTACCTCCAAAAAAAGGATCACCGTGCGCATGAGCTTGACAATATTCGCACCAACACGCTGGTGAGCGGCATCTCCTTTGAAATCGCCAATTATCTTTCTCAAAAGGGACATCCTTCCATAGGCCAGACAGCGAATCTGGTTTATCGGACGGATACACCCCATGGCCCCTTCGACGAAAAGCCGCCTATTGCCCATAGATATTTAGCGGTTCGATCCGGAATCGGCCATTTCGGTCTTTCGGGTAATGTGATTACCCGGGAGTATGGGGCAGCGGTGATCCTGGGGTCATTGGTCACGACCGCGGCGTTACTTCCCACGGAACCGCTGCCGCCTGAAGAAAATTACTGCGATTCCTGCCGGCTCTGCATGGCATCCTGTGCTTCCGGATACATGGACCCTGATCAAAAGACGGTTGTCAGGATGGGTGATTTTGACTTTTCTTATTCCCGGCGTCGCAACCATAGCCGCTGTGACTATGTCTGCGGCGGTTTCACCGGTTTGCATAAATCCGGCAAATGGTCCACCTGGTCTCCCGGCAGGTTTCCCATCCCCGATAAAGATGAGGAGTTTTTGCCCGCACTTGTCAAGGCCGCAGACGCATATAAAAAAAGGCCGCAGTTGGAAGGAGGCTTTTTTCATTTCCTGATGCCTGGAAACCGGATTAATTTCACCTGCGGAAATTGCATGCTGGTTTGCCATCCGGATAAAAAAGTCCGCAAACGACGCTATAAAATGCTGACTAAAAGCGGGGTGGTGGTGCAACGCCCGGACGGATCATGTGAATCACTTTCACCGGAGGAAGCGAAAAAACGCCTGGAACAGATGCCTCAGGAACACCGGTCCTGGTATGAATACACAGAAAAATAGCCTTTACTGTTGTTCTTGCGCAGAATTTGTGCGCCGCGATAGCGGCAGCACCGGTCATCCTCATCATGCCCAACGCTGGTTTCAAGAAGGCAACCGGTAAAAAAAGTCTTTGACAAGGGGGAACAAAGCTGATATGCGTTGGTCAACTCAGGGAAGTAAGTTTAAAATGAAACTTGAAGAATTTCTTATGAACAACAACTGGTGGTGGTGGCAAAGCACAGGGAGGGGTCTGCACGCCGCCGGTTGAATAACATGACATAAACCAATAGGGCCGTGGAGATCTTCTCAGGACTCCACGGCCTTTTTATTTTATCCATAACCGAAAAAAGGCCGTGAGCGATCACGGCCTTTTTTCGTCAGGAGGCATATGTACTATCCGGATTTGGAGACATTCAAAAAGCTTACCCGGGAGGGAAATCTGATCCCCGTTTACCGGGAAATCCTCGCCGACGTGGAGACGCCGGTCACCGCCCTGAGCAAGCTGGCGTCAAGATCTCACGTCTTTCTCCTGGAAAGCGTGGAAGGCGGCGAGAAATGGGGACGGTTCTCTTTTTTGGGCGCCGACCCGCAGTTCATCTTCCGCGTCCGCGGTGACGAGGTCATTATCAGCAACAACGGCAGCATCCGGCGCTTTCGTCACGGCGGCGACCCTCTGCGGCACCTGCAGGCGCTGCTGCAAAAATACCGCCCCATAGCGGTGCCGGGACTGCCGCGCTTTTACGGCGGCGCCGTCGGCTATCTGGGCTACGGCATGGTCCGCTATTTCGAAAAACTGCCCGTCCGGGCCGCAGATGATCTCGGCACCGACGAGGCCGTGTTTCTGCTGACAGACACCATTCTCGTCTTCGACAACGTCCGCCACACCATCAAAATCGTCGCCTGCGCCTTCGTGGATGAAAAGGACGGCGTTTCCCCGGAG